>Ga0308156_1004217_pt1 | contig 10155 bp, 6 predicted proteins | sample PhyAR2_FD_201041 | JGI IMG/M metagenome (GOLD analysis project Ga0308156, IMG submission 201041) | Phyllosphere microbial communities from UC Gill Tract Community Farm, Albany, California, United States - DLSL A.R2 | ecosystem: Host-associated > Plants > Phyllosphere > Unclassified | place: USA... | reverse complement strand
AGATGTCTTCTTTAGCATCAACATGATCACTACCTGATTCATAACGGCTACGCAACGCCAGTTGTACAATAAAGGCGGTGGTTGCAAAACCGATCACAATGGCTGTTAACACCAGCGCTTGAGGAAGTGGATCGGTTATTTTTGTTGTTTCGGTTAAAATTGCGGGTGAGCTGATTTGTAATCGGCCCATCGCGAATAAAAATAGATTTACCGCATAGCCAATTACAGCTAATCCAAGCACGACAGGGAAAGTACGAGCACGTAAAATCAGATAAATACCTGTGGCAACAAGTAAACCAATAGCAGAAGCCAATAAGAATTCTAAACTGATCATGATGATTCCTCCCGATGTGGTACTACAGGACCAGCCATGCTTGAATGACGAGAGTCTCCCAATACCGAGATGAGCAACATGGTTGCACCAACAACGGTGATATAAACGCCTAAGTCAAAACTTGCAGCCGAAGCCAAATGTAGTTTTCCTAGAATTGGTAATTCAACATATACGTGAGCGCTGGTGAGGAATGGGCGTAACCAGAACCATGCAGCTACACCAGTAAGCCCGGCAATTGTTAAACCTGAACCAATCCAGACTTCGTAAAGACGGCCTGATTTTACTTTGAGTAATTGTTCAGTTTGGTCTTGACCTAGCGCAATATATTGGATGATTAACGCCATTGAGGTGATTAGACCCGCAATGAAGCCACCGCCGGGATAGTTATGTCCTCGCATAAAGATATAAACACTCACGACAAGTGCTAATGGCAATACCCAAGAGGCTGTAATACGGAACATGAGCGGAGATGGATTAAAACGGTAGGTAAGGCCTTGGGTCGTGGTAGTACCATGTACACGCATGCCATCCATGAGACAAAGTGAACCAATAGCAGCAATGCCTAGTACTGTAATTTCACCAAACGTATCGAAACCACGGAAGTCAACTAAAATGACATTTACAATATTGGAGCCGCCACCAAGTGGTAATGACTGTTGGGCAAAGAACCATGAAATCGAATTATGATCACGGGTTAAAATCAGCCACGTGATCCAGCCTATTCCTAAGCCTCCAACAATAGCTAAAGCGGCATCTCTTAAACGTCTGGAACGAAGAGATTCATACGGCGTTAGCTGTGGAAGTAAAGATAAACTCATTAATAAAAGAACAGTGGTTACAACATCCACGGTAATTTGAGTCAATGCCAAATCTGGAGCTGACATGGTGACAAATACCATCGTTACAACCAGACCAATTGCACCACTAATAAGGACTGCTTTAATACGTTCATGGTGGAACCACAGCATCATCCAGCAACCTGAGAATAAAGTTAGCCAGAGAACGATGGCAATCCATGGGGCATGAGTGAGTTCACGTGTGCCTGTGGTGAGCCCTTGATTAAGTAGCGGCATAGTTACCATGATGATGCTAAAAGCAATGATCAAAAATAAGTAACTTTGCAATGAGCCATTTTCAGTTTTTTGTTTGATTTTTCGGCTTGTGAGTAATAAATGTTTTAAAAATAAATCAAATAAAATACGGCCTTGTAATCTGCCAAGACGTGGGTCAAGGTCAATTTTACGAATCATGCCGTCTTTTGCCAAAGCAAAATAGAAGAGTGTACCGCCCACTAAAGCAATAATACTCATCACAAGAGGAGCATTAAATCCATGCCAGATTGCAAGATGAGTTCCAGCAAATTCTGGTTGCATTAAGCTTGCTCTCGTTACGCTATTTACCAGCGGCTCTACCAATAAAGAAGGTAAAACACCGACCAAGATACATAGCACAGCAAGCAGAATGGCTGGCGCACGCATGCCAATCGGGGGTTCATGTGCATTTTTATTTGGAACGTGTTTACCAATTGGACCATCAAAAAACACGCCGTGCACTAAACGGATTGAATAGCTCACTGCAAAAATACCAGCCAGAGTTGCAATAATACTGGCAAAAATAACTGCTGAACCTGAAAGGTTTGCCAATAGCTCGGTAAAGAACATTTCTTTAGAAATAAAGCCATTGGTGAGTGGCACACCTGCCATTGATGCAGCAGTGATCATGGTTAAAGTGGCAGTAAAAGGAAGTAGTTGCCAAATACCACTGAGTTTTCGAAGATCACGTGTACCCGTTTCATGATCAATAATCCCTGCAAGCATAAAGAGCGCTGCTTTAAATGTTGCATGGTTAATAATATGAAAAATAGCAGCAGCAACTGCTAAAGGTGATCCTATCCCAAGTAAGCAAACAATCAGACCTAAATGACTAATTGTTGAATAAGCCAGTAAGCCTTTTAAATCTTCTTTGAAAATAGCAAAACAGGCGGCCATACAGAGAGTGAATAAGCCGACAAACGTCACAATATTGTGATAGAGCGCAGCGCCTACAAAAATTGGTAGTAAGCGGGCTAGCAGGAAAATTCCTGCCTTTACCATGGTTGCAGAATGTAGATAGGCTGAAACAGGGGTGGGCGCAGCCATTGCATTTGGTAACCAGAAATGAAATGGGAACTGAGCACTTTTAGTGAAAGCGCCAAGTAAAATCAGCAGTAACATTGGAGTGAAAAGAGTATGAGCCTGAATGGCATCTTTCATTCCCATGATGTCATTAATTTCATAGGTCCCCGTGATTTGTCCTAATAGAACAAATCCCCCCAATAACGCCAAACCACCCATTCCTGTAATGGTGAGCGCCATTCGAGAGCCGCGCTGGGCAGCTTCATAATGACTCCAGTAACCCACTAACAAGAAAGATGAAATACTGGTGAGTTCCCAAAATACTAATAAAATAATTAAATTATTGGATAGAGAAATACCCAGCATTGCTGCCATAAACAGCATGAGTAACGCATATAGTTTGCTTAAAGAATTTTTAGGACCGAGGTAATAATAGGCGTATATATAAATGAGTGTACCGATACCGGTAATAAGCAAAGAAAATAATAAGCCAAGCGCATCGAGCCTGAAGCTTAGATTAATTCCTAATTGAGGTAACCAATCCCAGCTTTGTTGAATGCTTGCACCACCAAGCACAGTTTTTGCTTGAGTCAGTAATAAACCGAAACTGGTTAAACTGACTCCGATTGCCCCTAAAGCCGTTACTCCACGCGAGAACCGTTGAAGCAATGAAACAAGGGTGGTGCCTAATATTAACGGTAATAAGATAATTATCGGTAGCACACTCGTATCCATATGTGATTTAGGCCGAGACCTAAAAGTGAAATTTTAATTTCAGAATAGATAGGAATTCAAAGAGATTTCCAAGGCTTGTATTCTGAAAGCCCAACCAAATTAAAAAATAAAGCGAGAAACAAGTTGTATTGCGCAACTTGAAGAATAAAAACGCAAAATGAAATTTATTGTACACTAAAAAAGCAGTAAAAATCTGATGTTATTACATGTAGTAACAACATCTAGTAATTTTAGAGCCTAAAAATCCTGCTTAAACTATATCTTTTATGAGACCGAATTTCACTCTAAAAATAGAATAAATAGGTCGTAAAATTTAAGCTGAAGGTGTTTCTTCGGGCATGTCTCCAGCATGAATCATGCGTAATAATTCATTTTTTTGTTGTTCATTTAAACTCTGAATTTGCTGAAATAAAATATCAATTTGTGCTGGAGATGGCGTTGGGTCAATCAAACTGAGTGCTTGCGTTTCTGTATGAGATACCAAAGTTTCACTTCTTTGCAGCAAGGTATAGATGTCTTCAAGCTGTTGCTGAGTGGTATTTAGGTCAAGGTGGGTAACTTTACCATTTTCTAATTTTAAACATTGATAGGCTGAGGCATGTTCGAGTAACTCTTCACGACTTCCAGTTGCAATAATTTGTAAGCGTGGAAATGCCTGATGGAGCCGATTCAAGATTTCTGAACAATGAGTAGAGTCAAGCTGTGCATCAATTTGGTCAATTAACAAGATTCCTTCACCTTCGAGGCAAGGATTTAAACTTAATGGATTGAGTATACAGAGTCTGCGAGCGACATCACCTACCAGGGCGATCCATGTTTTTATGGTGCTCGAAAGCTGATGAAATGGTAAGGTCTGACCATCGTAGTCAACCATGAGCTGAAGTCGGGGTTGATATTGTAAATATAAATCTTTGAGCTCTGGCAAAACAAATTTTAATGCATTTTTGAGTGCATAGAGATTAGGTGATTGAAGCTGTGCAGGTTGTCCAGATAACTCTTTTTGAAGTTGATTTAAGAGTTCTGTCTGATCTTGTGGATCTGATTGCTTAGACCTAATCCGTTGTACCACATATGCAGCTTGGGCATTTTCGATATCACTAATTTCACGTAGCCATTCAAAAAAGCGAGTAAAGGTTGTAAATGGAAGCGGGCTAATGTCATAGGCTGAAATAGCTTGGGTAATGCCCGGTAAATTTTTATTGAGCAAGTTAATATCATTTACAAATCGCTCGGCTGGGTAGTAAGCGACTAAAGGTAGACCTTGTAATGGATCTTTTTTTGTTATCTGTTGATACAGAGCCATAGCCTGATCAAGTTGTTGAGTTTCGACTTGACTAATGCCTAGGCCACTTGCATTTAAGGTTTTAAAAAGTTTCCAGCTACACAAAGAGGAATCGGTCTGCTGAGCAGAGGTGGCTTCTGGCAAATGGCCAATTTCTGGTGGAATTTGAAGGGTAATTTCGATTTTTGCTTGTAGGCGTGATTGAGTAATATCTTGATCAGACATGACTATGCCGGGGCTACGTAAATCTTTAAGACGTGCAGGGAGCCAAGTTAAAGCATGGTAAGTATGTTTAAGTAACATACTTTTTCCGGTTGCCTGCTCGCCTAAAATTAAGGTAATAGGCTGTTTTTCATATTGAAACTGTATTTTAAGATCATGAAATAGAGCAATATGTTTAAATTGGATAGATTCAAGTTTCATAGGCTCACCTAAGTATGAGCGCTTCAACCAACCGATTGACGAAGACTTAAAGGCGCCCTTAGTTTTAATTGTTGTATCAGATCATAAAGATGATGGATATTTAGACTTACTTTAGCACGAGTACACGCAACGTAAAGTAATCTTAATTCTTCATCGGTAATCTTGTGTTCTAAGCCATTAATTTTAAATTGATAGTCATCTTCAATATGAACGCGGTTCCATTCCAGCCCTTTAGCTTTATGGGCGGTAGAAATGACATAGTCAGCTTGCTCAATTGGAGTAATCTTTGCAAGTGCTTTTTTTAAGGGGTCCGTCCCGTGATCATCAACCAATTTAACTAAAGGTTTAATGTCACTACCTTCATTCGTTTCACAATATTCATGGACATCATGCCATGAATTGAACCACGCTAATTCAGGAACATCGGTGACACGTTTGCCTTGTTTTAACAAGCTTGCAGCATCAACAAAACGGTTTAGCTTTTGATGATCCGCTTGTAAACTCACTTTATCGCCGTGAACTAAACCTGCCAGTAAAAGTTCCATTGCGCGAGCATTGGTGCGGCATAAAATTGCGTCACGCATTTTAGTGTGTGGTTTATTGACTACACTTGATTTCTGGTTCGGATTGCCAAGTAGGGGAACAGTCTCGTTTAAGCCGCCCAGTAGTGAATTGGCAACATCAGCAATCGACTCACCAAAACGAAAAGAAGTGGTTAGGCGAGATTCAGGTAATGGTAATTGCTGCATGGCATTAATCGCGCCACGCCATGCATAAATTTGCTGATGAGCATCACCGACGTAAATCACTTGCGTATTTTTTTGGCGAAGCAAAATGCCCAACATTAGAGGATCAGCATCTTGGGCTTCATCAAATAATACATAATCAGTTGGAATATTCGGTTCAGATAATGCCCAAAGTTTAAGATAAATATCGTGCCCAATTCCAGCTTGATGGTTCGGGTCAATCGACTCTAGCCAACGTCGTTCAACAGCAGGGTATAGGTGCTTTTGTAATTCAGTAATATCGTCTGCATGTAGCCAGTTGGGTGCTTGAATATGGCGTGGTGCAGGATATTGAGAGCTCGTTGAACAGAAGTAGCTGACAGCATTGGCCACAAGACTCGCTAAGCGGCTTGGCATTAAGACATATTTCTCGTAACGGCCACCCATCATCCGTCGTAAAGTAATCGGTTCTAGTCGATACTCTTTAGCAATAAAGCTTGGGCTTAAGCGTGGCAGACGTAATTTATCAGTTACGCCACGGGGTACACTACGAAAGGCAAGTGAGTGAAAAGTACGGCAGTCCACATTGCGATGAAATTTGTTTTGTGCTTCACCAGCAATCGCCTTGTTAAATGCTAAGTACATACCACGCCGCTCAGGCATGGCATCACTAATCATTTGCAAAGTGGTGGTTTTACCTGTGCCAGCATAGGCAATCACTTTAAATGATTGCCCAAGACGTGCGTTGTCTATGGCAATCGCTTGCTCATAGGTAGCTTTAGGTTTTTCAATATTCGACACTGAGTGATTTTATACCTTGTTGCGGTTAGCTTTTTCAACTAAACCAGATAAGCCCTGACGACGAGCTAATTCATCAATAATAAGTTGTGGGTTAATATCGAAATAACCCAACATGACAATAGTATGGAACCACAAATCGGCTGTTTCATAAACAAGATCGTTTAAGTTGGCTTCTGAGTCCTGTACTGCAAAATCTTTAGCGGCAATAATAGCTTCTACGCTTTCTTCGCCCACTTTTTCTAAAATTTTATTGATACCTTTTTTATAGAGGCTGGCAACATAAGAGGTATCTGCTTCAGCTTGCTTACGCTCTTGCATCAATTGCCCTAAGTGAGCAAGTACGTCAACTTGCTCGGTAGTTTGTGCATGATCGTGTGCTTCGGCTTTAGCTTTTTCACCGTAAATTGCAGTAGGGTCTTTTAACTGTGCATCGACAATTTCCCAGCCCTGTGGGGTGAGTTTACGGTAGAAACAAGACTCACGACCCGTATGGCATGCAATACCACCGTGTTGTTCAATTTGTAGCACAATGACATCGGCGTCGCAGTCCAGACGAATTTCATAAACTGTTTGGAAATGGCCTGATTCTTCACCCTTGTGCCAGAGTTTTTGGCGAGAGCGAGAGAAATAAACGGCCTGATTTTTTTCTGCTGTTAATGCGAGTGCTTCACGGTTCATCCACGCCACCATCAAAACACGTCCAGTTTGATGATGTTGAGCAATGGCAGGGATAAGACCATTGGAATCAAATTTAACTTCATCTAACCAGTTTGACATGAGTGGAAATCCAGTGAGTGGAAAGCAGCTAGTGTAGCGCTTGTGGTTAGGGTTGGCTATGCTTGTTGTATAAAAAATCGGTTATATGATTTGTCTATAAAATGGATATTAGGAAATTGTAATTTAAGAGTTGTTTAAATTAATTTTGATTTGTGAGGTCATCGCTATTATAAAATTATCTAAGCATATTAAATAACTTTGGAAAAATAAATTTTGGATAAAATAGAAAATTTTGCTTGTCGAGTATGTGGGCTTATACAAGCTGAAGAGCCATGGGGTGAAAATGGGGAAAACCCAACTTTTGATATTTGTTGTTGCTGTGGTGTTGAATTTGGATATGAGGATTACACTAAAGAATCTGTAAAAGACTATCGTAAGAAATGGTTGAATACAGGGGCTAATTGGTGGGAATTAAAAGAGAAACCCAAAACTTGGGATATTGAAAAACAATTACAAAATATCCCTGTAAATTTTAAATAACTTATAAATTTAAGGTGTTTGAAATCTCAATCAAGTTTTGATCGGGATCGCGAATATAAACCGAAAGAATCTCGTGCATTGCGCTAATACATTCAATCGGGCCTTGCTCAAAACTCCCTTGCACTTGCAAGGGAGTTAAAATTTATTTCATGACCCGCCAAAGTGCCAATAAACTACTCAGCACAATAAGAATAATCGAAACAAACCACGGACTAATAATCGCGATAGTTAATAAAATTACGATAATGCTTCCGAACATCCAACTGCGGCGTTGTTGATGTTCCATTTGCAAACGAAGTTGCTGAATTTCGCGTAACTGACGGTCTTGCCAAGCAGACTGATTTTTTAAACCATTTAAGCTATCAATAATTAAGCTTGGGAAATCTTGAGCACCTAAAAGCAGGTCAGGTAGTTGCTGTCCTAACTCTTTTATATTTTTGACTGGGTTCATGTTGGCCTTGACCCATTCAGTCAAAATTGGTTTTGCCAATTTCCAGATGTCGAGTTGAGGGTATAGGTCTGTTCCAAGTCCTTCGACATGCACTAAAGTTTTTAGCAACAGCATGAGTTGCGGTGGAATCTCTAAATGGAAGCGACGGGCAATATCCATCACTTGAATCAAGATGCCAGCAAAATCAAGTTGGTCCATTGGTTTGGATACCATTGGTCCAACGGTGCGACGCATTTCACGTGAGAGTGCATCTTGGTCTGTGCCCGGTGGAATCCAGCCAGCTTGGTGCACAATTTGAATGAGCTGCATAAAGTTGCTGTTCATTACAGCAAGCAACATGCGGGCAATCGTCATCTGGTCATGCTTAGACAACTCACCCATAATCGCACAGTCCAGTGCAATAAAGCGTGGATTGCTTGGGTTAATTGTTTCTACAAAGACATTACCGGGATGCATGTCAGCATGGAAAAAGTTATCGCGGAATACTTGCGTGAAGAAAATGGTTAATCCTTTTTCTGCAAGTTGTGCGCGGTCCATGCCTAGACGGTCAAAGGTCGCCGTATCTGAAATAGGAACACCTGTAATACGCTCTGCCACCATGACATCTTTGGTGTCCATGTAGACTTCAGGCACATACATCATGGTTGAGCCAGTAAAATAGTGGCGCATACGACGGGTATTGTCTGCTTCAATACTCAAGTCCAGCTCGTTTAAAATAATCTGGCGGTAGTCTTGAATAATTTCAGTGAGATGTAAGGCACGAGCAGCCTCAAGACGACTTTCTAACGTATTGCCTAACCATGCCAAAATTTCAAAATCTTGCAAAATTTGATTGCGAATGTCTGGACGAGTCACTTTAATAACGACTTCACGACCATCATGTAAAGCAGCAGTATGAACTTGTGCAATTGACGCAGCAGCTAGTGGCTGGTCATCAAAGCGCGCAAACAAGGTGTTTACATCTGCTTTTAATGAATCCTGAATACGTTGTTTAGCAACCTCTACATCGAAAGGCTTTACCTGATCTTGCAGTAAGACCAATTGCGAGAGTAATTCGGGTGGAATTAAATCACGTCGAGTTGAAAGCAATTGTCCAAGCTTAATTGCAAGCGGTCCCATCTCTTCCAAAGCTTCTTTTAGCTTTAAAGGATTTTTACGTTCGCGACTAGACCATGCAGCCGGATGCATTTTAATAATGCTTAATGCATGTTGAGCTTTAACTGGTAATTCATCCGCAGGGAACAACGTATCGAGTCTATAGTGCGCTGCAATACGCCAAAGTTCGAGTAAACGTGAAACGTGCGGAATCATATAAAGTCTTACCTAGTCTTGAGAGGGTTGTAGTTGTGCGTTGAGTTGCTGCAATCTTGCTTCTAGACGGTCAATGTCTTGATTAAGCTTACGAGTGGCTTGGCTTAAATTGTCCATTTCCCAACGAGGGGCGAATAGACCGCTGTCTTCTTTTAATGCATCTTCAGCAAAAAACAGATGGCTTTGTACAGAGCGTTTTAAATGTTTGGGTGCAAGTTGAATCTTGCCAATTTCGTGGGCGAGTTGAGGCCCAACCCATCTTGATAAATGCGCAGCTAAATCTGGTTCAGCTTGCTGCATAATCTTTTGAATATCTTGTAGCAGGTGATAATCACCTTGCAATGGAATATTGCCAATTTGATCTGGATCGCTGACCAATAATTTAATCAGTTCAACGACATCTTTAACATGCAAAGTTGCTGTAGCTTCAGAAGTTTTGAATTGCGCATCAAAAGGGCGTTGTTCAAAAATAGAAGGCTTTTCACTGTGCCCTGTTGCGGTAGGTTCAAGACGTACTTTTTCTTGATCAAAGAATACATCGACAGAAAGTTGCGGACTGTCGATTACGACACGCAACATTTTGCCCTGTAACTGATTAAGCTGAATGCGAGTAACCGCATCCAGATCGATCAGATGATGAACGATACGTTCGACTGCACCGAGTGCCAGAATCGACCACATATCGTTAACCCTTACAGTTTGAAGCCACGGTGAACAGATCG
>Ga0308156_1004216_pt1 | contig 10157 bp, 6 predicted proteins | sample PhyAR2_FD_201041 | JGI IMG/M metagenome (GOLD analysis project Ga0308156, IMG submission 201041) | Phyllosphere microbial communities from UC Gill Tract Community Farm, Albany, California, United States - DLSL A.R2 | ecosystem: Host-associated > Plants > Phyllosphere > Unclassified | place: USA... | reverse complement strand
TGGTATTCAGGCTGGTGCCGACGCTGTAGTTAAACGCTTCGACCGTCTGGAAGATAAAGACCAGCACGGCGGTAATCGGTGGAAACGGTTTTAACGCCATCGCCACTTCATTGGAGATGGTCGGTAACCGCCAGCTGGGTCGACGAGTAGAGAGGAAAGCGCGTCCCAGTCCGGCAATCAGGCCACAAAAGACACTGAGCCGAACCAGTTGATCCACAAAGTCCTGAACGTTTTCAGAAACCTCATCACGGCGGGTAAAGGCCAGGGCGATAAAGTTAAAGGTGAGGACGACAGCCACCAGGGTGGTCAGGGCTATCGCTGCCGCCAGGAAACTGCGGCGCAGCTTCCCTTCCGGCAGTTTGTGAATGCTGATCCAGGCCAGAAACTCTTCGCTGTAACGACGGCCAGCCGTCATCACCAGCATGGCAGCCAGCAGCCAGAAGACACTGCCCACGCGCCAGCCCGGCTCCCATGAGAGTGCCGCAGTGTCCTGCAACTCCTGCAGGAATTCACCGATTTTCTCGCCATCCAGATCCTGACTATTGAGCAGCGGTGACCAGAAGCGCGGCCCCAGAATGGTGCCGGAGTTCAGCGCCAGCTGGCTTTTCAGCTGATCGCGGCGCAGGTTAACAATCTGCGAGGAGAGCATCAGCGCGCCATTTTTAATGCCTTCGGCCTGTTTGATCTGGTCGTCGAGTTTGCTTTTCTGACTCTCCAGCGCGTTACGCTTGCGCGTGACTTCCGACGTCTCTTTTACGCCGCTGTCGGCTTTAGGTGCCGGCCCCAGAACCTGCAACTGGGCTTCCAGTTGCTGGCGATCGGGGAGCAGCGCCTGGCCCAGCGTGTCGGCACTGCCCGAGAGCTCAAGCGCCATTTCATTCAGCTGAGTCAGCTTGTTTTCGCCAGCATCAACGGAGACCTGACTTTTAATTTTATCGAGGATCTTCTGCATTTTCGGCAGTTCAACCGCAGCATTCAGCTTCGGCGGCGCATCCTGTTCCTGAGCAGCAGTGGCCTTATCATCCGCGGCCAGCGTCAGCGCCGGGGCAAACGCCACCAGCGCCAGCATTAACAATGCAAAAAAGGATCGTAGCTTAAACATATGAGTAAGATTCCGGCAGCTTAAATCAGGCGATCGTCCCTCGCCAGTCGCGCGTAGTGTAGGGCTTTGCAAGGGATGGCAATATAGGAATAACGGGCATTTTTCGGGCTAATTCGGTGCAGACAGAAGCGTGAAAATCGCTGTACGCCTCTGCCTGCATCATCCCGGATACCCGCTCAGCCTGCAGGTAATGCCAGTGTCCGCAGCGCGCAACACCGGCTGTTTTCTACTCAACGTCGGCGCTGCTGGCCCCATTACTGGCAACCTGGCCCGACTTCTGTTTTTTATAGGCCAGTGCGGCAGCCGGCACCGGCGCCGCTTTACCGGTCTCAATCCAGCTGCGCAGACGGTTAGCGTCGGCGAAGTGGGTATATTTGCCAAAGGCATCCAGCACCACCAGCGCCACCGGACGATTATTAATCATGGTGCGCATCACCAGGCAGTGGCCAGCCTCATCGGTGTAACCGGTTTTGGTTAGCTGAATATGCCAGTCATCTTTATAGACCAGATGGTTGGTGTTGCGGAACGGCAGCGCATAGCTCGGATGGGCAAACACCGCCGTCTCCTCTTTAGTGGTGCTGAGCGCACCAAGCAGCGGATATTCCCGCGTCGCTTTGAGTAGTTTAACCAGATCCTGCGCGCTGGAGACGTTTTGCGTCGACAGGCCGGTTGGCTCCACGTAGCGGGTCTGTTTCATGCCCAGTGACCGCGCTTTCGCGTTCATCGCCCGGATAAAGGCGTTATAGCCGCCCGGATAAGCATGAGCCAGGCTGGCGGCGGCGCGGTTTTCTGAGGACATCAGCGCCAGCAGCAGCATATTCCGGCGGCTGATCTGGCTGTTGAGCTTAACGCGTGAGAATACACCCCGCATTTCCGGCGTCTGGCTGACATCGACGGTTATCATCTCGTTCATCGGCAGATGCGCATCCAGCACCACCATAGCAGTCATCAGCTTGGTGATGGAGGCAATGGGCCTGACCCGATCAGGGTGGCTTGAAAACAGCACTTTATTGGTCGTGAGATCGACAATCATCGCACTGCCAGAGGCGATCTGCGGCTGAGCAATCGGCGCCAGTTGCGACAGCGACGTCGTCGCCTGCGCCGGAAGTGAAACAATCTGCCCTGAAACGAGCAGCGCCAGCGAAAGCAGGGTAGAACGAATTTTTGCAGGCATCGTAGAAAAAACCCGGTTATGAATATGTACTGTGTCAGACCGACACAGGCCGCCCGCTTCAGTGAGGTCGGAGCGCGGGCTGGCGGCGATATCATACCCGTAAGGTTAAGAAATTTCCTGGTGAGAGTGTTTCCGGGCGTAAAAAGAGAACTGCCGCCAGAGCGGCGGCAGCGGTCGGTCAGAACAGATGCGGTCCATATCCCCACAGCACCACGGTTAATGCCAGTAATACTTCAAATACCAGCACGCCGATGGCCAGCGTTGAACCGGAAAAACGCAGACTCTCTTCGCGGTCGATATTAAGAAACAGTGGAATACCGATATAGAGCAGATAGCCGGTGTAGAGCAGCGCCAGGGCGCCCGCCAGCACGCAGAGCCAGACCAGCGGATAGAGTGCCACCAGCCCGCTGAGAAACAGCGGCGTGGCCACATAGCCCGCAAACACCGTACAGCGCTGTACGCCGGGGCGCTGCGGATAATCACGTGCCATCCAGTGAATCACGCGTCCCATTACCGCGACGCCACCCAGAATAATCAGATAGAACAGAATGCCAAGCCCAATCCCGGTCAACAGGTTGAGTTGCACATATTGCCCCTCGCCCAGATTCCAGCCCAGCTGAGTTGTACCGATAAAGGCGCAGATCACCGGAATCGCCGCCATCAGCAGAACATGGTGGGTGTAATGGTGCGATACGCTCTCATTCTCTTGCTTGATATGACGCATTTCCTGATTCGGATGCGCCAGCAGACCCCAGACATGATTCATAGATTCACTCCTCTGATGCAGTGGGCCGCCCGATGATGCATCCGTCTTTGGGGGCAGCGTCCTCTCAAGTATAAACGGCAGCGAAACTTTCGTGGTGATCGGACAAAAAAACAGCATAAATAAACGGACCCATGAGGCACGGGCGGAAGCGAAGCCAAATCGCGTATAGACTGGAAGAAACAGTCACTGAACAGGGAGGGTCATTTTGCATCTGGATATCAACGCATTAATTACGCAGTACGGTTATCTGGCACTTTTTATTGGCTGTATCGCCGAGGGGGAAACATTTACGTTGCTGGGCGGCGTCGCCGCGCATGAGGGGCTGCTGCATTACGTGGGAGTGGTGCTGGCCGCAATGGGTGGCGGTATTGTCGGCGATCAACTGCTCTACTGGGTCGGTCGCCGCTGGGGCACACAGATCCTGCGCCGCTTTAAAAAGCATCAGGATAAAGTGGTCAAGGCGAACCGCCTGATTAAACGCCGTCCCAGCCTGTTTGTGATTGGCGTGCGCTTTATGTATGGCTTTCGACTGATTGGCCCAATCATCATCGGGGCCAGCCGCCTCAATCCGATGAAATTTTTTATTCTTAACGTCATCGGGGCGGCCATCTGGGCGCTGATCTTTGTCACCCTGGGCTATTTCGCGGGCGGCATCATCGCGCCGTGGCTGCATAAACTCGACCAGCATCTGAAGCATCTGCTGTGGCTGGTCGGCGCAGTGGTATTCGCCTTTGCGCTGCGCTGGGTGATCCGCCGCTGGCACAATCGTCGTGCCGATCAGGAATAAATGAACCACGGATTCGCCAGCAGACGCCATCCGCTATGTGAGTGAGCTGACCGGTGGTAAGGGTCGCCGACGCTGAGCAGCGCCAGGCGACCCTGCTGGCGATTTCCCATGTCTCACCCGCCCTCACCCCTTCCCTGCCTCATTCAACCGTACGTTAACCATCTGTGCCCAAACGAAGCCGCATCAGATGGCTCAGCTATAGTTAGGATGGACACTGACAGGGAGATGAGGATGAGTAAGGTAAAACGTAAGATTGAAGACCATGGCGTGATCGGAGATTTGCGCACCTGCGCACTGGTCGCGAATGATGGCACCATTGATTATCTCTGCTGGCCGGAACTCGACAGCCCGTCGGTCTTTGCCGCCCTGCTCGACAGCGATGATGCCGGGCTTTTCTCCCTGGCCCCTGACTGGCCCAATGCGCGACGTCAGCAGCTCTACCTGCCCGATACCAACATCCTGCAGACCCGCTGGCTGGATGATGAAGGCGTGGCGGAGATCACCGACTACATGCCGATTTGTGATGACAAGGACAAGCTGCCGCGTCTGATCCGGCGGGTCAAAATGGTTCGCGGCAGCGCGACCTTTAGCCTGCGCTGTTCACCGCGTCACGACTATGCCCGGGCGCAGACCCGTGCAGAGGCGCACAACGGCTGTATCGATTTTCATGCCGAGGGCCAGCCGTCGCTGCGCCTCGCCGCCAGCGTGGCGATGACGCTGGAGGATGAGAGCGCGACCGCCCTCTTCACGTTACAACCCGGTGAACATGCGCAGTTTGAATTTGGCAGCGTGGATGATGCGCATATCGAAGCCCTGACCACCGAACATTGCTTTGAAGAGACGCTGAACTACTGGCGACGCTGGAGCGCCCACAGTAACTATCAGGGACGCTGGCGCGAAATGGTGCAGCGTTCGGCGCTGGTCCTCAAACTGCTGACCTCACATCAGCACGGCTCTATTGCGGCGGCAGCGACCTTTGGCCTGCCCGAAGAGCTGGGCGGTGAACGCAACTGGGACTATCGCGCCTCCTGGATCCGTGACGCCTCGTTCAGCATGTATGCCCTGATGCGGCTGGGCTACATCGATGAAGCCAAACACTTTACCCACTGGGTTGGTCGCTGCGTTGAAAACAGCCATCACGATGAGATGCGCCTGCAGGTCATGTACCGGCTGGACAGCGGCACCGAACTGCACGAGATGGAGCTGCTGAATCTCTCCGGCTATGCCGACTCCCGTCCGGTGCGCATCGGCAATGACGCCTGGCAGCAGACCCAGCTCGACATCTATGGCGAGCTGATGGATGCGGTCTATCTGGCCAATAAATATGGTGAGGCGATCTCCCAGCGCGGCTGGGAACATGTCGTCAAAATGATCGACTGGCTGTGTGAGAACTGGGATCAGCCCGATGCCGGTATCTGGGAGATGCGCGGCGAACCGGAACATTTCCTGCACTCGCGTCTGATGTGCTGGGTGGCGATGGATCGCGCGCTGCGTCTGGGCATGAAGCGATCGCTGCCAATGCCTTATGAACGCTGGGATCGGGCGCGCCGGGAGATCCGCGAAGATATCTGGGCTAACTTCTGGAACAGTGAGAAGGGTCACTTCTCTTCGACCCGTCATGGCGAACATCTCGACGCCTCAATGCTGCTGATGCCGCTGGTGCGTTTTGTGGGAGCCACCGACCCGGACTGGATTGCCACGCTGGATGCGATCAAAACCAATCTGGTCAGCGACGGTATGGTGCGCCGTTACAATACGCATGAGACGCCCGCCGATGGCCTGAAAGGCTCAGAAGGGTCCTTCGGAGCCTGCTCCTTCTGGTATGTCGAGTGTCTGGCGCGCGCGGGCCGGATTCAGGAAGCGCATTTTGAATTTGAAAAGTTGCTGAGCTACGCCAATCCACTGGGCCTCTACGCGGAGGAGTTTGACAGCCACGGCCATGCGCTGGGCAACACGCCGCAGGCGCTGACCCATCTGGCGTTAATCAGTGCCGCCTTTTTCCTGAACCGCAAACTCAGCGGCGAACAAACGCAGTGGCAACCTTAGTCAGGGATAACCCCGGAAAGCCCCATTTTTAGCGCCCTGCTTTCCGGAAATGCGCTAACATCCGCGGTGAATTTACGTAAAGTATTGCAGGCAGGTTAAAATCCCGATTCACAACGTCAGATTAATGAACATATAATGCGCAGCAGGTCACATTGGCCAGCATGAATTCGACACACTGAACAGCCTGAAATATGGCGATAAAGAATTGTAAAATATGAAAATCATTCGCGCTTTCGCTTCAATCGCACTGGCTCTGGCGGCCTTCAGCCAGTCAGCCTTTGCTGTGGTTTACCCGTTACCGCCGGCCAACAGCCGTCTGATCGGCGAAAATATCGAAATTACTGTCCCTGAAGACAGCAAACTGCCGCTGGAAGCTTTTGCGGCGCAGTACCAGATGGGCCTCAGCAATATGCTGGAAGCCAATCCGGGCGTTGACGTTTATCTGCCTAAGGCTGGCAGCAAAATGATCATCCCACAGCAGCTGATCCTGCCGGACGCACCGCGTGAAGGCATTGTGATTAACAGCGCGGAGATGCGTCTTTACTACTATCCGAAAGGCAGCAAAACCGTGGTGGTGTTGCCTATTGGTATCGGTGAACTGGGTAAAGATACCCCGATTAACTGGACCACAGCGGTAGAACGTAAAAAAGATGGCCCGACCTGGACGCCAACCAAAGGCATGCATGCGGATTACGCGGCGCGCGGTGAAACCCTGCCAGCGGTCTTCCCGCCAGGCCCGGATAACCCGATGGGCCTGTATGCGCTCTATATCGGTCGTCTGTATGCGATTCACGGCACCAACGCCAACTTCGGTATCGGCCTGCGCGTGAGCCATGGTTGTGTGCGTCTGCGCGCTGACGATATCAAATGGCTGTATCAGAACGTGCCGGTCGGCACGCGCGTACAGTTTGTTGATCAGCCGGTAAAAGCGACCGTGGAGCCAGACGGTTCACGGTATGTAGAAGTGCATAACCCGCTGTCGACCACCGAAGAGCAGTTCAACTCGCGTGAGCTGGTGCCGATTACGCTGAATCAGGCGGTGAGCAAAGTTCTGGTTGATGCCAGCGTCAATCAGGATCAGGTTAATGGCGCGATTCAGGGCCGTACCGGTATGCCAGTAAAAGTGAACGGCGTGGAGAACAACATCCAGACTGCGCCAGTTCCGATGCCGGAAAACCCGCAGGCTGTGCCACAGGAAGAGCCAATGACGCCAGTCACCTCTCAGGGTGCAAACAGTGATGCCGCGCAGCCACAGCAGCCGGCCACTGAGCCAGCCGCACCGGCCGCTCCGGTAACACCAGCAGCCCCTGCAGCCGCGGCCAATACCAGCTCGTAATTGCCGCCCTGCTTGCAGAAGCCAGCGCCTGTCGCTGGCTTTTTTATTGCCTGCGTTTCCGCGTTTTTCCCCGCACTCCGCTCAGAATGCCCCGTCCGACGATCATTAATCTGTCATATAAAGCGCGTATCACACTGCGTTGACCCGGTGCAAATCAGCATCCGGCATCAGCCACCAGAGGTACACCATGAGCGAAAACAGTCTCTCCTCCTCATCAGCCCGAGGTCGCCCCGATTTCAACGGCAAAAATAGCCGTTTCAGTAAACCGCTGTTCTTTATTCTGCTGGTTGCCGGACTGGCGTTCGCTGGTCTCAATCTGGTCAGCGATGTTGAAGAGACCAATATGCCGGTCACCAGCTATCTGCCGTTCTTTCTGCTGGGGCTGGCACTGCTGATTGCGCTCGGCTTTGAGTTCGTGAATGGCTTTCACGATACCGCCAATGCCGTGGCGACCGTGATCTACACCCATTCGCTGACGCCCGGCGTCGCGGTGGTCTGGTCCGGTTTCTGTAACTTTCTGGGTGTGCTGCTCTCCAGCGGCGTGGTGGCGTTTGGCATTATCTCACTGCTGCCGGTGGAGTTGATCCTGCAGGCCAGCAGCGGCAGCGGGTTTGCCATGGTCTATGCGCTGCTCTTCTCAGCGATTATCTGGAACCTGGGCACCTGGTATTTAGGGCTGCCGTCGTCATCGTCCCATACGCTGATCGGCTCGATCATCGGCGTCGGCGTTGCCAATGCGATGCTGCACGGACGCAGCGGTCTGAGCGGGGTTGACTGGGATCAGGCACTGAAGGTCGGCTATGCACTGCTGCTGTCGCCGGTGGTCGGCTTTGTCTGCGCCGGGCTGCTGCTGTGGGTAATGAAACTGTTTATCCGCAATCGCCAGCTTTATCAGGCGCCGGAAAGCAATCAGCCGCCACCGGTCTGGATCCGCGGCCTGCTGATCCTGACCTGTACCGGCGTGTCGTTTGCGCACGGCTCCAACGATGGTCAGAAAGGGATGGGGCTGATTATGCTGATCCTGGTGGGCACCATGCCGATCGCCTACGCCCTGAATCGATCGCTGCCACCCGATCAGATCCCGCGCGTCGCGGCGCTGAACGAAGTGACCGCCCATCAGCTGCTGCAGCTGCAACCCGCCTCAGCCAATCCTCCACCGGCCCGTGAGGTACTGACCGGCTTTGTTGGCAGCAACAGCATGAATCCCGACGTGCTGCCCGCGCTGGCGATGACGCTGCGCGAAGTCGGCGATGAGATTCGTCGTTACGGTTCAATGGAAAACATTCCAGCCCAGGCGGTGACCAATACCCGCAACCAGATGTATCTGGCGTCAGAATCGATCAAGCATCTGCAGAGCGCCGAGGTCAGACTGCCGCAGGAGACGGAACGCAATCTCAAGGCAGTGAAAACGGAACTCGACAGCGCCACCCGCTTTATTCCGATGTGGGTGAAAGTGGTGGTGGCGATTGCGCTGGGACTGGGCACCATGGTCGGCTGGCGCCGGATTGTAGTCACAGTGGGAGAACGGATCGGTAAAACCCATCTGAGCTATGCCCAGGGCGCCAGCGCCGAACTGGTGGCGATGATGACCATCGGCGCGGCAGACGGTTTCGGTTTACCGGTTTCTACCACCCACGTGCTCTCATCCGGCGTGGCGGGCACCATGGCGGCGAACCGTTCCGGCTTGCAGCTCTCGACGCTGCGTAACCTGGCCGTCGCCTGGATTTTAACGCTGCCGGTTTCTATTCTGCTCTCTGCCCTGCTCTACTGGGCGTTCAGCCATTTTTAACGGTCTGCGGCTTATCGTCATTCAGGCGATAAGCCGCTGCTGCCAGTAAAGCCGCAGGGTAATCAGCAGCGCCCCCAGCACCATCAACGCCGCTGCCAGATAGACTGACTGCATCCCCCAGTGTCCGATAAGCAATCCCGCCACCGGGCCGGTTAAACCCAGGCCCAGATCGAGAAAAGCGGAATAGGTGCCCAGCGCCGAGCCCTGATCCTGGCGCTCAACCCGTTTAACCGCCTCAACGCCCAGTGCCGGAAAGACCAGCGAAAATCCGCTGCCGGTAAGGAATGCGCCCGCCCCTACCAGCCAGGCGCTGTCCGCCTGCCAGATAATCAGCAGTCCCAGACATTCCAGCAGGAATGAGAAGAGCGACACGCGCAGCCCGCCGAAACGGGTAATAAAGCGACCAAACCCCAGACGCACCAGCACAAAACCCAGGCTGAACAGCGTCAGCGCATAGGCCGCGCCCTGCCAGTCACGGCTGGCAAAATAGAGGGTGATAAAGGTGGCGATAACGCCAAAACCGATGGTGCCGAAGCCCAGCGCCAGGCCATAAAGCCAGACGCGCGAAAAGACGCGGTGAAACGGAATGCGCTCGCCCACGCTGACCGTCACCGCCGGTTTGCGGCTGGCCATCAGATAGCCCGCCACGCCCATCAGCGCAATCAGCCCGGCAAATCCACTCATACCAAATTCACTGTTCAGCAGCACACCCAGCGGTGCACCGACGGCCATTGCCAGATAGGTCGCAACACCGTTCCAGGAGATCACGCGCGCGGTCTGCATCGGCCCGACGATATTCATACCCCACAGGGTAGAGCCGGTGCTGCTGAAGCTTTCACCTACGCCGAGAAACAGCCGTCCGATGGCCAGCAGCGCCAGACTCAGCCACGGCCAGCCGCTCAGCAGTGCGGCCACGATAGTCAGCACCCCGCTCATACCGCAGCAGAGCAGTCCCAGCATCACCACCCGCTTTGGCCCAAGGCGATCGGCCAGACGGCCCGACTGCGGACGGCTGAGCAGCGTCGCAAAGTATTGAATGCTGATAATCAGTCCGGCGATAAAGGAGCTGAAGCCAAGATGATTTTTGACGAAGCCTGGCAGCACGGCCAGCGGCAGTCCGACAGAGAGATAGCAGAAGAAGGTGAAGATAATAACGG
>Ga0308156_1004209_pt1 | contig 10173 bp, 7 predicted proteins | sample PhyAR2_FD_201041 | JGI IMG/M metagenome (GOLD analysis project Ga0308156, IMG submission 201041) | Phyllosphere microbial communities from UC Gill Tract Community Farm, Albany, California, United States - DLSL A.R2 | ecosystem: Host-associated > Plants > Phyllosphere > Unclassified | place: USA... | reverse complement strand
GTAACCGCACTGACTTTGCACCCTATCAGTCCGCCGGGGGTTTCTATGGCATGGACAGCAGCCTCACCTGGAGCCACCAGTTCACGCAACACTGGGGCGGCGTGGTCAGTGCCGATTACACCTGGCTCGACGACAAGGCCAGTAACAGCCCAATTGTGATTAAGCACGGTGGCCTGACATACAATCTGGGCGTGCTGTATACCTTCTGATGGGCTGAATGACCCTTCGTGACAAGTCGTCTGCAAAGACGACTTGTCTTGTGCCCGGCAGCAAAACATTTTGCTTTAACAGGTTAAAAAGGCGGTTCAAATGAAAGAAGACAGCGCAGTGCTGGTCACCATTATCTTGTTTTACTTTAATGAGCTTTCACCAAACTGGCACTATTTTCACTACCTCTCAGTCGTCTCAGGAAGATTTGAGCACAAGCACGGCATAGCGGCATATTTCATCGGTATCATTTCTGAAAACACAATCGGCGGGATCGCCAAGCTCAAGACAATCACCAGAATGCATCTCGAATGTATGAGCTCCTTCCTCAAATGTCAGACTGCCTTTCAATACCCATATAAGCTGGCGTCGAGAGAGATATGACATGGCTGGCATCGGCACGGCGGTGTTAGCGGGAAGTTCCACGCTGACCAGTTCTACAGGGATTTGTCCCGGTGAGACATGCCGACGAATGTAACCCGTTTCAGGATCCTGCCAGACGGGCTGTTTTTCATATCTGGTAAGCGTACCCGCGCGCACTTCTGTTAGAGCGAGCAACTGCGACATCGACATATCAAATGAGCCTGACAAACGCGCCAAAATGGTCGCTGTGGGGCTACTTTCACCACGTTCGATCTTGTGTATCATCGCCCGTGAAACACCTGAATTTTCAGCGAGATCGGTTAGTGACCATCCCCGTCTTTCTCTTTCCTGACGGACTTTCTGCCCAATACGGGCATTTAATTTATCTTCTTTACTGGACAATTCATCTAACATATTGGATAACTAGAGTAGTGTACGATTTGTCTACTTTAGTGAATGAGTGATGAGGTGTCTACCATGCATATTCGATCTGCTTCAGAAGGCGATGCTGAAAAGATTGCTGAAATTTACAACGATGCCGTCATTAATACGACGGCGATCTGGAATGAAAAAACAGTCGACGCTCTAAACCGAATTAACTGGATGAAAGACCGTCAGGACGCAGGATTTCCGGTCATCGTGGCCGTAAACGAGACTGACGACGTTCTTGGATACGCCTCTTTTGGCGACTGGCGCCCTTGGGACGGATACCGTCATACCATTGAACACTCTGTGTACGTTCACAAAGATGCGCGCGGAGCCGGAACCGGTAACGCACTGATGCGGGAATTGATCAGTTTGGCGAAGGAACAGCATAAACATGTCATGGTGGCAGGCATAGAATCAGGAAATGCAGCGTCAATTTCTCTTCATAAAAAGTTAGGGTTTGTTGAGGCAGGCCGAGTGGCGGAGGTCGGCACTAAATATGGCCGCTGGCTTGATCTCACCTTCATGCAATTGCGGTTAGATTCGCGGGAACGCCCCTGACCCTTAAGAGAAGAACCTTCTTTGACAGAGCAACAGAAGAGTTGGCAGGTGAAAAATCCCTACACATGGAAGTGCAGGGATATGAATATGACAAAAAATAGTGGTATGACATCGAATCAAAATTTACGCGCTGCGACCAGGAATGCACCCGCTACAAGAAGTGCGGCACCGACCAGAGAAGATAAGTTGTTGAGCACACCTTCTGTCCCGCTGCGGTGAATGTCATATCCGAGACCAACGATCAACTGGCTTGCTACCAGTATAGCGATCGTCCGTGATGCCCCTGGATTTTGATATCCAGTTATGCTGGCAAATACAGAGAACGCCCCCAGAATCCCTGGCAGCAAAGCCCATCCCCTTAATAACTGAAGCTGCTCGGTTAATCCGGATAAACCAGATTTTCCGACCAAAAGGCTGATAAGCAAAATCAAGCCTATGGCAGAGTTAAGCGCTAACGCGATAAAAATGGTTGACGCTGAATGGGTGATTTTTGACAAGCTGAACGTGCTCTTCACTCCTTACTGCAACACCTGCTCAGGCTGGTAACTAAAGGGAAGGTTAGTTTCATGCTTATCGGTCAAGCCTGAGAGACGCCTCTGACAGGGAGAGTGAATCACCACGTTCTGCTATGAAGTTCATCTCAATATCCCGGAAATCCGACCTTTTCGGTGGACAAGCGCTCAGCGCGATCATCAAAACCGAGGCGGGAGGCATCTGAACATGATCGCCCTCACTGACGCCGCTGCGCAACCGGTTACCGCAAAGATTATCAACCAGGGCCGGGGATCGGTGGAAGCATCGCAACAGATCTTATTACTGCAGCGGCAGCGTTTGCGCCCCTCATGCTAACTAGCTAAAGAACATCGCGCTAAAGGCCTTTGCCATTAGGTGTAGCTGGGGCAGGTAGGCGTAAAAATTTTAACGGACGTTTAGCTCTGAAGTTATTGAAACCTTCATAAGGGCATCGTCAATAGCAGCCTCAAGTGAGCTTTGTATGATTAAATCATACAAGACATAATTTATAACAATACGTATCTATTTCAGTGAGTTGCCGTGATCATCAAACTATAGAACAGACGTTATCATTCCGCACTTGATTATTCACTTATTAGGTTAGACAACTACTGTTATCATATAAATGTTTTTTACCCCCTCAAAATAATAGGTTTTTAAATCGTTCACAGCCCCTTTGCTAACACGATTCAGCTAAATATTCTGGAAATGGCATTTTTTGAAAACAATATCACTTAAAAATATAGAGTTCATTTACCCAACTTTACCAAAACTAAATTCGATAGCATAATTAAAAAAAGGACAGGATTATTATTTTTTAACATCGCACTGGAGGATTTAAATTCAGTCACATTAAATATACAAGGTTACTAAGGTTACTTTAGTTATTTAAATTGATAAGGGTCAAACGTAATGTCACATCAAGGAATGAAAACCGCATTAGCCATATTTCTAACCGCAACATTATTCGGTTCATGTCATAAATCCTTCGGAGATTCACAGTCTTTACCTCACGAAAATACTTTTGAACACTCAGAAGTCATACCTAAATGGTGGAAGGAGTCTGTTTTTTATCAAATTTATCCGCGTTCATTTAAAGACACCAACGGAGATGGCATCGGTGATATTAACGGAATCATAGAAAAATTAGATTATTTAAAGAGTTTGGGCATAGATGCCATTTGGATTAATCCGCATTATGACTCTCCCAATAAAGATAATGGTTATGATATACGTGACTATAAAAAAATCATGACTGAATATGGCACCATGAATGATTTTGATAGTTTGGTTAATGAATCAAAGAAAAGAAATATGAAGCTGATGATTGATGTCGTTATCAATCACACAAGCGACCAAAATGAATGGTTTATTAAAAGTAAAAGCAGCAAGGATAATCCTTACCGTGACTATTACTTCTGGAGAGATCCTAAAGAAGGGGCAGAGCCAAATAACTACCCCTCATTTTTTGGTGGTTCTGCCTGGCAAAAGGATGAAAGCACCAATCAATATTACCTACATTATTTTGCTAAACAGCAGCCAGATTTAAATTGGGACAACCCCAAGGTCCGTCAAGAAATATATACAATGCTACGTTTCTGGCTAGATAAAGGCGTCTCTGGGCTACGCTTTGATACGGTGGCTACTTACTCAAAAAACACGAATTTCCCAGATCTCACTCAACAAGAATTGAAGAATTTCGCTGAGGAGTATACCAAGGGTCCTAACCTTCATCGTTATATCAACGAAATGAATAAGGAGGTGTTATCACAATATGATATTGCCACAGCCGGTGAAATATTCGGTGCCCCTTTAGATAAATTGATAAAATTCATTGATAGACGTCGTAATGAGCTAAACATGGCATTCACCTTTGACTTAATAAGACTGGATAGAGACACAGACGAGAGATGGCGTCGAAAAGATTGGACACTGTCACAATTCCGCCAGGTTATCGATAGGGTTGACCATACTGCTGGTGAATATGGTTGGAATGCCTTTTTCCTGGATAACCACGATAACCCGCGCGCAGTCTCTCACTTCGGTGATGACCGACCACAATGGCGTGAAAAATCAGCTAAAGCACTTGCAACATTGACGCTAACTCAACGAGCAACTCCATTCATTTTTCAAGGTTCAGAGTTGGGGATGACCAACTACCCATTCAAAACCATAGGTGACTTTAATGATATTGAAGTAAAGGGGTTTTGGGATGACTACGTTAAAAAAGGAAAGGTGCAAGCCAACGAGTTCTTGTACAATGTTCGTTTGACTAGCAGAGATAACAGCCGAACACCATTTCAGTGGGATGATAGCAAAAATGCGGGATTCACCATAGGTAAGCCCTGGTTTAATATTAATTCCAACTACAAAGAAATTAATGCAAAAAGTCAAATTGAAGATCCCAACTCTGTACTAAATTACTATCGTAAGTTGATCAAGATACGGCATCAATTTCCAGTTCTTACTTACGGGCAATATAATGATTTAGACCAAGAGAATGAATCTGTTTATGCTTATACGCGTACCTTGGGGTCAGAGAGGTTTTTAATAGTTATTAACTTCAAGGAACAAACAATTGAATATGATTTACCAGGCATCCTTTCTATAGAGAAGGTCATTATCGAGAGCAACAATAAAAATACTGTTCAAAAGAATGATACAAAGATAAATTTACAACCATGGCAGTCTGGGATATATAAGTTGAATTAATAACTATTTTTATCTTCTATACAGTTAACAATTTGTTCTTAAAAAGCCGTTGCTTCGCATCGGCTTTAATTTCAAATTTCACACTGATATATTTATGGGTAAAAAAACATGTCAGGCTTTTAAAAAATAGATTAAGTCCTGACATACAGAACGTTTTATTTCCATCACCTACAACATGGAAAATAAAATCATAAAACTCAGTAGGGTACGAGCTATTTTCTGGCAGCAGATATTCGAAACTCTAACAAAAATAACTTTATTGGCACTTATTTAATGAAAAAAGTAAAAAACAATCACCTTAACGGTAAGTGGTTTGATAAAATTACTCTGAAAAGAGTAAGGTAGCTTGCGATCGCGTTATTGTCTATTTAAATAATCTGTATCTCTGGTCTATTCAGCACCAGCGAGAGATAGCTTACAATAGCTAGTATGTGACAGCGCCGAGTAAAGACCCATACCAATTGGATGGTTCGCATCGAATAACAGGTTAAATATATCAATTATAATCATGGTTTTTGATTTTAAAATCATTCCTGGCGCTTTTTTTATTTTTCAAGTCAAGCTACTACGGGGATTTTTTTAAACTTCCTAGTCTGATGCTTCTATAATACCCCCCTGGAGGTTTGCAACTTAATATACTGTTACAATTAAGCTAAGGTTAATCTCCACAGCCATGTGTAATCAATATAACTTTTTTGCCCCCCCCCCCTAAATAGACATTTTCTAATTTCGTATTAAATAACATCTCTGTTGATGGTGTATAAGAATAAAGCCATCATAAAACCTCGCACCCCCATGTATCAGAAGCAGCGGAACACAAAAATCACATTCCATTGAAGGAATAACGTATATTTTTCACTCTTAATCTTTAGATAGGAAAGGATATCTTTTCCATAAAATAAATTTGCTCTTACTTAACATATCGCTAGCGTTTTCTGATAGTTTTAATTGCAGTGTTAAGTTCTAGAGCTATCAGAGATAATTTATGTCGACCAGTTAGACTGGCACCACAAAACGGACTAAATAAAGAGTCTTTATTCCCACTTTCAAAGTTTGTAGAATTTTCATTGCTGAGAGGGTTGATGAAAGGGTTTTTAGTAGAAGCAAATCGGTTTCTTTATGGCTTTCCTGAAAAACTTATTATTAAAAGCTTGCCTCAAAATGACATGAAACTCATTGAATACCATAAAGATAAGTACTCTTACAGAAACTACTTTACCGAGGGAAAATTAGTTTACGGGCAAATCATTACATCATTTAGCGATTCCCCACTCTGGTGTATGCAATACCACGGGGGAGTAACTTGCGAGCACATTGATGAGAGAATGGAGCGTAAATTGAAGTTTATTTCCCTAAAAAACCAGGGGCTTGCTGACTCTAGGAATCCAATACGTGGTCCGAGAGAGAACGTGTATTCTGGACTTCATTATTCCAATGATATATTTGGGACAGTGTGTAAATTTCAGGGGCAGGAGGTGATTGAAAATCATGGAAAGGTGTTCTTTATGATGAAAATGTCAGGAGGGGCGCTTTAGTTAAACCCTACATGATAATAACTCATTGCACTATTAAAGAGTTGAGTTATTTTTTATAGGATCTATTTTTTATTTAATATCTCATTGGTGCGTTAAGGCACTATCAAGTGCCTATAATTTAAAAACCTATCCACCTCGAACTGAAAAGTTATTTATCAGTAACGCTTTTGATCTAAAAACCATTATCCTGTATTACTTAGAATAGATGGAGCATCTAATACGCCCTGTTTTTCTTTATATAACGAGTAGGTATTTCTCCCTTAGTTAGTTGAAGGTAAAAAAACGGGCAGGAAAGACATCGCGTCTTAGGTAAACTAGATCTGGCATTGGCCGCTGATACGCATAAGGTTATTTGTAATGGCTTTACTTAAATAATGTGATTGATGCAGAGGCCTTCACGGGGTTTTTGGTCAGACGTACAGGAAATCAAATCCGCCATTGCCGACGTGGCTTACGACATAAATGGTGCCACGATGAGTTGTGGCTTAAGAAAATTAGGGCACTATTTCCCTAAACCTTAAGTAGCTTGTTGCCGATAGTGACAGTAACGTGATGCTTTCTACAAGCTTGGCACACTATAAAAAACGTAACGAGAAGCACATCACAGGATGTGGATTTTACATAAATATTCATTCTACAGGATTTACATGAACAACATCAGAATCGGCATACGCCTCGGCACTGCGTTTGGCTTCATCCTTCTTCTTTTAATTATTACCGCGTTGACCGGATTTAACCGTATCCATTCGCTGGGTGACACCGCCCAAGAACTGGCGGGCAGCCGATATCAGAAAGCCTCAGCTGCCACCAACCTCCGTTACTATTCAACTGACATGAGTCGGCTGGTACGCAACGTTATCCTGGCGGATACTCAGGACCGACAGGCCGGTTTCAAGAAGGACTATGATAGGGTTCGTGTCAAAATCACCTCATCGGTTGACCGAGTCGACGGGCTGCTCAAGGTTCCCAAAAGCAGGGAACTGATTGAGGTAATCAGAAATGTCGGGAGTCAGTATCTGGCTTTCTCGGATGACGTCGTGGCGCTCGCGATGGCTGGTAAGCGTGAAGAGGCCACGCAGATGTTACTGGGCCCACGCTATCAGACTCAAGTCAGTTACATGAAAGCTCTTGCAGAACTGGAGGCATTTCAGGAATTACAGATGCAGAAGGCCGGCAATGCAGCAAAGGCCGAACGTGGCAGCGCAATGGTTTTACTGGCCTCGCTAAGCGTAGTCGCCGTGCTGCTGGGCGCGTTAGCAGCCTGGCTTATCACGCGCAGCATTACTCGACCTCTCAACGTCGCTTTGGAGGCGGCACAGCTCATCGCCAGCGGTGACCTTAGTCAGACTGTAGCGGTCAGCGGTCGGGACGAAACTGGCAAGCTGCTCGAGGCAGTTGCTGAAATGCAGTATTCGCTGGCACAGACCGTGAGCACGGTACGCAGCAATGCAGAGAGTGTAGCGGCGGCCAGCCTGCAGATTATGCAGGGAAACGCTGACCTGTCACAACGAACTGGAGAACAGGCGAGCGGGCTGGAAGAGACCGCTGCCACAATGAGCGAACTCAGCATAACGGTGCGTAATAATGCCGATAACGCCCGTCAGGCAGCTCAGCTTGCAGTAAATGTTAGGGAAGTCGCTCGTCAAGGCAATGACGTCACAAATAACATCACAGGAACAATGAAATTCATCGGCGAAAGCTCAGCTCGTATTGCAGATATCACGTCAGTAATTGATCGTATTGCCTTCCAGACGAACATTCTCGCCCTCAATGCAGCCGTGGAGGCTGCGCGGGCGGGAGAACAGGGTCGGGGGTTTGCAGTAGTAGCTGGAGAAGTACGTACGCTGGCCCAGCGCAGCGCCACGGCAGCCCGTGAAATTCGCCACCTAATTGAAACAAACTCGGCCAGCGTTAACGCGGGCAATGCGCTAGTTGATCAATCGGTGGTTACTATGGCGGACATCGTGTCATCGGTAGGTCAACTTACAGATACAGTGGAAGAGATAACCGCTGCCAGCGCAGAACAAGCGCGGGGCATTGAGCAGGTGGGTATTGCTGTGACAGAGATGGATGGAATGACTCAGCAAAATGCCTCGCTGGTTGATGAATCGAGCCTGGCCTCGCAGAGACTTCGTGAGCAAGCGAGCCTGCTGCTGCGGTCAGTGTCTGCGTTTACACTTGCCGAAGACACTCGTCGTTGATATTACGCTACCCGCATACTCTCTTTACCTACCATGAGGTCACTTGCTGTTAAATTCAGTGAGCTAGCGGTCAGTGATACCCAAAGAATTATTGAATGTTCTGAACAGATAAAAGTCCTTAAAACAACCGTCGGTTTGCAAAGCTACCCCATCACGATTTTGACGCACATCGCCCGCTGGAGAATGGCGAAAACCGGCGGGCAACATTTACCTGGCGTGAATAGCGTAGGGTCTCAAAAAAAGTGACTTTATAGTATGAAAAATAAAGCTTTATCTGCTTGAGGATAATGAAAAAAATCATCATTTTCGGGGGAAATACTTTGATGTCTGCCAGTATCCGGATAGCGCTGTCGAGATCCGGGTCAGCGGTACTTCCCTGCCCTTCATTACTTACGACCGCCTGGGAGAACTGAACCATATTGATACAGCGTTTCACGACTGATACCAAACTTGCGAGCAAGCTGGGCTTTTGTCTCACCATTAATTTCTCGCCGTTGAACTTCAATTTGTTGTTCTGAGTACAGTAATTTTTCCGACCTCGGTTAGCCCACGTAGCTTGATTAAAGCGCTCCCTTCATGCTGACGTTCATGGATTAAAGAAACTTCGAAAATGCCCGAATAAATCATACGATCCGAAGAGCATTTGGGCTTATAAGTCAATTTCCTCTTTTTGAACACAACTCTGATGGCTTAGCTTTTGAAATGATGCTCTGATTAAGATCATAAAATGGCCTTATCGTACGTTTCCGTAGGTTTAGTCTATGAATAACCAGAGCCATGGTCGCACCTGAAACCGCCTCCTGCAAGCATCACTGACTAAGTTGGCGCTGAGTATCATCTGGGAACACTACTCCGATTTTAGACCGGCGGAACGCCAAAAGGTGGTAGATGCCGCGCTTCAAAAAGTCTGACAACGCTGCAACGTAATGCGTTAACGGGTATAACGGCTGATCGCTGATTACGAGAAAAACGGTGGGTTACCGCCAAACACATCATAAAACCAATACCGGAGGTTCTAATACGGTATTGGTTTTAGTTAACTAAGTTAGTCGATAGCTTTAAAAAGTTCTATGAGCGCGATTTTAATACTTCCCCATCATTCAGGATAAACGTTAAACGTCCACTCCAAAACTCTGCGATAAAGATATCCTCATAATCAAGTGAGGCTTTTTTCATTTCAACTTCAAGCCACTGTACATTTTTTTCAATTTCACTAAGTGCGTGATCACGGACTTTGCCATCTTTCATAATGATAACAGACGGCATCTCTGAACCCTCACAGACTGCCGTTATTTGCCCGTTGGGTTCAATCTGAGCGTAATAGATCTCTTGGAAGGAATGAATGCCCTTCGCATGAAGTTGAGATGACACGTTCAAGATATCAATCTTATTCTTGTTATCAGATATATTCTCGACTAAAAACCTGCCTTTCTTAATAATAGGTATCGGTTGGCCTATGGCCATACTTCGAAAAAAATTTACATGCTTGCTTATTGCATTCAGTAATGAAATCAGAAACACCCCAATAAGAAGCACGATCAGATACTGATACAAAGGTATGGAGTCGCTGTAAATGACGCCTCCGATTATTCCACCCAGTACGAAGTTCCCGATAAAATCTATCGGCGTCATCTGCGACAGTTGGGTTTTTCCTG
>Ga0308156_1004207_pt1 | contig 10174 bp, 9 predicted proteins | sample PhyAR2_FD_201041 | JGI IMG/M metagenome (GOLD analysis project Ga0308156, IMG submission 201041) | Phyllosphere microbial communities from UC Gill Tract Community Farm, Albany, California, United States - DLSL A.R2 | ecosystem: Host-associated > Plants > Phyllosphere > Unclassified | place: USA... | reverse complement strand
CCACGGGGGCCTTCGCGGTGTGCGTCGGCACCGCGATCACCCACCCCGCGACCATCACGTCGTGGTTCGTCGCCGCCCTGACCGAGGAGAACTGATGGACGTCGTCATCGCACCCGAAGACGAACTGGGCGAGATCGTCGCCGACGAGATCGCGACGCTGTTCGCCGCCCGACCGGATGCCGTGCTCGGCCTCGCGACGGGGTCCAGCCCGCTGCGCATCTACGACGCCGTCGCTGCGCGCGTCGCGCAGGGGCGGCTCTCGCTGGCCCGTGCCCGCGGCTTCCTGCTCGACGAGTACGTCGGACTGCCGCCCGGGCATCCGTGCCGCTACAGCACGGTGATCGATCAGGACTTCGTCTCCCGCGTCGACTTCGCCCCCGGCGCGGTGCTCGGACCGGACGGTGATGCCGACGACCTCGATGCGGCATGCGCGGACTACGAGGAGGCGATCCGCGCGGCGGGCGGTGTCGACCTGCAGATCCTCGGCATCGGCACCGACGGGCACATCGCGTTCAACGAGCCGGGCTCGTCGCTGGCATCGCGGACGCGGGTGAAGACCCTCACCGCGCAGACTCGGGAGGACAACGCCCGGTTCTTCGACGGCGATGTCGACACGGTTCCCCGGCACTGCCTCACCCAGGGGCTGGGCACGATCATGGAGGCGCGACGGATCGTGCTCGTCGCCACCGGCGACGCCAAAGCCGAGGCCGTCGCGCAGCTCGTCGAAGGGGCGGTCTCCGCCCGGTGGCCGGCGACGGTGCTCCAGCACCACCGTCGTGTCACGGTGCTCGTCGACGAGGCGGCCGCGTCGTCGCTCGAGCTCGCCGACTACTACCGCGACACCCGGACCCATCGTCACCTCGTGTCATGACCCGGTCGCTTCCGCCGGTGCTCGTCAGCTCCTACGCGATCTCGCCCGCGCACACGGCGTGGGATCCCGCCCTGGAGGCCGAACTCCTGCCGGCCCTCTGCGCGCTTCCCGGAGTCGCGGGTCTGGAGGTGCCATGGCTGGGTGGCATCCATCCGCACGATCCCGCCTGGTTCCTGAGGCACGTGCCGGCCGGTGCCGAACTCGCGGTGACCGCGCTGCCGTGGGTGATGAAGAGGTGCGGTGCCGATGCGCGTCACGGGATCGCCTCTCCGGATGACGACGGACGTCGCGCCGCCCTCGCCGATCTCCGCGCGCTGGCCGATGACGTGCGGCGGATCGACAGCGACAGCGATGCCTCCGTGACGATCGTCGCCCTGCACACCGCGCCGCAGGGGCGAGGCGATCGGTCGGCGCTCGCCGCGTCTCTCGCCGAGATCTCCGCGTGGGACTGGTCGGGCGCGCAGCTCGTGATCGAGCACTGCGACGCGGCGGTGCCGACTCATCCCTGGGAGAAGGGCTTCCTGCCCCTCGCCGCTGAGATCGCGGCGATCCGCGATGCCGATGCGCCCGTGCAGCTCTGGCTCAACTGGGGGCGGTCCGTGATCGAGACGCGCGATGCCGACGCGGTGACCGACCAGATCGCCGACGCCGCCGCCACCGGGCTGCTCGCCGGGCTGACCTTCTCGGGGTCCGCGGCGGTCGACGGCCCCTACGGCGCGGCGTGGTCGGACGGGCATCTGCCGCTCGCCGCAGCGGATCCCCGGTCGGGATCGCTGCTGGACGCCGAGCACGTCGCGGCCGCGATCTCGGCCGCCGGGCCGCTGGAGCGCATCGGGCTCAAGGTGAGCAGGCGCCCGCAGGACCGCACGGTCCGCGACCTCGTCGGGACCGTCGCGGACAACCTCGATGCCGTGCGGTCGGCTCCTACGCCGCGGTCTCCCGCACCGTCGGGCGGGTGAGCCGCGGGATCAGCGACGGCGTGCTCTCGCGGTAGGTGACGTAGTCGGCGCGGTCGCCCCACTTCTTCTCGGCGCGGGCCTCGAGCAGCGGGATGCCGCTGACGCGCGTGAGCAGCAGGATCACGAACAGCGGCGAGAGCAGCGCGACCCACTGCCAGCCGACGAGCACGGGAGCGGCCGTGAGGAACACGCCGACCCAGATCACGATCTCGCCGAAGTAGTTGGGGTGACGCGAGCGCGACCACAGCCCGGTGCGGATGAACTCGTCCTTGTTGCGCGGGTCGGCGCGGAAGGCCGACTTCTGCGCGTCGGCGACGATCTCGATCACCATGCCGAGCACCCACACGACGATCCCGACGACGGTGAGCCAGGTGAGGGGCTGCCGCGCACCGGCATCCGTGCTGATCGCGATCCAGGCCGCGGCTGCCGTGATCGACACCCACGCACCCTGGATCACCCACACCTGCAGGAAGCGCACGGGCGATCCCTTGATCTCGTCGAACCGGCCGTCGGACCCGGCCTTGTGCACGCGCATCGCCAGGAACGACCCGAGGCGCACCGCCCACAGCATCACCATCGCCGCGAGGATCCAGCTGCGCGCGTCGGGCATGGGCGTCAGCAGCACGAGCGCCGCCGAGATGACGAAGAAGGTGAGGCTGCCGGTGAGGTCGAAGAATCTCTCGGTGCGCAGGATCATCGCCGGGATGAACGCGATGATCTGGATCGCGTAGGCCGCGGCGACGGCGAGCGCGAACAGGGGGATTCCGCCCAGCGTCGCGCCTCCCTGGCTGCCGGCGACGGCGACGAGCGCGCCGATGGCGAGGGCGACGATGATCGCGATCAGCGAGGACCGCGAGGACTTGGCGTTGGTGGGGGTGGGGGAGGACATGCTGTTCTTTCCGGTTCTCAGAGGTAGAGGTCTTCGACGGTGACGGCCGCGCGATCGAGCACGACGCTCCGCTTGAGCTTCATGGTGGGCGTGACCAGGCCGCGGTCTTCGAGGTCGGCGAACACCACGCTGAAGCGACGGACCTGCTCGCTGCGCGCCACGAGCGCGTTGGCGGCGTCGACGGCGCGCTGCAGGTGAGCGCGAAGGGCCGGATCGGTCACTTCTCGGATGTCGGGCTGGGCGATCGGCGGGATGACGGTGCCCTGCGCCGCGGCCCACGCCTCGGTCTGCTCCGGGTCGAGGACGAGGAGGGCCGAGAGGTAGGGCTTGCCCTCGCCCACCATCACCGCGTGCGAGACGAGCGCGTCGGCTTCGACGGCGCTCTCCCAGCGGGTCGGCACGATCGTCTTGCCGTTCGACGTCACGATCACGTCCTTGAGTCGGCCCTCGAGGATCAGCCTGCCTCGCTCGTCGAGGCGCCCCAGATCGCCGGTGCGGAAGAAGCCGTCGACGAAGGCGCCCTCGTCGTGGGCCGGGTTGCGATAGCCGCCGAAGACGCCGACCCCGCGGGCCAGCACCTCGCCCTCGTCGCTGATGCGCACGGTCAGGCCGGGCAGCGGCGAGCCGACGGTTCCCGAGGCGATGCGGCCGGGCAGGTTGCCCGTGAGCGGCGCGGTCGTCTCGGTGAGTCCGTAGCCCTCGATGACGGGAACGCCGATGCCGCGGAAGAAGAGAGACAGGTCCGCGTCGAGCGCGGCCCCGCCCGACAGGATGTAGCCGACGCGTCCGCCCATCACGGTGCGGAGGCGGCGGTAGAAGAGTGCGTCGAAGAAGCGGTGGCGCAGCGTGAGGCCGAGGTCCTTCGAGATGCGTCGGCCGGCGTCGATCTTCTCTTCTCGGCGGCCCCAGGCGAGGGCCGTCGAGACGGCCTTCGCCCACACGCCCGAGAGGTGCTTGTCTGCGGCCTTGTCTGCGGCCGCCGCCTTGATCTTCTGCAGCACGCGAGGCACCACGACCAGGAACGTCGGGCGCAGCGTGTCGAGCGTGGCGACCACCGTCGACGGGTCGGAGAGGTGCGCGATGCGCATGCCGCTCGCCAGGCAGATCAGCTGCAGCCCGCGCGCCAGCACATGGGCGAGCGGCAGGAAGATGACGGTGTTGCCGTTCTCGTTCACGATCTCGCGGTAGGCGGTGGCGATGTTGAGCACCTGACCGAGGAAGTTCCGGTGCGTGAGCACGACGCCCTTGGGCTCGCCCGTGGTGCCCGAGGTGTAGACGATCGTGGCGGGGTCGTCCTGGGTGGCGAGCGTCCGGCGGGCCTCGAGCGCCTCGTCGGTCACGGCGACGCCGCGCGAGACGAGCTCGGGGAGGGTGCCGGATGCCGCGGCATCCATGCTCCATGCGCCGAAGGTCCCGTCGTCTGTCTGCGCGAGCGCCGCCGCGAGCAGCGCCACGTGCTCTGCGGTGCCGCCGATCGCGAGCCGCACTCCGGCGTCCGCGATGATCGCGTCCACCTGCGAGGGCGAGGAGGTCTCGTAGATCGGCACGACGACGGCGCCGGCGAACCAGGCGGCCAGGTCGGCGACGGCCCACTCGTAGCGGGTCGGCGCCATGATGGCGATCGGGTCTCCGGCCTGGATGCCCTGAGCGACGAAGCCCTTGGCGAGGGCACGCACCTGGTCAGAGAACTCCCGGGTCGTGATCGGGCGCCAGGGCGCGGTGGCATCCGCTCCCGCGACCTCGAAGGCGACGTGATCAGGAGCCGCTGCAGCACGCGCGACCAGCAGGTCGGTGATGTTGCGATACCCGTCGAGGGATGCAAGCGGCGGGGTCGATGACTCGATCATCGGGGGCTCCTCTCGGGCGCGCGGGAACAGGCCCATCTGCTTCTGTTCGGAGCCGACGAAGAATCGGATGGGACGTTATGCGCGGTCACTCCATGAGCTGTCGGATGCTGACGCCGCCGGCGCCGTGCGACGGCGCGATGAGATCGTCGTCCTGAGCGCCCGTGTGCGTGGACCCGGAGGCGATCTGCTCGGCGATCGCCTGCAGATCCGTCGCGGTGGATGCCTCGTACGTCTCGTAGTCCTGGATGGCGAGGTCGAGGTTGCGTGCTCCGTTGTCGAGGTCGTAGGCGAACTCCTGCAGAAGGGTGCTGGTCATCGTGGTGAGGGAGATGACGGCGTTGCCGGGGCCGTTCATGCTCGAGCCGACCGTGTAGGGCCGTGTCGTGGTCTCGGCGAACTGAGTGCCCAACTGGACCACGGGGTCTGCCTGTCCGCGGGCGTACTCGGCGGCGTTGGGCATGTACGACCGCGCCAGGTTGTATGCCCGCGCCGGCTCGACGTGCAGGTCGGCGGCGGGGAGGAGGTCGTAGATCGGGGCGGGGGTCAGCATGAACGCAGCGGAGTTCGCGCGCACGGAATCCGCGGTCTCATTCAACGCCGTCCGCAGCGACGTCTCTTCACGGGAGAGCGCGCGGGAGAGCTCACGGAGGCTCGACGAGAGGGAGGAGAGCCCACCCTCGACGTCGGAGAAGCTGATGCTCTCCTCGGCGGCGGCCGCGGGGGGAGTGAGTTTGTCGGCGAGGCCGACGAGGATTCCCCCACCCGCGAGCACGAGCGCACTCGTTCCCCCCGAGGGCACGAACAGTGCGACGCCGGCGATCGCCGCCCCGACGACCGCGAGGACGGTCTTCGCGTCTCCGCCGCCGCGACCGGAGAGCGATCGGAACGCGTCGACGTGGCCTTCCAGTCTCTCGTCGAGGTCTTCCTTGGCCTTGAGGAGGACGTTCTGCTCGGCGAGGGCCGCTTGCTGGACGACCTCCACCATGGCGGTCAACCGGAGCGACCGGAGTCCGCCCTCGTCGATGTACCGAGTCTTGAAGTCGTTGAGGGCCGGGCTGGCGATGCAGTCCGACTCGTGGAACATCCGGCTCATGGCGCTGGCGAGGTCGCCTCCGACCGTCATCACCGACGACGCCTCGTTCATCGTCGCGCCGCCGAGTTTCGAGATGATGCTCGCACACGCGGTGTCGACGGCATCCATCGACGAGGCCTCGGGCAGTTCCTCCCAGTCGGCGACCGAGTCGTCGATGGAGGTGACGATCGTGTCCCAGCCCTCCTGGATCCGGGAGCGGATGCCGTCGATCCGCGCTTCGGTGTCCTCGGGCTCTTCGGAGTACCCCAGTCCCCAGACGGGGCTGGAGGTCACGGTGCAGCTGTACGGCCCGGACTCCGAGGGTCGAGAGACCTCATACTGCTCGGAAGGCCCGTACGAGGTGACGTACTTGTCATCCAGTTGCGTGTAGGTGTTCTCTGCCATCCACGCATCGATGGCGGCTCTCTTCAGCCGACCCGTGACATCCGCAAGACTGCCCATTCTCTTCCCCTCCGCCGACGCACGTCCCCTCCGGATCGCGCAGGTTATCCGCCAGCGTACCGAGAGCGTCGGGCGGAAGCGAGGGCATGCCGCGGGGGAGAAAGACGCTACTGTCGCGGTCAGCCGACGTCTCGGCAACCTCCCGTCGGCGGTCCGGGTGACGCCGTAGTCTGACGGGACACGCTCGATGAAGACCTCAGGGACAGGAATCGGACCAGTGACGACAACTTCGACGACGGGCAGTTCGCCGACGACGCCCGCGGCACGGCGCGGTCGACGCGTCTGGATCGCGGTGGGTGCAGTCGTGCTCGCGGTCGGTGGGTATCTGACCGCGGCAGCGCTGGTGTCGAACTCCAGCGATCCGTCGGAGACGGTGCGCTCGTACCTCGCGGCGATCGCCGACGGCGATGCCTCCACCGCCGCGCAGATCGTCGACCCCGACGCGTCCGGCATCGATGCGGCGTACCTGACCGACGACGTGCTCGGGGCCGCCACCGAGCGCATCGAGGTGGTGTCTGTCACCACGACCACGCGAGAGGGCGGCACCGCGGAGGTGACGGCGGTCATGGAGCTCGCCTCACAGACCTTCACCCATACGTTCATGATGACGAGGGATGCGGGTGCCTACTGGCTGCTGCAGCCGGGATGGCGCCCGGACGCGCCGCTGACGGTCGAGGCCACCGTGTCCGTGCGGGACAGCATCTCCCTCGCGGGCGTGGAGCAGGTCGACCTCGCCGGCACCGAACTCGCGCTCGCCGTGAAAGACGTCGCCGGAGTGTCTGCGAACTCCCGGTCGGAGTCGGTGCCGGTGTATCCCGCCGTCTACGGCCTGACCGGCCCGGACATGGGTACCTACTTCACCATCGCGCCCGATGAGCTGGTAGCCATCCCGCCGACGGCGACGGCCGAACTCTCGGTCGCGGCAACGGAGGCGCTGCAGAAGGCCCTGCTGGATGCGGCGAACGTGCAAGCGAACGCCTGCGTCGAACCCGGGACCGCGGCGGATGTCGTGTGTCCTCTGCTCCTGAGGCAACAGGATCCATCGACGACCGGGGTCATCCAGGCGCCGTACGACGTGACCTTCCGGACCGGCCACCGATTCATGGTCGACGTCATCTTCTGGTACCGCCCGGAGGGGGGAACCTCGTCGGGGACCGGCACGACCGACTACGCGACCGATCTCATCGGCAGGTACACCGTAGACGGCGATGACGTGACGGTCGAGTTCCTCCCCTGGGACGAACTCTGACGTCCGCCGCCGAGTGCGGCGACCGCAGGGGGCTCATGGAGGGGCTGACGGGAATCGAACCCGCGCTATCTGCTTGGGAAGCAGAAGTTCTAGGCCTCAGTATTCCGCAGTGTTGATATATGTTCCTGACCTGGGATTCGTCACGCTCAGGAATACCAGAGAACATCCATCAATGCGGACCAAAACGGCGAGTATCTAGCGAGCGGCTAGGCTCCGAGTATGCGGATTCGGATACTCGGCGGTGCAGTGCTGGCAGTCGCGCTCAGCGCCATGCTCGCGGGCTGCGCTGCCACGTCCCTCGACTCAGTGGCAGAGAACTGCGGCGGCAGCTCAGCGGGCGTGAACGCCGACGACACCGGCGTGATGATCACCCTCGGCAACGGAAGCGACGCATTCGTCTGCGTCGTGCAAGAGGTGTTCCCCGACAAGGACGATCAATACGAGGTATCGCTCGTCGCTGAGAAAGGTGTCGGCCAGTCGTCCACCGTCGACGGCCGCGAAGTGAAGACGGGCGAGCTCGGCGGATCCGCGTTCGTCTTCATCGGAGCGAAGTAGGAACCGGATCGGACGACTCGCCCGATCCTTCTGCATCACTCCCAGCGCACGTTGACGCCTCGCTCGCTGACGTGACCTCGGCGAGGTACTCGGCTAGTTCTTCGATGCACTGCATGCGTGTCGGCACGAGAGCGATCATCGCATTCTCGGAGTCCGTGGCCCAACGTAGACTCGTGATCTCGGCCGGAGAAAGGACACCCGGCCATGCCCCCACGAGGACTGTCTCACGAGACGATGCTCAGCATCCAACTCGACGCGACCTGCTCACGGAGCCGCTACACCCGAGACCCCGCCCCGGTGATCGACGAGCTGCGCGCCGTCGCCGGCGACCGGGCCGACATCTTGACGGAGTCCGTCGGCTTGTGGGTCGGGTTCTTCGAAGACGACTACACGCGCACCCTCTGCACCGCCCTGCGCGAGCTCCCCGGCCTCGAGCCGTGGATCGTAGAGGGCGCGCGGCGGCGAGCGACGAAGGACCACTCCACGCCGCCGCTCGGCATCCGCCACGCGTAGAACGACGAAAGACCCCCACCCCGCGCGAGCGGAGTGGGGGTCTCGATCATGAGCGGGGCCAGACTGGCGGGGGCAGCGGCCGGGGTCGGATCTTCGCGGCGCCCGGGCGGTGACTGGTCGGGGTGAACACCATGCGGGATCCCGGTTCGTCGGTGACGCCGACGGCGGCCGAGGCGAGCGCCGGAAGGATCGCGGCGATCGTGCCGGTCACGCCCGGGTCGGTGACGACTCCGGACGCTGCGGAGGTGAGCGCGGGCAGTGCTGCCGCGATCGTCCCCTCGGCGACTGGCGCCGACACGGAGCCAGAGGCGGCCGACGTCAGCGCCGGGAGCGCGGCTGAGATCGACCCGTCGAACACCGGCACCGTCGTGACCGCCGCGGCGCTCTGGGTGAGGCCGGGGAGGCTCGCCGCGATCGCACCGGTGAACGCGGGAGGGGTGGTCGCGCCGGCGGCCGCCGCGGTGAGCGCGGGGAGCGTCTGCGCGACGGTCCCTGTCGTGGACGGTGGTGCGTCCTGGATCTGGTCGACCTGGAACGCGGCCCGGACCGGATAGCCGACCGAGCTCATGTGCACGGTGTCGGTCGTGTCGAGCCACCACGGCAGCACTGCGCCGCCGTCGATCGCACGAATGTGCGTGTTCCAGTCCGCGAGGGTCGTGTTCGCGCGGGCGGCGACCTTCGCGGCGAGGAGCCCGTTCAGGCGCACGTCATCGGCCGACGCGGCGACCTTCGACGTGAGCGTGAGCCACGTCACCTTCGCGCCCGGAGTGAGTGCGTCGACCTTCGCGTGCACGGTGTCGATGTACCCGTCGACCTCGGCACTCGTGAACGGGCGGTCGTTCGTTCCAAGGCAGAACAGCCAGTGATCGACGCCGCCGAGCTGCACAACCGCGTCTTCCATGTTCTGGGGTGTCGTGCGGTTGTTCGCGTTGTTGCCGCTGTTGCTGGTATCCGGCTGCGAGATGCGCTTTCCGCCCACGCCCAACAGATATAGGTTCCGGGTCGGCATGCCCCGGCGAACGAGCTCGTCGAGGATGTACTTGCCGTTCGCGCCCGACTGCGACGTGAGGCTGTCACCGATTGCCGCTGATCGCTTCCCGATAATCGGCCCGGGCGCGGGCGAAGGGCCCGTCCACCCGTCGTCGGTGATCAGGATGTCGCGCATGTAGAACGTGGGGAGCGCCGGGGTGGCGAGCAGCTGCCCGAACTGTGCATTGTCGCCCAGCAGGAACGATGCCGTCACCGTGCGGGTGTCGAACGGAGTCGTGCTCTCGCCTTCATAGATCCGCAGCTGCAGGTCTGTCGCGCTCGTGCGCCACTCGAGCCGCCACTCAGTCCCTGCGGCGAGAGCGAGCGAGGTGGAGAGACCGTTCGTCGGGCCGTCGATGACGACTGTTCCGTTCGAGCCGCGGCGCAGCCGCCATGCCTGCTGGTTGCCGCTCGTCAGCGCTCGTGCGATGACGTTCGACCCGCTCGCCAGGTTCGTCGGGAACGTGACGTACATGCGGTGGAACAGCACCGGCGGCGAGCCGAGCGGCGACTTCCCGAGGTGCCGGATGGTCGACCCCGACGGGACCATGACCTGCGTGCGCCCACCGAACGTCGCGTACGCGAGGGAGGCGTGCCAGGACGACGGCTCATGGTCGAAACCACGGACATCGCTACCCGACCACTTGTAGTAGTCCATCACGCCTCCCTCGCGTTCAGCCTGCGGGCTGGGTGATCGTCCAGGACGTGACGTTGATCGTGCCGCCGGC
>Ga0308156_1004204_pt1 | contig 10175 bp, 7 predicted proteins | sample PhyAR2_FD_201041 | JGI IMG/M metagenome (GOLD analysis project Ga0308156, IMG submission 201041) | Phyllosphere microbial communities from UC Gill Tract Community Farm, Albany, California, United States - DLSL A.R2 | ecosystem: Host-associated > Plants > Phyllosphere > Unclassified | place: USA... | reverse complement strand
AGTGGCTGCGGGGGCCGTAGGTGTTGAACGGGCGCACCACGATCACGGGCAGCCCGTGGGTGCGGAAGGCGGCCCGGGCGTAGGCCTCGCCGGCGAGCTTCGCGGCGCCGTACACGGTCTCCGGCCAGGTGGGGTGGCGCTCGTCCATGGGTACGCGCTGGGCGGTGCCGAACACCTCGCTGGATGACACGTGGACGAAGCGGCCGATGCCCGCGGTGCGGGCCCGCTCGAGCAGTCGCAGCGTGGCGGTGGCGTTGACCTCGTGATTCGTGATCGGGTCGTGCAGGCTGTGCCTGACCCCGAGGCAGGCGAGGTGGAAGACGACGTCGATCCCGTCCACGGCCCGCAGGGCGGTCTCCGAGCGCACGTCGGCCTCGATGAGGCGCACCCGCGGGTCGCCCGCCCAGTGGGCGAGGTTGGCGCGGCTGCCGTTGACGAGCGAGTCGATCACGGTCACGTGCTCGACGTGGCGGCGGGTGACGAGTTCGTCGACGAGGTGGCTGCCGATGAATCCGGCCCCTCCGGTGACGAGGACGCGGGCTCCGGCGAGCGAGGTCATGCGACACCCCCCGCCAGGACGCCGTCGCCGGCGCGGAGTGCGAGCTCCCGTTCCACCGGAACGGGGGCGCCCCTGGCCGCGAGACTGCGCGAGGCGGCCTCCAGCACGGAGAGCACCCGCAGCCCCGAGTCACCGTCCGTGCGCGCGGGGCGCCCGGATCGGATCGCCGCGGCGAACTCGGTCATGACGTTGGCGAGCGCCTCCTGATCGGGAAGCGCGGGCGACCAGGTGTCCCCCTGCCGGTACGAGACCCGGGCGGCGTGATCCGCCTCGAGAGCGACCTCGACGCCGCGGTCGAAGACGCTCAGGCGCTGGGCGGGGTTGAGGTCGTCCCAGACGAGGGTGCGGCGCGTGCCGCCGATCACCATGCGCCGGATCTTCGTGGGGCTGAGCCAGTTGACCTGCACGTGGGCGATCGCGCCGCCGGCCAGCGGAAGCGCCAGGTATCCGACGCAGGCGCGTCCGACCCCCAGCGGGTCGGCGCCGGCGGCCGAGACGGTCTCGGCGTCGAGCCCGCCCGGCAGGACGAAGTCGAGGATGGCCAGATCGTGCGGCGCCAGATCCCAGAGCACGTCGACGTCGGGCTGCACGAGCCCGAGGTTGATGCGGCTCGAGTCGACGTAGAGGATCTCCCCCAGCGCGCCCTCGGCGATCAGGTCGCGGATGCGCAGCACCGCCGGGGTGTAGCAGTAGGTGTGATCGGTCATGAGCACGAGGCCGCGGTCGCGGGCGAGCTCGACCATCTCGATGCCCGAGGCCCGGTCGGCCGCGAGCGGCTTCTCGACCAGAACGTGCTTGCCCGCCTCCAGCGCCCGCGTCACGAGCGCGTGATGGGTGCGGGCGGGCGTGGCGATCGCCACGGCGTCGATGAGCGGGTCGGCGAGGACCTCGTCGACGTCGGTCAGCACCGGCGCCCCGCCGACCGATTCGGCGACGCGAGCGGCGCGATCCCGATCGAGGTCGCAGATCGCGGCGAGCTCCCAGTCGGCCGAGCCGCGCAGGTTGCGCGCGAGGTTCGGCCCCCAGTACCCGGCGCCGATCACCGCGGCAGCCATTCGTCCCGTAGTCAGTGTCATGCCGGGGAGGAGTGCCGGGTCCGGTGGTTGATACACCCCGGTCCCAGTCCTTCTCACCGGCTCAGCGGCCGACGGGCAGAGCGTTCTTGATGCGGTCGAGGCCGTCCTTGCCGACGGCGGCGAGCACCAGCTCCTTCGCCACCCGGCGGACGGTCTCCCGGCTCTCGCGCAGCGGCCGGCGCACCCATGCGTCGGCCAGCACCCGCGCCGGGTCCACGGCGGGCGCATCGTCCAGCAGCCCGGGGAACAGGGCCGTGTACCGCGCCGGATCGGCGAGCCGCCCGCGCACGCGGTTGCTCACGTTGCGCCCGTGCACGACCTGGATCCATCCGGGGGCGCCGGGCACCGAGGCGACCGTCATCTGCCGGTGCAGGCGGTTGTGCCAGTCGCACCACGCGGTCACGGCTCCCTCCCACGGCTCGGCGACCGACACGAAGGCGTTGTCGCGGTCGCGGCGCAGGTACACCTCGTCGCCGCGGCGGATCAGGCCGTCGGCGAGGTACAGCGCACGGCGCCGACCCGCGACCGCCAGGCTCTGCAGGCGCTCGGCGAAGTCGCGCGCGATCGCGTCGTCGTTGTCGAGGTTCGTCGTGAGCAGGATCTCCCGGCGCGCGCCGGTGAGCCCGCGGGCGTCGGCCGTGATCTGGGCGGTGCTGACCGACTCGCGGAACACCGGCGTGAACACCCCGCGCGCCACCGCCGGCCCGATCCTCTCGAGCAGCCACCCGGGGCTCGCGGGATCGAGGTACACCAGCCATCGCACGGGCGCGGTCTGCGCCTCGACACTCGGCACGGTGTAGCGCAGGAACAGCTCGATCCGCTCGCGCAGCCAGCCGTCCTGCGCGCGGATCACGCTCTCGCGCCCGATGGAGGGCAGGTTGAATCGCGTCAGGAGGACGTGGTCGACGGTCGCCATGCCCCGAAGGAGCCGGGAAGGCCTGCGCAGATACACCCCTTGCCGCGGGCGCGGCGGGACCGCCAGGATGATCGCACCGGGCATCTCGCCCTGGTCTCTCCCGACAGACAGGAATCTCCATGCCGTTCTCTCGAACCAACGATGTCTCGAAGACCGCCGCCATCTCGATCATCCCCGAGTGGGTGAAGGCGCTGTACGGGTTCTTCCGCGGCTGAGTCGCGTCGCACCGGGCCCCGTGACCGACGCCGGTCGCGGGGCCTTGTCGTGTCGGCCCTCAGAACCCGCTGCCGTAGCAGAGGAAGGGCGCGACCACGCCCGTCTCCTCGGCCGCCAGCGCCAGCGCGTCAGCGGGCGCGAGTCCCGCCGCGAGGCTGCCGTGGAGCGCGCCGAGCAACTCGGCCGCCGCGTCGTCGGCGACCGTCACCGGCGCGGCGATCACGCACACGGTGCCCGCGTGCAGCCAGGCGTGGGCCATGCCGATCGCCTCGGCCCCCCAGCGCACCGACGAGCGTCCCAGCTCGCAGGCCGAGAGGATCACGGTGTGCGGCGGCGCGTCGATCAGGTCGATGTCGTAGCCGAAGAGGTCGCCGTCGGCGAAGCGCAGACCCGAGAGCAGCGGCGCGTCGATCGAGTGGCGCCCGTGCGCGACCAGGTGCAGGACGTCCGCGCGCTCGGCGAGGTCGGTCACCGCCTCGACGGTTGCCCTCGCGCCCAGCAGCACCGTGGGGTGGCCGGCGGCACCGGCGCCTGCGGCGTTGAGCTCCCAGGCGAAGGCAGCCGCCTCCGCCTCGTCCTGCCCGCGGGAGATGCCCGGTCCCACCGCGAACCCGGCCGTGAAGCCGGGGCGGAAGCGCGGGCGCCCGGCCACCCAGCGCGAGGCGGAGCGCGCGAGCGACACCGAGCGTCCGCGCATCGCCGGCAGCATCGCCCACGGCATGCCGGCGAGGATGCCCGGCGCCGTCAGCAGCACGCGGCGCGGATCCCCGGCGACGGCGAGGGCGGGCTCGATCAGGGCGCGCGACAGCGCCGACAGACGCGCCTCGAGCGCTCCGCGCACCAGCTTCGCCATCGGCCCGGACCCGACGGCGGCCACCACGTCGAGGTCGGCGCGAAGCCCCGGCATCAGGTCCAGCACGGCGGACGCGTCGATGTCGACCAGGCGCGGCGGATCCTGCGCCGAGGTCACCACGCACACGAGGGCGCCGCGCGCGTACACGTAGCTCAGCATGGCCGTGTCCTGCTGGAGGGTGGCGCGCAGCGTCTCCATATCCACCCGCGGCACGGCGCCGCTGTCTCCCACGGTCGCCCACTGGCGTTCGCGGATCCGCTCCCGCAGCTCGCGCGCCCGGGTGTCCGATTCCCAGGATGCGCCGGTCTCCTCGCGCAGCAGACGCAGCCGGGCCAGATCCGCCGCATGCTCCGGGTCTCGCGGGGGCCTCACCGGAGCCACCTGGTGCGCGAAGTGCCGCGCCCGCTCGGACCACTCGAACACGACCTCCGGTCGGCGCGAGCGGATCGCGGCGCCGAGCCCCTCGAGCATCAGACCGTTGCCGTGCATCGCCACCGATGAGGCGACATCGAGCGAGCCGAAGGACTGCTGCCAGGCCGCCAGCGCATCGAGGCCCGCGGCCGCGTGCCGGCGGGTGTCGCCGTCGCGGCCGCGCGCCGCCGCCTGCACGGCGCGAGCCTGGTGGACGAGCAGGCGCACCGGCAGCGGGTCCGTGTCGCGCAGCCGGATGGGGGCCGGATCGATCTCGCCGCGCCGGGCGCGCGAGATCCGGTGTGTGAGGCGCAGCTGCTGGGCCTCCGACGGGAAGCCGACGCGCTCCAGCTCGACCGCCGCGCTCTCGACCTGCTCGGCGCTGGGCCGGCGCCGCCCGGCATCCCGCATCTCCAGCAGCGCCCGCTGGCGCAGCCCCTCGGCGCGGGCGGTCCACGCCCTGCTCCCGAGGCCCCGGAAGCGGCGCGCCGCCGATCCGGCGACCTCCGCGGCCCGAGCGAGATCGTGGGTCACAAGCGACCGCGCGAGGTGGAACTCCGCCTCCCCCCGCGACTGGGGCATGTGCGCGGCGCCGAAGGATCGAGCGACGTCCTCGAGGGCCCTCTCGGCGTCGCTGTACTGTCCCGCCTCGCGCAGCACCTCGGCCCTGTCCAGATCGCAGACCGCGGCGTTGACCGGCGACGACGCCGCCAGCGGCCGCGCCTGCGACATCAGCTCGAGCGCCGAGACGAGGTCTCCCGCGAGGAGCGCGACGTAGCCGGCGTTGTGGATGCTCAGTGCGCGGCTGTGCTCCTCCCCCGCGGCCGCGTACCGCTCCGCCGCCGCGTCCAGATCGGCCCTGGCGTCGGCCAGCCGCTGCAGGCGCATGTGCGCGACGCTGCGGTTGATGAACATGTTCCCGGATCGGTGCAGGTCGCGCTCGGCGCTGATCGCGAGCCCCAGCAGGGGAAGCGCTCCGTCGAAGTCCCCGCGTTCCACGGCGAGCACGCCGAGCTGGCCGTGCAGCACGGCCGCCGATTCGGCCGACAGCTCGGCGCCCGCCCCGAGCGCCTCCCGGCAGAGGCGCTCGGCCTCGTCAGGGTGCCCGGTGCGCGCGAGCACGTACGCCAGGGTGCCGGCGATGCGGGCCCTCTCCTCCGCCGAGGTGGCGCGGGCGGCGGCCTCGCGGAGCGCACGGCGGGCGGCGGTGAGACGGCCTCGATTGGTGAGCTCGACGCCGCGCGCGTGGAGGTGATCGGCGGTCAGGCGCATCGCGCCTCACCCTGTGGGTGATTCTTTCGGGTGCCTCTTCGCACGCGGCCCGCAGAGGCGCAGTATTGCCCCTGACGAACCGGCCTCCCGACCGATTCGCCGACCCGGCAAACCCCTACCCTAAGGCTCCCCCCATGCCCTTCACCCGCACTAACGCTGTGTCCGCACACTGCCCGGCCGCGCATCTCACACCCGCGAGCCGTCGTCGGTTGTCACGACTTTCAACGCCGCTTCCGTCGCTGCACGAGATCGCTCGATCGGACCGCCGGATGCTGTCGCCTTGCCCGCTCCCGTGACCGGGAGCGGGCCCAGCTCCGCGGCGATCAGACCCGCGACGAAGGGGGCGGCGAACGACGTGCCGCTCCACGTGGCGAACCCGCCCCGGTAGTCCTCGGGCGCGATGGTCTGGCGGCGGCGCTCGTAGCGATCCTCGCGCGTCGCCGCCTGCCGCCCGCCCTCGAACGCCGGCATGCAGCTGACCACCGAGGCGCCCGGGGCGTACACCCGCACCCAGGGCCCCACATTGGAGAACAGCGCGACCGAGGTGGCGCCCGGATTGAGGGCGCCGACCGACACGTGCTCCGCGAGGTCGTCTGGCGCGATGCCGTTGTCGGCGTCGGGCCAGGCCCACAGCGAGGCGGGGAAGCTCGGCCGGTCGATCGCATCGTTCCCCGCAGAGCACACGACCGCGACGCCGAGACCGCGCGCAGCCTTGAGCAGGTCGTACAGGGTGCGCGAGTAGAGCCCGTCCTCCGGGGTCTCGTGGTAGTAGCTCAGCGACATGCTGATCACGTCGATGGCCGCTCCGCCCTTCTCCCCCGCGCGGTGCCGACGGGCGAGTTCGAGGATCTGCCGCAGCGAGAGGATCAGCAGGTGCTCCTCGACGACGCCGAGCGCGTCGGCGAGACGCACGGTGACCAGGTCCGCCTCGGGCGCGACCTGCCGCACGATGCCCGCGATGAACGTGCCGTGCCCGGCGACGGGGTCGATCTCGCCGTCGAGCTGGCCGTAGAGATCGCCGTACCGCTCGGGATCCGCCTCGTCCGTCAGCCCGATCGGCTCCCCGTCGAGATCCAGCCGGCGGGTGACGACGTCGTCCGGCAGCCAGGGGTGCACACCGCACCCGGTGTCGAGGATCGCGACCACCGGCCGCCGCTGCCCGCGCCGCGGCGCGGCGCCCCGCACGGGCCCCGATCCGAGGTGCGCGACGGGCTGTCGTCCGCCGCATCCCGGCTGCGCGTACTCGGCCGCCCCGAACGGGTTCGTCTGGGTGAAGGGATTGGTCTGGGTGAAGGGGTTCGTCTGCGTGAACGGGTTCGTCTGCGTGAACGGGTTCACCCGCACCGGGTCGATCGCGAGCACGTGGTTGAGACCGACGCCCGCCAGTCGTGAGCGTGTGCGCGCACGCGCGCGCTGCAGCAGCCGCCACGCGTCCGGTGCGAAGGGCATCGCGCCCTGACGGTCCGGATCGGCCGCCACGACGCGCACGCGCGTCACGCCGGGCACCCCCGCGAGCAGCTCGTCGGGCTCCTGCTCCGCATCGCGCAGCGGCTCACCGCGCAGGTCCGCCAGCTCGATGGTCCAGCCGAGCTCGCCGGCCACCCGCTCGAGATCCTGGATGTGCCCGCTGCGCGTCGCGCGGCTGCCGGAGACCAGCAGCTCCTCGGGCACGTACACCGTCGGGTAGGCCCGAATGCCGGGTACCTCGTCGACCGTCGGGTCGAGGGTGCGCCCGCGCGGCACGCTGCCGGCGGCGCGATCCCGCCAGGTCCAGTTCTCGGGCTGCGAGCCGTCGTCGGATGCCATGGGTCACCTCTCTCCGCGGCGGGGGCCGCACTCCACCTCTCGGCGCCCCGGGGTGGGCCGCCGTCAGCAGAGGGAGAGGATCACACCTCGAACTGCGGCGTGATGAACTCCCTCAGCTCTCCGTCCAGGCGAACGATCAGTCGCACGGACGACAGCCCCGGGGCCACGTCCGTGAAGGCGAAACGGCCCTGTTCGTTCAGCTCGGCCGCCCACTCTCGTGCATCCTGCGACAGACGAGCGGCCAGCACGGCGGGCTCCGACCAGCCGTCCACGCGCCGCAGACCGTTCTCGGTCGCTGACACGTGCAGCAGCACGCTCGTCGTCTCGTCGCTGAACTGCAGGGTGAGGCGCTCCTGCTCGGTGCGCACCGCGGCGCGGTCGGCCGAGACCTCGGTCAGCAGCGCGTACTCGCGCGACAGATCATCGACCGCGACCGCCGCGATCATCCGCTCGGCCAGGTCGACGGGCGGGGCGTCCTTGCGCTCCCACATCCGCGCGAGCGCATCGAGCATGCGGCCGTCTTCTTCTTCGCTTTCCACGTTCACGATCATCCCCGTCTCATCCCCTCAGGGCCGTCCAGCCGCGCACGCAGCTTTCCCAGGCACCGTTGCCGGGTGGGTCCGATGCTACCGATCGGCATGTGGAGATCGTTGGCGATCCGCCGATAGTCCGGACGGTCGTCGAATGCGACGATGCGCAGCAGCCGGCGGCAGCGCTCGTCGAGGCCGCCCACGGCGTCCCACAGACGCTGGGCCTCGAGCTCTCCCATCGCCTGGTCCTCCGCCGTGGCGCTGGTGGGCATCCGGCGCTCGAGGGCTTCGTCCTCCGTAGGGTCCGCGCGTCCGTCGATCTTCGCCGTGCGCCACGCCTCGCGCCGCGCGGTCATGGTGAGCCACGCCGACACCGCGAGCGGGTCGACGATGGTGTCGTGCTTGCGCACGAAGGTGAGCCACGTGGCCTGCACCACGTCCTCGGCGGTCTCGCGGCGGAGGCCGTAGGCGCGCACCACGTGCCAGAGCACGGGGCTGAGCAGCCTCACCAGCTCGTCCAGCGCGCGGGCGTCGCCCTGGTCGCGCCACCGCAGGAACAGCCGGGCGGCCTCCTGCCAGCGCGCGCGCCGGTCTCCCGCATCGTCGCCGGGTGCCTCGGGCACCTGATCCGTCACACGGGGGGACGTGACGGGGACGGCTCCTGGTTCGGGGAGTTCCGGGAGACGCGGCAGAGGATCTTCCTCCACGCCGGTCATCCTGGCGTCAGCAGCGATGTCGACACAAGAGCCCCGAACGGGAATGTCTGCGAATTTCACCTGCACACCCCCTCGAGGACATGAATCGGCGGATCTCCGACCAGCGGAGTGTGGACGAGATCCGGATTCTCGGGGCCCGGGTCTGCGACGAAGCGGAAGGCGACGGTGGCCGTGCCGCCCGGCGGAAGCACCACGCGCGTGGCGGCGCCCGGCCGCCCGACGACAGTCGCAGCCGTCCATGGCACGGGCTCCCCGTCGATGGTGACGGCCTCCACCACCGCGCCCGGCAGCGCCAGAGCGGTCAGACGCAGCCCGATGTCCTCGCGGTCGAAGCCGCCGAAGGCCGGGAAAGACGTCCACGGCAGGGTCATGCCCGTCTGCACGGCGCTGGAGAGCTCGGCGCTGACGACGGTGGTCTCGCGCCCGTCCGGCCGGCAGCTGGTCGTCTCGAGCGTCATCGAGGCCGCGAGGTAGGCGTCGAGCTTGCCGCCCGTCAGGTCGTCGAACAGCAGGGCGTGCGCCCGTCGCTGCTCCATACGCGCGGCGAGGCCCGCCGCGGCGGTGTCGGCGAGCACGGCCTGCTCGGCGGGATGCGCGCTCCACACCGCGAGCCGGCCCGCATCCAGCAGCGGGGCGAGGTGGAAGGCCATCCCCGGCGCCTCGGCGGGGGTGGCGAGTGCTGCCGTGAACACGGTCTCGGTGACGACGCGGAAGAACGCGGTCTGCGCGTCCTGCTCCCGCTCGAGGTAGGGCCGGCGCAGCAGCGTGTCGACGACCTGCTCCGCCCAGATCTGCTCGCCGTCCACGGTCACGGGGCCGGTCAGCGCCAGCAGCGGCTTCAGCACCAGCGGATCGAGCGCGACGACGGCGTCGGCGTCTTCTCCCGTGTGTCCGCGCCACCAGGCGGCGGCGATCTCAGCCGAGAGTGGGAAGTCGGGCGTCGCGGCGATGTTCTGCACGAACCGCCCGACGCCGTCGTCCGTGCGCGTGGAGGCGTCGGCCGGGATGGTGATGTCGGGGGCCTCCGTCGGCGGGAACACCGAGCTGTCGGCCTGGCCGGCGAGGGTCATCACCCCGTCCTCGGCGCGGATCGCGACGAACGTGCCGGTGATGCCGCCGGCGGCGCGCAGCTCGGCCGGATTCTGCAGCATCAGCAGGATCAGACGGGGCTCGTCGGCGCCGAGCAGCGGGGGCACCACACGCGCGGTCGCGCGCATCGCCTCGAGTGCGGGGCCGGTGCGGTCGATCATCGCGTCGAGGGTGTCGATCCCCTTCGCGACGGGCGACAGCAGCTCGCCGCGGTCGATGCGGTCGAGGGTCGTGCGCGCCTCACCCAGCGCCGCGACGAGGTCGTCGAGCGGCGGGGTGAGCGCCCGGATCGCGTCGACGTCGAGGCCGTCGGAGCGCGACGGCCGAAGCACGGCGCTCGAGGCGACCAGCACCTCGTGCCCGGCCGTGGTGAGGCGGGCGAGCTCCGCGGCACCGAGACGGGCGGCGCGCAACTGGGCACCCGCGAACGGCAGGACCTCCGCGGCGCGCCAGACCGGATCCGACGTCAGCGAGGCCAGTGTCAGCGCATGCCCGGCGAGCGCCCCCGCGTCGCCGGACATGCGGTCCAGGAAGGACGCGGCCGAGGCCGCATCCGCATCGGCGACGTCGAGCGTCGCCTCGAACTCCTCGGCAGCGGCCTTCAGCGCGACGGTCTCGCCGACGGCGAGCGCCCCGCGCACGACCAGCCATGCCCCCGCGGCGGCCACGAGCACGGCGGCGCCGATCAGCGACCGCCTCACCGCTCGTCGGACGTCCACGGCGGCCGTCAC
>Ga0308156_1004202_pt1 | contig 10176 bp, 5 predicted proteins | sample PhyAR2_FD_201041 | JGI IMG/M metagenome (GOLD analysis project Ga0308156, IMG submission 201041) | Phyllosphere microbial communities from UC Gill Tract Community Farm, Albany, California, United States - DLSL A.R2 | ecosystem: Host-associated > Plants > Phyllosphere > Unclassified | place: USA... | reverse complement strand
CCCTGTACAAGCAGGTCGACTGGCCGTGGCTGCAGCAGCGTGCGCCGCTGATCTCGATGGGCTGGTTCCCGGAGAACGGCTTCATCGACCATGACTGGATGGGCTACAACGAAGCGATGATGGTCTACATCCTCGCCCTGGGCTCGCCCAGCCACCCGGTCAGCCCGGATGCGTGGACGGTATGGACGCGCACCTACGACAACGACTGGGGCGTCTACCAGGGCCAGGAATACCTGTCCTTCGGTCCGCTGTTCGGCCACCAGTACAGCCATGTCTGGATCGACTTCCGCGATATCCAGGATGCCTACATGCGCGAGCGTGGCAGCACCTACTTCCTCAACAGCCGTTCGGCGGCGCTGGCCCAGCGTGAGTACGCCATCGCCAATCCGATGAACTGGAAGGAATATGGCGAGAACGTCTGGGGCCTGACCGCCAGCGATGGTCCGCAGAACACTAGCCAGGAATACCGGGGCGAGCAGCGCCAGTTCCGCCATTACTCATCGCGCGGCGCAGGCCTGCGCGAGAATTTCGATGACGGCACGATCGCGCCAACCGCAGCGATCTCCTCGGTCGTGTTCGCGCCCGAGGAAGTGATTCCGGCCACGCTGGAGATGCACAAGCGCTACGGCGACTACATCTACTCCAGCTATGGCTTCCTGGATTCGTTCAATCCCAGCTTCAACTACGACATCCCGATCAAGACCGGGCGGGTGGTACCCGATCGTGGCTGGGTCGCCAGCGACTACATCGCCATCGACCAAGGCCCGATCCTGACCATGATCGCCAACTACCGCAACGACTTCGTCTGGGACGTGATGAAGAAGAACCCGTACATCCGCAAGGGCCTGGAACGGGCGGGCTTCAGTGGAGGCTGGCTGGCGCCGGAAGGCTCCTTCCAGCCGCTGGAGCTGCAGAAGGATGAGAAGGCCGCCGCAGCGCGTGCGGTCGGTATCGCCGAATCACGTGCGGCCGCCGCGCAGGAACAGAAAAACAATGCCAACCGCAACACCGGCCAGGGGAAGTAACAAGGTGCACGACTGGAAACACTGCCTGCGACGCTGGGCATTGCCTGCACTGGCCGCGCTGGTCATGGCCGGCTGTGCCCGCCAGGAGCAGGGCACCACCACCGTGCGCTTCTGGGCGATGGGCCGCGAGGCGGAAGTGGTCAGCGAGCTGATCCACGAATTCGAAGCGGAGAACCCCGGCGTCAAGGTCGATGTGCAGAACATCCCGTGGACGGCCGCGCACGAAAAGCTGCTGACCGCCTTTGCCGCCGATGGCCTGCCCGATGTGTGCCAGCTCGGCAACACCTGGGTGCCCGAGTTCGCCGAACTCAACGCGCTCACGCCGCTGCAGCCGTTCGTGCAGCGCTCGACTGTGGTCGATCCGAAGGACTACTTCCAGGGCATCTGGGATACCAACGTGATCCACAACGAGCTGGTCGGGGTGCCGTGGTACGTCGACACCCGCCTGATCTATTACCGCAAGGACCTGCTGGCCAAGGCCGGCTTCGACCATCCGCCGCGTACCTGGGCCGAATGGGACGAGCAGATGGCCGCGATCAAGCGCATGCAGGGCCCGAACCGCTATGCGGTGCTGATGCCGATCAACGAGTTCGAGCAGCAGCTGTCGCTGGCCCTGCAGCAGCCCGATCCGCTGCTGCGCGACGACGACACCCGTCGCAGATCTCCAACGTCTGGGATGAATTCTTCCGCGGCTTCAACGTGTTCTACATTTCCGGCCCCTGGAACATCCGCGAGTTCAAGAAGCTGCAACCGAAGGAACTGGAAGGGCAGTGGGGCACGGCCGCGCTGCCGGGTCCGGACGGTCCGGGCGCGGGCATCGCCGGTGGTACCAGCCTGGTGATCTTCCGCAAGTCGCAGCAGAAGGAAGCGTCCTGGAAGCTGATCGAATTCCTGTCGCGGCCGGCAATCCAGGCGCGCTTCCACGCGATCATCGGCGACCTGCCGCCGCGTCGAAGCACCTGGAATGCGCCGTCGCTGGCCAACGATCCACTTGCCGCCGCCTTCCGAGACCAGCTGGAGCGGGTCAAGCCGACCCCGAAGGTGCTCGAATGGGAGCGCATCGTGCAGGAAATGCGCATCGTCACCGAACAGGTGGTGCGTGGTGGCCTGCCGCAGGACAAGGCCGTGGCCGAACTGGACCAGCGCGTGGACAAGGTGCTGGCCAAGCGTCGCTGGATGCATGAACAACAACGCCTGCAGCGCAGCGCACCCCCCTCGGGTTCGACCAGTGCAGTCGCGGCCGGGAGCCCGCAATGAAACGTACTTCGCTTGCCGGCTGGATCTTCGCCGGCCCCTCGCTGATCGTGCTTGGTGTGTTCTTCGGCCTGCCGGTGGCCTCGGCCCTGGCGCTGAGCGTGACCGACTTCGACCTGTATGCGCTGGCCGACAGCAGCAACCTGCGCTTCGTGGGTCTGGGCAACTACATCGACCTGCTGCAGACCCCGATGTTCTGGAAGTCGCTGTGGAACACCACCTATTTCGTGGTGATCGGCGTGCCGTTGTCGATCGGTGTATCGCTGGGCACGGCGATGCTGCTCAATGCCCCGGCCGCGCGCTTCAAGGCGCTGTTCCGCACCGCGCTGTTCGCCCCGGTGGTGACCACGCTGGTGGCGGTGGCGGTGATCTGGCGCTACCTGTTCCACACCAGCTATGGCCTGGTGAACTACGGCCTGGGCCATCTTGGCATCAGCCCGATCGACTGGCTGGGCGATCCCAACTGGGCGATGCCGACCATCATGCTGTTCGCGGTGTGGAAGAACTTCGGCTACAACATGGTGATCTTCCTGGCTGGCCTGCAGGCGATTCCGCATGACCTGTACGAGGCCGCGCGCATCGACGGCGCCTCGCGCTGGAAGCAGTTCCTGCACATCACCCTGCCGATGCTCGGCCCGGTGCTGCTGGTGGTCGGGGTGATCACCGTATCCGGTTACTTCCAGCTGTTCGCCGAACCCTATGTGATGACCCGCGGCGACCCACTGCAGAGCACCGTCAGCGTGCTGTATTTCATGTTCGAGGAAGGCTTCAAGTGGTGGAACCTGGGACGCGCCTCGGCCGTGGCGTTCCTGCTGTTCCTTATCATCCTGGCGGTGACCACCGTGATGCTGCGCTTTGGCCGCAAGAGGCAGTTGGTATGAGTCGTGAAATCGGCCAGTCACGCTGGCACCCGTGGATGATCAATGGCGCGCTGCTGGTGCTGGCCCTGGTCAGCCTGGCACCGTTGCTGTGGATGCTGTCGGTGTCGTTCATGCCGCAGGGCGAGGCCACCCATTTCCCGCCGCCGCTGCTGCCGTCCAGCATCACCACGCACAATTACACCGAGCTGTTCGCGCGCACCGGCATGGGCGGCAACTTCGCCAACAGCCTGCTGGTGTCGCTGGCGATCACCCTCGGTTCGCTGCTGCTCAACACGATGGCCGGCTACGCTTTCGCCAAGCTGCAGTTCGCCGGTCGTGAGCGGCTGTTCCAGGTGCTGATGGCGGCGCTGGTGATCCCGGCACAGGTGGCGATGCTGCCGCTGTTCCTGTTGATGAAGCAGCTGGGCCTGGTCAACAGTTTCGGCGGCGTGATCGTGCCGGCGCTGGCCAGCGTGTTCGGCATCTTCCTGGTGCGCCAGTACGCCCGCTCCATTCCCGATGAGCTGCTGGAAGCGGCACGCATCGACGGGGCAGGGGAGCTGCGGATCTTCTTCCAGATCGTGCTGCCGATGCTCAAGCCGGTGCTGGTGACGCTGGCGATCTTCACCTTCATGGGCGCCTGGAACGATTTCATGTGGCCCTTGATCGTGTTGACCGACCAGGAGCACTACACTTTGCCGGTGGCCCTGGCCACCCTCTCGCGCGAACACATCATGGACGTGGAAATGATGATGGCCGGCGCAGTGGTCACCGTGGTTCCGGTGCTGGCGCTGTTCCTGGTGCTGCAGCGGTACTACATCCAAGGATTGTTGCTGGGGAGTGTGAAGGGATGATGCGTGCGATCGCCGTTGGACTGGGCCTGTTGTGGTCTTCCCTGGCGATCGCCGCACCACCGGCGCTGCCCGCGCCGAAGGTGCTGGATGATTTCGACGACATCAGCGCCTGGAAGCTGGTGTTGTCCGACCAGGTCAGCGGCTCGCTGCGGCCGGTCAGTGGCGCTGGCGGTGGCCGCGCGCTGTGCCTGGATTACGACTTCCATGAGGTCTCCGGTTACGTCGGCATCCGTCGTCCACTGAACATCGAGTACCCGGCCAACTATCGTTTCGGCTTCCAGCTGCGCGGTGATTCGCCGTCCAATGACCTGCAGTTCAAGTTGATCGACGCCAGCGGCGACAACGTGTGGTGGGTCAACCGCCCCGGCTATGCCTTCCCCAAGGCGTGGACGCCGGTGGAGTACCGCCGCCGGCAGATCGACAAGGCCTGGGGGCCATCGCCAGAGAAGGACATGGCGCGCAGCGCGTCGATGGAATTCACGATCTACAGCAAGGTCGGCGGTCGCGGTACCGTGTGCTTCGACAAGCTGACCCTGCAGGGGCTGCCCGCGCAGGATGATTCGGCGCTGCGGCCCTCGGTGATCGCCGATACCGCAACCGCGCTGCAGGACCGGATGATCGACGGCAAGTCCGATACCTTCTGGATCAGTGGCGGGGTCAAGCAGCAGACCATCAGCCTGGACCTGCACAAGAACCGCGAGATCGGCGGTGCGGTAATCGACTGGCTGCCCGACCTGGAAGCCAATCGCTACACCGTGCGTACCTCCGAGGATGGCCGTGACTGGCGTACCGTGCGCGAAGTGACCGCAGGTGCCGGAGGCCGGGACTGGCTGGCACTGCCCGACACCGATGCGCGCTACGTGCGTTTCGACCTGCAGGGCGGGCCGAACTGGCGCTACGGCATCCGTGACATCACCCTGAAGCCGCTGGCGTTCGCCGCGACTCCCAATGCCTTCCTGTCCTCGGTGGCGGCCGACCTGCCGCGTGGCGCGTTGCCGCGCGCCTACGTTGGCGAGCAGCCGTACTGGACGCTGCTTGGCCTGGACGGTGGCCAGGAACAGGCGTTGATCAGCGAGGACGGTGCGCTGGAGCCGGCCAAGGGCAGCTTCAGCATCGAGCCGTTCATCCGCCTCGACGGCAAGCTGCTTGACTGGTCGAACGTTGCCATCAGCCAGTCACTGCAGGATCGTTACCTGCCGATCGCCACGGTCGACTGGGTGCACGAGAAGGCCGGCCTTTCGGTGACAAGCTTCGTGCAGGGCACGCCCGAACGCGCGCAGCTGATCGGGCGCTACCGCTTGAGCAATCCGGACAAGGTCGCGCACGAATACACCCTGGCCCTGGCGATCCGCCCGTGGCAGGTCAATCCCCCCACCCAGTTCCTCAACACCGTGGGCGGCTTCAGCCGCATCGACAGCCTGGACGTGGGCGAGCAGCTGGTGCGCATCAATGGCGAACCGCGGCTGTATCCCCTGCAGGTACCGGATGCGCGCTTTGCCAGCAGCTTCGACGGCAAACTGGATGCGATGCACCTGGCCAGCGGCAAGCTGCCCGGCACTACTGCGGTGAAGGACCCGACCGGCATGGCGTCCGGCGCACTGTTGTACACGATCAAGCTCGAACCCGGGCAGAGCCGCGAGGTGGCGATCGTGCTGCCGCAGACCGGCAGCTGGGCGCCGCAGGCGCTGGACGTGGCCAAGGCACAGCAGCAGGTGGCGACGATGTGGCGCGACAAGCTGGGCGTGGTGACCCTGCAGGTGCCCGCCGCCGGCCAACCGCTGGTGGAAACCCTGCGCACCGCGGTGGCGCACATGCTGATCTCGCGGGTCGGCCCGCGCCTGCAGCCCGGTACGCGCTCCTATGCACGCAGCTGGATCCGCGATGGCGCGATGATCTCCGAAGGCCTGCTGCGGATGGGGCGCAGCGATGCCGTGCGTGACTACGTGACCTGGTATGCGCCCTATCAGTTTGAAAACGGCAAGGTGCCGTGCTGCGTCGATGCGCGTGGCAGCGACCCGGTGCCGGAGAACGACAGCCACGGCGAACTGATCTACAACATCGCCGAGTACGGCCGCTATACCGGCGACACGGCCTTCGTCGAGCAGATGTGGCCGCATGTGCTGGGCGCCTACAGCTACATGGAGCAACTGCGGGGCAGCGAGCGCACCGAGGAGAACCGCGCGCGCAATCCTGCCTTCTACGGGATGATGCCGGCCTCGATCAGCCACGAGGGCTATTCGGCCAAGCCGATGCATTCGTACTGGGACAACTTCTGGGCGCTGCGTGGTTACAAGGACGCCGCGCAACTGGCGGCGCAGCTGGGCAAGGTCGAGGCGATGCAGATCAGCGAGTCGCGCGATCAGTTCCGTGATGACCTGCAGGCCTCGCTGCTGGCGGCCATGCAGCAGCACCGCATTGATTATCTGCCGGGCTCGGCCGAGCTGGGTGACTTCGACGCCACCTCCACCACGATCGCGTTGGCGCCCGGCGGCGAGCAGGGGCGGTTGCCGCAGGAGGCGCTGGACGCGACCTTCCAGCGTTACTGGAACGAATTCGTCGGGCGCCGCGATGGCAAGCGCGAATGGAAGGACTACACGCCGTACGAATGGCGCAACGTCGCCGCGTTCGTGCGCCTGGGATGGCGTGATCGTGCCTGGCAGGCCACCGAGTTCTTCTTCAAGGATCGTGCACCGCAGGCCTGGAACCAGTGGGCCGAGGTCGTCTCGCGCACGCCGCGCAAGCCGTTCTTCGTGGGTGACCTGCCGCATGCCTGGGTGGCCTCGGACTTCGTCCGTTCGGCGCTGGACATGTTCGGCTACAACCGCGATGCGGATGAGGCGCTGGTGCTGGCCGCCGGTATCCCGGTGGCGTGGCTGCAGGGCGAGGGCATTGCCGTGCAGGGCCTGCGCACGCCGCAGGGGCAGCTCAACTATCGCCTGCAGCGCAGCGACAAGCAGCTGGTGCTGGAAGTGCAGCCCGGGCTGGTGCCGCCGGCCGGTGGCGTGGTGCTGCCATGGCCGTATGCAGGCGAGCCGGGCCAGGCGACGGTCAACGGCGAGGCGGCGGAATGGGTCAACAACGAGCTGCATGTGCACCAGTTGCCGGCACGCGTCGAGATCGATGTGCCCAGCGCGGTGCGCCGCGCCGAACGCAAGGAAAAGTAAGCATGCGAGGTCCGCTCGGAATCGGTCGCGGTTTGTGCGCGCTGGGGCTGGCGATCGCGCTGGCCCTGCCCGGGCTGGCGCCAGCCGCTGAGTTGGCCAGCGCGGCTGGCGCGGCCACAGCGGTCGGCGAGCCCGGCATGAGCATGGTCACATTCAACCTGCACCACGACCGCGAGGACTGGCCCAGCCGTCGTCGCACGATCGTGGCCGAGCTCAAGCGCCTGCAGCCCGATGCCGTCGCGCTGCAGGAGGTGATCCAGAAGCGCAACGTGCGCAACCAGGCGCAGTGGCTGGCCAGCCAGCTCGGCTACCGGTACGTATTCGTGTCCACCGATCCGGTGGGTGCACCCAAGCGTTATGGCAATGCGCTGCTGACCCGGCGCCCGATCCTGGCGCATGGCGAGCACCTGCTGCTGCCGCTGGATGACTACCGCACCGTGGCCCATCTGCGTATCGACGTGGACGGCAGGCCGGTCAATGTCTATGCCACCCATCTCAACGAGCGCAGTGACGACGCCGGCCAGCGCATCCGCCGCAACCAGGTCGAGGATCTGCTGCGTTTCATCGCCGGCAGTTCTGCGGGGGCACCGGTGGTGATTGCCGGCGACTTCAACGCCCTGGTCGATGCCGGCGATCTGAGCGAACTGCGCAGCCACTACGGCGACAGCTACGGCAGCGTGCACGTCAACACCGACCTGGCGGGTGTGAGCACGCTCAACCGCCATTACTACCAGGCGCCGTCGCGGATCGACCACATCTTCTTCCAGCAGGACGAGATGGTCGCGCGCGAAGCGAAGATCCTGTTCGACCAGCCTGATGACGGCGGCCGCTGGGCCTCCGATCACTACGGGGTGTGGACCCGGCTGCAGTTCGCGCCGAAGCCCTGATAACGGCATCGCGTGGCGACGCGGCAGGCGTTCGCTACGGCATCTGATACGTCACAAACAGAAACGGCGGGGATCATCGATCCCCGCCGTTTCGTTCTTGCCGATCAAGGATCGATCAGGCGACCGGTGGCGTGCGCTTGCCGGCGTCTTCGTCTTCTTCCGACGCCTGCGCGTCGGCGGCCTGTGCGGCAGCGTCGGCATGGCCATCGGCGATCGGGTCGACCTGCGCCGGCACGACCGCATCGGCGACCGGCGCAGCGGCGTCCACCGGTGCGGCTTCGACAGCCACTGGGGCTGCCGGCTGCTCGGCGACCGGGGCGACTTCAACCTCGGCCTTCGGTTCGACTGCCGGAGCAGCTTCAACCACCGGCGCAACATCGGCCACCACCGGCTTCGGCTCGGCCACCGGTGCGGCTTCGACCACCGCGGTCGGTTCAGCGACCGGAGCTGCTTCGATCGCAGCAGCGGTCTCGGTCACCGGCGGCTTCGCCTCGATCACCGGAGCCGCTTCAGGCGCCGGCTGCACCGGCGTCGCTGCATCGATGGCATCCAGCATGCTGGTCTGCACCGGCGACGGGGCCGGTTCGACCTTGGCGACTGCTTCCACCGGAGCCGGAGTCTGCACTGCGGCGGCCACTGGAGCGGCTGCCTCGACCACGGCACTGCTTACGGCAGCAACCGGGGCAACCGCGGCAGCCACTGCAACCGGCGCACGTGCCGGCTTGCCGGCATCAGCGGCGGCCGGCTCGACTTCGTCATCGAAATCGAATTCCGGCTGCGAACGCGACGGCTGCACGGCGGCTGCCGGTGCGCCGACCGAAGCCGGGGCGGTCTGCTCGACCGAATCGCCGTCGTTGTCCTCGCCTTCGGCATCATCGCCGTCGTCCAGGTCATCACCCAGTACGTCACTACCTGCAGCGTTCTCGGCGCCACCACGACGACGACGACGACCACCGCGACGGCCACGGCGGCGGCGGGTTGCGCCTTCGCCGGTCTGATCGCCTGCGGCATCGGCCGCAGCATCCTCGGCAGCCCCGGTCGCAACCACGACCTCGGCATCGGTCGTTGCGGCGGTGTCCACGGCCGCGACGGTGTCGACCACGTTTTCAGTGGCGACGGCCGGTGCCAGTGCCTTTTCTTCCTGCACCGCAACCGTGGCCGCAACCGCAGTCGTGGTAGCCACGGCAGCGGCAGCGGTCACGACATCGGCCGGGGCTTCGGCAGCGGCACGCTGCGGCTTCTCGGCCGGCTTGTCACCGTCCTGCGGGCGCGGCTGCCTCGGCTGCTTCAGCTTCGGCTGCTGCTGCCCCTGGCCCTGTTCGTTGCGCGGCTTGTTCTGCTGCTGCGGCTGCTGGGCATCCTTCGGCTTGCCCTGCTGCTGCGGCTGCTGCTGGCCATTGCCATTGGCCTGGCTGCCGCCGTTGCGGCCATCCTTGCGCTGCTCACCGCGGTCCTTGCGGTTGCCGCCGTCCTTCTGCTGCTGCGCATTGCCATTGCCGCCGTTGCCACGGCTGTCCTCGCGACGGTCCTTGCGGTCCTTGTTGCGATCCTTGTTGCGGTCACGGCGACCGCCATCCTGCTGCTGGCGGGCGGCCGGTGCCGGCGCAGGAGCGGGAGCGGGCTCGCCGCCAAAGATGCGCTTGAGCCAACCAACCACGCCACCGCTGGCGGCGGCAGCGGGAGCCACTGCGGCCACCGGTGCCGGTGCAGGCGCAGCGGTCGGTTCCACTTCCTCCCGCACCGGGGCGGGGGAGTTGTGCTTGACCTGGGTCACCATCGGCGGCGGGATGTTCAGCTGGCCCTTGGTCAGTGCGTGCACCGGCAGCTTGCGCGGAGTACCGCGCTGGTAGCTCGGCTTGCCGCTTTCCTCGCCCAGCTCGTTGTCGCGCAGGCGGGTAACGGTGTAATGCGGGGTGTGCAGCTGCTCGTCGGCAACGATCACGATCGGCGCCTCGTGGCGCTTCTCGATTTCGCCCAGCGCGCCGCGCTTTTCATTCAGCAGGTAATTGGCGATCTCCACCGGGGCCTGTACCAGCACCTGCCCGGTGTTCTCCTTCATCGCATGCTCTTCGGCGACGCGGATGATCGACAGCGACAGCGACTCGACGCTGCGCATGCGGCCATGGCCGTCG
>Ga0308156_1004189_pt1 | contig 10196 bp, 8 predicted proteins | sample PhyAR2_FD_201041 | JGI IMG/M metagenome (GOLD analysis project Ga0308156, IMG submission 201041) | Phyllosphere microbial communities from UC Gill Tract Community Farm, Albany, California, United States - DLSL A.R2 | ecosystem: Host-associated > Plants > Phyllosphere > Unclassified | place: USA... | reverse complement strand
AGATCGGAAGGCAACGGCCAGATGGCATCCACCTGACCCGATTTTAACGCTGCCACCCGTGTGGCATCTTCCGGGCTGGGTGAGAAAATGACATGATCGACTTTTGGCCATCCCTGCTGCCAGTAACCGTCATACTTCGCCAGCGTCACCGCTTTGCCCGGTGTCCAGTTAACAAATTTAAACGGGCCGGTTCCCACCGGATGCAGTCTAAGTTGAGCTTCGTCCGGATACTGCTTCAGAATCGACGGGCTCCACATCACCGCAGAAGGATGCGCCAGCGTGTTGATAAAGGCACCAAACGACTGATTGAGATCGATTTTGACCTGGTCGGGTGCCAGCACCGTGACCTTGGCGATCATTTTGTACAGGCTGTTGCGCTTGAGCCCTTTTTTCTGGTCGGCGAGGCGATCAAGGTTGGCTTTGACGGCGTCGGCATCAAACGGCGTACCATCCTGAAAGATAACGCCTTTACGCAGCGTCAGCGTAAATTCCGTTGCACTGTCGTTGGAGGTATAACCGGTCGCCAGCCAGGGCTGCAGCTTCATGTGGGCATCAAACTGGAACAGGCGCTCAAAGATGCCGCTCTGCACCGAGTAGCTGACATTATCGGAGGTATCGTGCGGGTCCAGTCCGGTAATATCGGCATACATTGAAATACGCAGATCCTGGGCCTGCGCGGTCATGACCAGCGTCGTCGTCAATGCGAGGGCGAGCGAAGTACGGCGAAACAGTGTTTTCATAAAATCTCCTGGTCGTTGAGGATTATCGCAATGCAATGCCGTCAGCAACCCAGTGCTGGGGCGCAACCTGCCGATAACGGGGTTTAGTGACCGTTTCACCCACCTTTCGCAACGGCGAAGGGATTTCGCTGTCATCGAAAATACGGGGCTGACGGTTCTCGGGGTCCGCTACCGGCACGGAGGCCAGCAGACGTTGGGTATAAGGATGTTGCGGCTGATTAAATACCGACTGGCGCGGCCCAAGCTCCACAATCTGGCCGAGGTACATCACCGCCACGCGATTGGCAATACGCTCAACGACCGCCATATCGTGAGAAATGAAAATCCATGCCACGCCGGTTTGCTGCTGGAGATCCATCATCAGATTGACCACCTGTGCCTGAATCGAGACGTCAAGGGCCGATACCGCTTCATCAGCAATAATCACTTTCGGTTTCAGCGCCATCGCGCGGGCAATGGCGATACGCTGGCGCTGGCCGCCAGAAAATTCGTGCGGATAACGACGCGCGTGCTCGGGCAACAGGCCGACACTTTTCAGCAACGCATCGATTTGCGAAGAAGCCTGCTCCAGCGAGGACACCATGCCATGTAACAGCAACGGCTCGGCAATGGTGAACCCCACGGTCAGGCGCGGATTCAGGGAGGCATAAGGGTCCTGAAACACCATCTGAATTTCACGGCGGAGCGGCTGGAAGGCCGCCTCTTTCAGGTGCGAGATTTCCTTTCCTTCGAAGTGAATGCTTTCGGCATCACTGTTGATCAGGCGCATCAGCGCACGCCCGGTGGTCGATTTGCCGCAGCCGCTTTCACCCACGATCGCCAGGGTTTCACCCGGCCACAGGCTGAAATCAATCTGCTCAACCGCATGCACATGATGTGTATGGGTCGAGAAAATACCGCTGCGGATGGGATAGTAGACTTTCAACCCACGCACATCCAACAGCGGCGCACTGTCGTAGCGAGCGGTATGCTGCTCGTCTCGTGCCGCGTGCCGGGCACCGAGCAGGGGAAAGCGTTGCGGCCACGCATAGTCGCGCATATCGCCCAGTTTCGGCACGGCCGCCAGCAGCGCTTTGGTGTACGCGTGCTGCGGGGCGGCAAAAATCTCTGATACGGTGCCCTGCTCGACCACTTCGCCCCGCAGCATGACCACGACGCGATCCGCGATTTCAGCCACAACGCCCATATCATGGGTGATAAACAGAACGGCCATCTGCTTCTCGCGTTGCAAATCACGCAGAATATGCAGAATGCGCGCCTGCACGGTGACATCCAGCGCCGTAGTGGGTTCATCGGCAATAAGAAGTTGCGGATCACATGCCAGTGCCTGCGCAATCATCACTCGCTGGCGCATACCGCCGGAGAGCGCGTGCGGATAGCTCTTCATCACACGATCCACATCGGCGATACGTACCTGTTGAAGCAATTCACGCACGCGCGCATGGGCCTGTTTCTTGTCGTACTGTTGATGATCGCGTAAGGCTTCAGTAAGTTGATCATCAATGCGCAGCACCGGATTCAGCGAGGTCATTGGCTCCTGAAAGATCATCGCCATTTCACGACCACGCAACGTGCGGCGCTGAGCATCATCCAGTGTTTCTAACGCATGCACTTTCCCGCCGCGATCGCGAAACTGCATACTGCCGCGATCGATACGGCCGCTGTTCGCCAGCAAGCCCATCACGGCCAGCGAAGTGACTGATTTACCTGAGCCGCTCTCACCCACTACGGCGACAATTTCTCCCGGATTAATGGCGAAACTGATGCCTTTCAGTGCCTGGTTCTCACCACTGCGCCCACGAAATGAGACGCTGAGATCCCGAATGTCAAGCACCGGTGCTGAACAGGCGGCACCTGCGGCTGGGGAAGTGTGTCGTGTGTCCGTCATGGTCGCCTCGTCGCGTTATAGCCAGATACGGCCTTCGGAGTAGTTCAAAAAGGGAGAGCTGTCGGCGGCAAGCCAAATAGGCCCATCTAAGTCGACGTGCTCTGCGTTGACCGCCACGGGCAATGCGGATTCCATCGCCAGTGATGAGCCCAGCATGCAGCCGACCATAATGCGCATATTCTGCTTTTGCGCTTCATCGACCATCGCCAGCGCTTCCGTCAGGCCACCGCACTTATCCAGTTTGATGTTGATCATCTCGTAACGATTACGCAGTCCGGCGATATCCTCCCGCGTATGGCAACTTTCATCAGCACAGACGGGAATCGGATGATGGAAACGTTGCAGGTCATGATCCTGACCGGCGGGAAGCGGTTGCTCGACCATCGCGATGTTGTAAGCCTGAAGCGCCAGCAGCAGGCTTTCCAAATCCATACCTGACCAGGCTTCATTGGCATCGATAATGAGCGTGGCGCGCGGTGCCGCAGCGCGAATTGCGGCCACTTTTTCCAGCACCGCATCACGGTCGAGCTTAATTTTGAGCAGGATGGCACCACGAGATACGGCATCCGCCGCCGCCAGCGCCATCTTTCCCTGGGTATCGAGGCTGAGGGTTTCCGCCGTGACCACCGACGATGGCTGAGAACAGGCACTGATTTGCCACAGCGTTTGGCTGGCGCGGGCGGCATCCAGTCGCCACAGCGCACAATCCAGCACGTTGCGCGCGGAACCGGCGGGTAAACGGTGTTGCAGATCGTGGCGGCTTAAGCCTGCTTCAACGTCAGCGCGTACCGCTTCAAGCTCGGCCTGAACGCTGTCTGGCGTCTCATCGTAGCGCGCCGTCGGCGTACATTCGCCTTGCCCAATGAAGCCGTTTTGCTCAAGCGTGACACGGATAACCGTTACGCTGGTACGCACACCGCGCGAGATAGCAAAGGGCCGCGCCAGCGGCAGCGCTACCACGTCAATCTGCAACTGTCTCATCTCAACCACGCTCCTGCAGCAGCGCGGCGATCTCGTCAATACCAAAACGCACCGGGTCCGTTGCCGGTAAACCAAACTCGGCGCTGATTTCGGCGCAATAGGCGCGCGCTTCTTTTTCAGGGTAATTAGAGGTGTTAATGGCAAAGCCAGCCAGCTGGACAGACTCACTGGTCACCTGCGCGGCACGCAGATTGGCTTCAACGCACGCTTTCAGGCTGACCATGGGCTGATGAGGCAAATGGCGCATATGAGGGCGACCCATTTCATGACACATGACCAGCCAGTGCGGTTGTGCGCCGTGCATGAGTCCCATACTGACGCCTGCATAGGAGGGATGGAACAGCGAACCCTGGCCTTCAACGATGTCCCAGTGGTCATCATCATTAGCCGGGGACAGCGCTTCCGCCGCACCGGCAATAAAATCAGCGATGACCGCATCCACCGCAATCCCTTCGCCCGCAACCAGAATGCCGGTCTGCCCCGTGGCACGAAAATCTGCTTTCATTCCGCGCTCGCGCATCGCCGCTTCCAGCGCCAGTGAGGTGTACATTTTGCCCACTGAACAGTCTGTACCGACCGTGAGTATTCGCTTACCTGTGCGCTTCTTACCGCTGCCCACATTGAGCTTTGGACGCATATGACGTAAGTCAAAAAGCTCCACACCAAACGTCTTAGCAAGCGTTACCAGTTCAGGTTCGTCCACCAGACGGTGATGTAATCCACTGGCAACGTTCATGCCCGCTTCGATGGCACTTTTAACCGTCGCCAGCCAGTGTTCTGGCAGATAACCTCCTGCGTTGGCGGTACCCAGCACCAGGGTTTTTGCGCCGCGCGCTTTGGCGCGGGGGATGTCGAGCTCATCCAGACCCAGGCTGACAGTGCAGCCCGGCAGTTTAATTTCGCCAACGCACTGTTCCGGCCGCCAGATATGAATACCGCGCGCCGTTTTCGCCGCGAGTGGATCGGTAACATCACCAAGAAAAAGTAAATAAGGTTGTGGGATTAGCATGAGATTTCTCGTTTCAGACAAAGGTAAGGTTCTGAAACCACTATTTCATGCGTTTTGAAAGGTGACGAATGCTTGTTTAGTAGCAGGGTATAACGGCAGGCTATAGTCAGATAAAAAAGTGATGGTAACTCTGTTATTTCAACGTATCAGGATAAAATTCGCCCCCAATAAAGGGCGAGCTATAGGAAAATCATCAGCCAGAGGTGTGCGAAACACTCGCCATGTTCATCCCCAAAGGGTCGTCCAAAAATGTTTTAGGTATTTCATCTTATTGAGGACTTAGCCGTGGCAAAGAGGTTAAGCCTGATATACAGGCAGGCTAAATCATGGTGAAAGCGAGGGTCTTTTTTCAACTCTACAAGAGATTCGCCGCGATGATATCTGCTTTGTGCCAGGAGCAAACGTTGCTTGCATCTTGGTATGTTAGTTTACAGGGAGCAGGTCAGCCGACATGGTTTGTCTGAGGAAAGCGAGTGACGGTGACCTAATCAGCCGCGAAGAAATCAAAGATGCCCTTATGCTTTTGCTCAGGGCAAAACTGGAGCGGAATGTTGAGGTTGAACCCGCTATAATTTTTGCGATTGAGCAGTTAATGGACCCTCCATGCTAAGCAGGTTTTTTCCTGCCGGTTAAAATGCGTTTTATGGACGTTATTTAATGACAAATCACGGACCGAGACCAAATGATCAGCAACACAGATATCATCAACAGTATTCAGGCAGACAGTCTTTTCGGAGTACGTCTCGATAAAGCTCTGAGCGGTGTAAAAGATGAGATGTTGGCACAGGCAAACCGCATTCAGCCTGGAGCCAGACGTCTCGCGTTTTATACATCCTGCTTCACTGAAAACTATCGGGACGTATGTACCGCTCAAAAAACCGAAGATGTCCGGTTTTTAGAAGCCATTAGCCAGCTGGTCAAAGAGCACCACGTTGTCAAAAAAATGCTTGAGATATACGTCAACCAGTTGCTTGAGGGGTTGACGTCAGACCGCATAACCCGCATCAGGAAGATACTCATCGGTATGGGAGTTACGATAGCTTCGGGTTCGTTAACAAACCAGGCGCTAACCTATTCTATCGTGATGGCTGCCAGCTACAGTATTAGCATCAGAATGGGCGCGACTACAAACTTCGCAAAACTTTCCGCTGCAGGCATAACCCTTGTGAGCTATTACGGATATGTGCAACTGGCGGTAAACGCTGCAAACCGACTTAAATACCAAAATCCAGGATATTATTCCGCTCTCTACGCTGCAAAACTGGAGATGCTATATTTTATTGTTGAACCGGTTATCAGCCGAAACGCGCACAGGCTTAATTCCTCGCGATCAGACAAGGACATAGCTGACGACATTGTACGGATTATCAGATGATTAATTTTTTAAAAAGATGGTTGCGCACGCAACTGACATACTTTGCAAGCACACTTATTCCGGCAATACTCATCCTCGGTTTCGGAGTGCTTGCTGTCAATTACTGGCCTGCTTACGCGTGGGGTTCAACAGCAATATTTGCGATCACAATCATAGCCGTTACTTTCTGGCTTCTATGGGATAAGAACTGACCGCCTAAAGACTCAACTAATAAAGAATTCGGGTTTATAAAATATCGATAATCTTCGGGGAGGCCAGGCTGAGGGTTACGCAAGTAGTTCACCCCTCTGAATGTCAGTCAGTTCAGCCGCCCGGTACTGAGCGGTTTTTATTCCATCTCAACTGAAGACCTGCCGGTATTCAGAAAAAAATCCATGAAGAGAAGCGCACGGCAAATATTGCGCTCAGGATGAAGTGCGCAAGAAAAATGGCAAAAGCCACGCCCCCAAGCACAACGCCCGGAATGGTGTGCTTCTCTTTCAGGATGAACGTTAGTCCGGACAGCACCGCGAGTGAAAGCAGGGCCTGCAGTACGTGACTCACCGGAAGCAGCCAGTACTGGCCCGCATAGACGCCTGCCTTACTGATGGCCACAATCAGCGCGGTTCCGCCAAATCCCCATCCCCAGAATGTCTTCGCCAGACTCAATTTTCCTGTAACAAGCGCCTTAAGCATTGTCAGTTCCCTGTCTTAACGTGGTTCGTTTCAGGAAATTTAACATTACGCGACAGGCTCAACCAGAAGCTTTCTGTGCTTTAGCGATGAAGGCCTTTCGCTTGCAGCGGCCGTATCCATTAAACCTAAAGGGTGAAACGGGCCGCTTTGTGCCAGAAGCGGACGTTACCTGACATTACTAATATCCAGAGTTTCATGCGTACTTTATTAACTGAATAAGCTTTACTTGCGCAAAATGCGTACATTGCCCATAATGAATGACCGTTCATTCATTATTTTTATGGCTCATTACCCTGGCAGCCAGGTTTTCAGGCCAGAAGCCGCACTGCACGGTAATGCTGCGAAGACAACGAAATCAAGGCAGGTAATATATGGTTAAGACTACTCTTCGACTTTCTTTTCCCCAGTGGCAGGGCGGAAACAATGCCCCCTATCATCTTGGCTCGCTTCTTCTTTCTTTTCTTGCTCCTGAAGCAAAAGGGCCTGTAGAGGAAGTCCCTGTTGCCGCACCCGGGAGCCAGTCACTGACCGAAGTAGACGGAATTACCGGCAAGCCTCAGATTATCGGACAGTTGAACGATGCGGCCAGTCTGATTGAAAAACATGATCCTGATGCTCTTGTCGTTTTAGGCGGTGACTGTCTGGTATCTCTTGCGCCATTTGCTCATCTGCTCAAAAAATACGGTGACAAGCTGGGCGTGCTCTGGGTTGATTCTCACCCTGACGTTCAGACAGCTGAACAGTATTCGAATGCCCATGCCCACGTGCTGGGTGCGCTTATCGGCACTGGTGACAAGGATTTGGTAGACCGCGTCACGCGCAGACTTTCTCCTTCAAAAATCATGGTCGCTGGCATACATGATCCGCTGGCTTATGAAAGCGATTATCTGGCCAGTCATAATATCGCGACATCAAGCCCTGAACAGGTTAAAGCCGGCGCGCATGAGGTGATGGAGTGGATCGCCCGTGAAAAAATCGAGTATCTGGCCATTCACCTCGATCTGGATGTGCTGGACCCGTCTCTTTTCCGCTCAGTCCTGTTTGCCCGTCCTGGCCGGGGAGAGCATGACTTTGGGGATGTGGCCGAAGGCAAGCTGACTATTGAGGACGTGCTCCGGCTCATTAATCAGGCCAGCTCTGTGGCTGAACCAGTTGGGCTTACCGTGGCGGAACATATGCCGTGGGATATGGTAAACCTAAAAAATATGCTCAGTGAATTGCCCCTACTGAAATAACCTGAACGGAGAGGGCCTGCATACGGTCTCCTCATCTCTGCGTCATTATTCTCTGTCTGCGTCATTATTCTCTGAGTGCCGGTAAATACACCGAAGTCCTTTCGGCAACTATTATATGGTAGCGAAAATCCGGCCAGGAAAGCTTGCATCAGCATATGTGACGGAACGGCGGTCATATATTCTGCTGGCATACCGTCCGCAGAATAAAGCCGCGAAGGTCGAAATACGGTAACCCCTAAGGGCAGCCTCTGAAACAGGGCTACCGGCCTGACCGGTGGCTCTGACTCTGGCCCGGGAAATGAAAGCACGTTAAAGTGCCAGTATGAATCTACTTTCGAAGGCCGCTATGTTAAAGGACACCGAAACCTATCATAAGCTGATTACCGCCGCCGCCGCCTGCTTCGCTGAAAAAGGCTTCAGTGCTACCAGCGTGCGGGAAATCTCCACGCGCGCCGGTATCAGCCAAGGCGCTATGTACACCTATTTCAAAAGCAAGGATGAGCTTATTCGGGCCATTGTTCTGGAAGAGCAGAATTCGGCCCTGACGGCGCATGATGAGCCTTACACAGGTTCGCATTTTGATCGCCTGTGCAGACAGGTCGCTTCCTGCATAAGCGATGTGGGTTACCCGGTCACCCATCATCTCTGGGTTGAAATAATGGCGGAGTCTGCCCGTAATGCGGATTTGCAGAAAACATTCATTTCCAGCGACAAAATTATGCGGCAGGGCATTGCGGGTATCATCGAGAAAGGCATAGCGGCAGGCGAGTTACGCAGGGATCTTAATTCTGAAGAAGTAACCGTCATATTGTTTGCGTTTATAGACGGCCTCATTGCCCGCAAGGCGATTAACCCTGATTTCTCTTTCGGCAGAGATGTCCCCTCTTTCAGAGAGCTGATGGCAAAAATATTGTGTTAAGTCTTCTGTCACTCACTGAGAGGTACAGGGCAACGCGGCAGTGCCGGCATAGATAAACTCCCTGGCGCGGTTACTGTTGAGCTACCCGATCAAACGGCAGGACTCAATGAACTGACTGATCATCTGACTTACCGGCGGAATTTTTCGGATCATTCAGCGTATCTGCCAGTGTGTCCACTGTTCACATCCTGACACAGCACTACACGTGAGGCGAATACGCCATATTTTTATAACCGAAGACGACGTTCAGCTTTTTATCCGCCTGTACAGCTGGACACTCTTCGGGGCTCAGAATGGGAGTTTTTCTGAAGCCTAAGGTCCGCTCCTCGCTCATGGCTGACTTTCAACCTTACATGAAAGCTATGGATGTCCACGGACATCAAATTTTTCATCTGTAAGTCTTTCAACCACCTCCAATGCGTCTGGATCGCCATGCCAGGCCATGCAACTTAAACAGTCTCCGCCACAGTCAAAATTCAATGTGTCTGGTGTCTTACTCATTGGCTGATTACAGGTCTGGCAATTGTTTTCTTTCACTGGAAGTGGCATCCGTTTTTAGATCTTCATTTTTATGTTACCTAACATATCATCCTAAAGTCCGCTCCTCGCTCATAGCAGACATCACCTACCCACCGTCCGCTTCGTGCCAGAAGCAAACATAAAAAGTCAAAAAGCCCCCCTCTTCCACTATGCCCTTATTTAAAAAGTCTGGCTGCTGCTTTTAACGTCGCCTGTCGCCTCTTTTCAATAAAAGGCGCGGCCTGCTCCTGTGCGTTTTTTAACTGTTCTTCAGATGCGGTACGGGGTGAGCCGCAGGTAAAGGGAGGTTCGGGGTCATATTCCAAATGCAGTTGAATAGTCTGAGCAATATTGCTTCCGTGAATTTCTGACACAACGTTGAGCGCAAAATCGATACCTGATGTTACGCCTGCGCCGGTGATACGATTACGGTCACGAACTACGCGCTCATTGACCGGCTCCGCACCTAACAACGCGAGTTGATCCAGTGAAGCCCAGTGCGACGTTGCTTTATATCCATTCAGAAGCCCTGCTGCGCCCAGAACCAGCGACCCAGTGCAGACAGACGTCACCAGCCTGGCGTGTTCACTTTGGGAACGGATAAATGAAAGGACGTCGTCATCGTCCATCAGGTTTATCTGTCCTGGCCCACCGGGAACACAAATTACATCCAGTTGTGGACAGGTTTTAAATGTGGTCGTTGGCTGTATAGCCATCCCACGATCGGAAACGACAAGATCCCGGTTTTTCCAGATGAGATGAACCTGTGTGTTCGGTGCCCTGGCAAAAACTTCATACGGGCCGGTAAGATCAAGCTGAGTAAGCGCCGGAAACAGGAGCAGCCCGATGGATGTA
>Ga0308156_1004188_pt1 | contig 10197 bp, 6 predicted proteins | sample PhyAR2_FD_201041 | JGI IMG/M metagenome (GOLD analysis project Ga0308156, IMG submission 201041) | Phyllosphere microbial communities from UC Gill Tract Community Farm, Albany, California, United States - DLSL A.R2 | ecosystem: Host-associated > Plants > Phyllosphere > Unclassified | place: USA... | reverse complement strand
TTATTTGTCTTGAGCAATTGTCCTGTATTACTAAATACTTCTATGTATTTTACTTTTGTTTCTGACTTAATGGTTAACAAATCTTTTACAGGATTAGGATAATATTTAACCGAAACTTTCTCAGCATCCGAAACAGCTAACTGTCCTATATTCAGACTATAATCTTCCACCTGCCCATAGTAGGAATTTCCGCAAGGCGTTTCGTTAGGATTTTGAATCGCTCCGTAAAGCCTCACCCTCATTTTTGTACGTCCTGCCAATATTGCTGACGGAATTGTAATCACGCCTTTCCACGGCGCCTTACCGTACGCTGTGGTGAGCACTTTTTCTCCGGCATCAGTGAAATCCCCATCCTGATTGAGGTCTATCCAAACAATCACCTGGTCGAAATCTGCCGAACCTGTTGTAGAACTTGCCGTAAAATTATAGATCTGACCTGCCGAAACATTTCCGATCACATTAGAAAAATCTTCGTAACCTGCGTTAGAACTGGAATTGTTATTAATATCTGCAAACGTCACATTTGCTATTTTTTCAGAAAGAAGGTAAGTAGATCCTGCTGCGCAATAATTGTTCGCCCCTGTATAGAAAGAAATATTGGCATAATTACCGACTACACCGCTGCAGACTGCGCCCACACTGACGTCATAAGATTTATTGATCTCCAATTGTGACAACGCATATTGATTTGTAGTAATATTATTGACAACCGTCCAATTACTCTCCGTCGATTTTTTATATCTCAGCGTGTAAGTCGCACTGGCCACCAGATCCCAGTCCAGCTGTGCTGTATTTTGAGTGATATTACTTACCGAAAAAGACCTTGGTGCTGTACCGTCACACGCCAGGATGCTGGACACTGCAACATTTCCCAAAGCATAAAAAACATTGTCAATTGCAGAAACTCTTACAATGACAGTCTGATTTGCTGCAACACCTGAGAAGTTTAACAATTCAGATCCGTCATTAGGCGCGGAAGGCTTCAAAACATTCCAGGAAACGCCCTGATCTGCTGAATAATCAATCTTAACGTTGGCAACATTATACGGTGGAAGATTGGTACTTGCAACATCCCATTTGATCTCACTTTCAGCATTGTTATACACTTTTGCAGTAGTCATTTTAAAAGGACCTTCACTGCCTACCGTGATTTTTTGTAAACTTTCAGAGGTCTGCTGCTGCGTGACATCCGGATGATTATCTCTTACAACAGCTTTAAAATTGAGGATCCTTGCAACGTTGGACACCGCTTCCCAGTCGGTAGCGCTTACAAGATTACCTTTGATGACGCTGCTTAATTTCGGAAAATATCTGGCAGGATTTGGACCTGGTGGCAGCGACCGGAATTTCGGACCAGTCGTATTATCGCCTGTTACCATTGTAACCGGAGAAGTTGACAGGTCATATTCTTCCCAGTTGTAAGTAAGCGGATTATTTTCCGCATCGGTTGCATTGGCAGTCAGGACAAAAGCTGTTCCTTTAGGAATCGTTCTGTCCGGCAAAGCGGCAATCACCGGTGGATTATTATCAATACCGGTCACCGTCCCGCAACTTTGAGAATTGACGTAAGACTGCACCTGCTCTATGCTTCTCACATGAAAATAGGAATCTGAGAAAGTCTGCACATTTGAAAATGTGATGCCGGCATATCCCATAATCGTAGAGCCAGAGCCTGGTTCCATATGTGCCGAACGGTTGGGCACAGGCAGAATCTCGAAACTGTAAGTGTGGTCTGCGCCAAACTGATGGCCCATCTCGTGCGCTACAAGGTCTATATCAAAACGTTCCCCTTCCGGACCGCCTGTTCGCGGTGTGCTGAAAGCGGCACCTTTGGATGTTGCATCCGTATTATTAACTGGATTTCTGCAGACATTGCCGACACTGCCGGCATTTCCTGATCCGCCGGCACGTCCGAAAAGATGGCCGATATCGTAGCCGTCATTTCCTACCACTGAACTCAGGGTCTGCTGCAGTTGGGTATTCCACGCACCGCCAATTCCTATATTAGCATTGGAATAAGGATCTGTAGCGGGATTGGAAAAGATCAGCTGGGGAATATCCTGCACATTGAGGTGAATGCCAAAGTCCCGCTCAAAAACACCGTTGACCCGCGTAATTGTGGCATTGATTGCAGCAAAAGCCTGCGCCACGCCACCAAAATACTGTGTGTATTCTCCAATTACCGAAATGGCCAGTCTGTATGTTCTGTATTTTTTATCGGCAGCTTTGCTGAAATCTGTGGCTGCGTTGGAAAAGTTGGAACCTGCCGTTAATTGTTTAAGCTGATTTTGACTTTCTGCAGATTCCAAAGTTGAGCAGGAGAAGGCGTGCGCACCTGTTTCTCTGTCCGATTTCGGGAAAACACCGTAAACTGTTCTTTCTTCGTTCACAGGCTCGATGAATTCATACTTTCCGTCCTTGAACATCATCGACTGTAAATCATAAGGCGACACACTGAATCTGACGTAAGTTGTAGGATCGCCTACTTTTGTACCCACATAAGAGCCCAGCTGATAGCGGTCTGCGAGAGACTTTACAACGACCGGCAAACTGTACACTTCGAATTTTTCTGTTGTTCCGTCAACTGTCGGAAGGTCTATGAGAACAGGATTGCTGTTTTTACCCGTGGGTTCTGCAGTGCTGAGTTTTGATCTTAATGCATTGAGATCCAGCGTATAGAAAGTACTTGCTTTTGTTTCTTTTGACTGTTTTCCCTTCATTGCTGTGGGCGTCCACTGTCCAAAACTGAGGATGGAACTTAAGCAGAGAGAAAGCGTTATGAAAATTTTATTCATATTTTAACTGTAAATTTTAATCATTGTTTTAATAAAAAATGGGGCTTTTCAGTACGATCAGCCCCGGGTGAATCAAAAAAACTATGAATGAATTAACTTATTTCTTTATGATCTTCGTCATTTCAACTTGGCCTTTCACAACTGTTTTTACAAAATAAACGCCTGAAGAAAGCTTTGCCAGATTGATGGTATTAGAATTATTAATGTTATTAATCATTTGACCTGCAACATTATAAACAGAGATACTGCTTACTTTTTTGTCTGAAGAAACCGTCAGAACATCGTTGACAGGATTTGGATAAATCTGAATTTTCGCCTTTCCTGCAGCAGCATCTACCGCAAGGGTTTCTATTGTAAATTCATCTGCACCAATATCTGGTGTTGTGGCACTTCTGGCTTCATTATCAAAATCCGCAGGCACGTCTGTCAAAGATGTCCCTTTGTTATCGATTGCTGAATTCCCGGATTCCTGCAAAATGTGAAGGTCTGTATCGGAGCTGAATTTTGGTAATGCCTGTAATGAATTGGCATTGTTTCCGTACGTGGTCTGCAGGTTGCTCAGCGCAGGCAAAATGGTTTGCGTAGTGGTTACTGCCAGAATTGCAAGATTGTTGCTGCTGTAAAAAATATTATGATCAAAATTCGTGAATATGATCTTCGGATCTGTATTGGAGAATGTAGAGCTGAAGGAAACAGAAGCTGCATAGGCCGAAACAGAATTATCTGCAAGGCTGGCCACAAAAATATTATTTCTGACATCTATTGAACCCGTTGCAGTAATCCCGGCAATGCTGAGTGCAATTGGAAGACCTTTAGTCACACCGTCATTCTGGGTTTCTGTCAAATAAACCGAATTATTGTAAATTTTATATCCGGAACCGCCGTTGATCAATATTCCGCCGGTGTTTCCCGAGATGGCAAAACTTGAGATCTTTGAGATGAAATTATTACTCACTAAAGTATTTGAAGCAGTCGAAGCTCCTAATACCAGACCTTCTGCGCCAAGTCCCGCTGTAGTTCCCGACTTTTTATTGACAAGATTGTTGATTGTGTTTTGGCTGATTACCGTTCCGAATGTAGATCCTCCCAGACCGATGCCCGTCACAGAACTGTTGAGTCCGCCGCTAAAAAGGTTTGAAATCTTATTTCTCAGAATTTTGTTGGCCGATTGCACGCCTCCTGCGCCTGCATTGGTAAAAATCTGGATGCCTGTTGCACTACCTCCACTGACGGTGCTGATGCCGATATTATCAATAATATTATCAGAAACTGTGGTATTCATCGTATTAACAGCCAGCCACATTCCTCTTTTCGCCTCGTTGACAGTGGCATCAAAGTTTCCTATTTTATTGGCCGAAACGACAACGCCATCCGTACCACCGAGGTAAATGCCTGTTGATCTGTTAGAATTGTCGCCGCTTGCTGAAAGGTCATTTTTTGTAATCACGGATCCGGAACCATTTCCTGCGGCAGAAACCGCCAGAAGGTAAATTCCGTTAAATGATCTTTGGACCGTGTTGTTTTCGATATTGATGTTTTTAAAATAACCGGCCGTAGCCGATCCAGCCGTATTACTAACAATAATTCCGTAACCTGAAGTTTTTACGCCATTGATCACGTTTGTGTTTTTTACGGTAACATTAGTCAAAGGGTTGGCAACGTCAGAAGATCCCATTGCAATCACCTGGCTTCCGGCAACATTTCCATTTACAATACTCAGATCCCTGCTGTCTGTGCCGTTGTTGCTGCCGTCAATAGTGAAGTTGCTGCCCAGAATTCTGAAAACGGGTCCGGCAGCAGTGTTGGTAATAGATGGTGTAGTGGCTGCAGCGGGCTTTAAAGTAACCGATGCAAAACCGGATGTGCCTGTACTTCGGTTCAAAACAGAGGTGCCTGTTTCTGAAGTATTTGCTGTAATTGTAATATTAATGACCCCTTGATGCGTACCGGCATTGATGGCATCGAAAGCGGCTTTCACAGTTGTATATGTTGCAGTTTCCGTTCCTGAACTTGCATTTACATCTACCTGTGCAAACGCTGCTGTTGCAAGTAAAAGGGATAGAATTGATAAAGATTTTTTCATATAATTCAGTTTTTTTAACATTTAAAATAAGGCACTGAAAAATCGGCTATCGAGAAGACAGGTCTTGAACAATAGCCGACAAACAATTATGATTTTACTAAGTCTTTTACTTTTTGATGACTTTAGAAGTCTCCGTTTTACCTTCTACATCGGTTTTTACAACATAGACACCTGCAGAGAGATTGCTCATGTCAATAGTATTGATATTTTGAGTAGTCTTTACCAATTGTCCCCCAGTATTATAAACTGAAATTGAATTCACTTTTTTGTTTGAGGAAACAGTTAATATGTCTTTCACAGGATTTGGATAGAAACTTACTTTATCAAAAGCGGATTCAGCGGTTGACAAAGCTTCTTTTACATTGATCGTATAATCTTCCACCTGGCCGTCATTATAATTACCACAAGGACCGGTTGGCCAGAACATCGCAAAAGTGGAAGGCGAATTTACTTTTAAAATTCTAAGTCTCGTATTTCCCAACACTGCATCGGACGGGACTTTGATATTCAGTTCTGCAAATTGAGCGTCAAAACCGTCTGTACCTTTTACAAACCCAATTCTGTAGATCTCATTATCATTATCTAGAGTTCCGTTTTGGTTCCAGTCTATAAACGCTGTAAAAGTACTTACCTTGAAAGCGCCATACGTGTTACCTTTTACCGTGATTTTATACTCTTTATTTTTTTCCACAGTCCCGACTTTGGTCAGATAGTTTTCGTAAGAACTACTCGAGTTGGGATCTGTAACGTTGGAAATCCCCGCAAAAGTAACTGAAGTGATAGGTTCAGAATTGGTTGCAGAAATACTGCAGTATGACGAAGTACCTGGATTATTTGGCAAAACTCTTATTTTGCTGCTTCCTTTGAATCCTCCGCCAGACCAGTCATTATAACTTAATGTCCAATTGCCTTCAACAGGAACTAGCGGAACCTGCTGATAAGGATTAAAGAGTCTGGTATTGATGTCGAACTTTACTTCGAGTTCTCCTCTTTCGTTGGCGAACATTTCCTCATCTTTGTTCAGCTCCCAAGCGCCTGACGCAGGATCACCGATATTAATTTTAACCTGACCGTTCGGAACCAGATTTTTAACAATCACAGTGGAACCGGATTCAAAGTCCTGCATTTTGAAAGACACAGGTGTAGCTTCACCGGTGATGACGTGTTTAGGATCCTTCACCACTGCATAAGTTCCGGTAGCGGTCTTTCCCGAGGTATCCTCAGCTTTCAGCGTATAGTTGCCCAAAGGAGAAGTATTGGTCCAGCCATTGAACTGGAAAGTGACATTCCCTGTCGCATCCGTTGTAGAAGACAGAGATCTCAAGCCACCCTGTGGATCTACGGAAGTAAATTTGATTGCCGAGTTGGCCGCGAAACCGGTACCGCTTACTTTGATACCGTAGGCCCAATACCAGTATTCCAGGATACTGTTCGCCGCCGGAGCAGGATTATTGGGAACGGTTGTATCTATAGCTATAGTTTGCGCAGATAGCATTCCTGAGAGAAGAATTGATGCAAGAAAGGCGTTTTTCAATTTCATATGATTTGATTTTAATTATAAACCAAATGTACCTATGAAAACTTTAAACGGAAAACTATTGCTGTTTGGAATTGAAGAATTTACACGAATACTGACACTATTTTCCAAACGCAAAACACTGAATAACAAACCATTGAAAGGAGACACGAATTATTATGAATGATTTAGCAATTTCAAGCTTTTTACCCTTTTTTTAATGTAAAATAAACCTACTGCAGTGATTAAAATTATCAAAATCAGATACAAATAGAACTTTCTCTGATCATTTTCCAATTCTGAAGTCTGCATTTCTAAGTTTTTTGCCAACAAATCTGAGAAGGATTTTTCTTCAGTACCGTCATTCTCCAATAGGTTTTTTTCAAGTTTCTGATTATAAAAAAAGTATTGCGGCGCACTGTACTGATTTAGATAATTCTGACTCAGCGCATCATAAACTTCTGTGAGAAGTCCCACATTAGAAGTCTGGCCAATCGTCTTTTCCGTATCCAGAAGGACTTGATTAGCTTTCAAAAAATCCTTTCTGTTATCATAAGTGATGGCAAGCCCTACTTTAGCATAGTTGGAAGCCTCTGCCATTTTATAGCTGTCAGCTTCTCTGATGACTTCGAGAAAAAGAGCCTCAGCCTCGTCTGCTTTTCCAATGTCTATCAGGGAATATCCTTTTTGTATCTTGGTTATATTTCTGTTGAGAATACTGCTTCTGTCTTTGTGCTTATTGTATTCGTTAATTGCTTTATCAAAATAGGTAATTGCAAATGCAGGATCCAGATTATCCTTATAAATCAAGGCTTTAACGAAATAAATATTGGAGCTCATCTGATTGAGCGACGGATCTTTGAGAAAATCTATAATCGTTTCTGCTCTATTAAGATAATTAATGGCTTTTTTGTTGAGCTTCAGAATATAATACTGATTGCCTATGAAGCCCAAAGCATTTACCATCGTCAGGGAATCCCTGGCTTTCTGAGATATATCGAGCGCTTCAAAACCCGATTTCAGGGCTGCAGATGAGAGATGCTTTACCGAATAGGCACTTCCTTTGGAAAGCAGCAATTTGCTTCGGAGTCTGTCATCATCAATTTTTGGTTCCAGTTTTTTTACCATCACCAACGCAGAATCGGGATCTCTGAATGCCATTCTGTCAACTTCCGTAATTTGTTTTTCCAATTGGGATCCGGACTGTGATAACGCAAAGAATGAACACAGCAAAAACAACAGGTAGCAACTTTTATTCATCTCACTTGTTTTTAATTTCGTCCACAAACTGCGACGGGCTTTTCCCGGTCACATTCTTGAAAATAGTCGTAAAAGTAGTGCGCGATGCAAATCCCGCTTCTTCCGCCAGATAACTGGTCTTATACTGCAGATATTCAGGATTTTGCATCATTTTTTCTACAATATAATTGACCCTGAGTTCATTAAGATAATTATTAAAATTTTTGCCTTTATGTTTATTGATGATCTCGGAAAGGTATTTGGAGTTCGTGTTCATACGCTTTGCCAGAACCGCCAATGAAAGACCTGGATCTCTCACATCTTTGCTTTTTTCAAACGTCTCAAGATTTGACAGAATCAGATTCTCGGTTTTCTCAGGTATCGTAAAAACATGGCTGGTCTGGAAATCCTTCAGCTGATCACTCAGTTTCTGTTCGTACTCTTTTGAGATATTCTGTTTTTCAAATTCAACCGTCGCCACACTGGCTCTGGCTTTAATTACAAAATAATATATCACACTGATTATCAGAATCATTCCGCAAACAAATGCTATGCAAAATAAAACGGTGTTCTGAAATTCTTTTTGCTGATGTATGCGGGAATTTTCTTTCTGATCTATAAGATTGATGACGTTTACCCGCGCTTCCTGTCTGTCGGCAAGCGAAGATTTGAGCAGTCTGATATACTCTTTTCTCGAGCTGAAACACGCCGGCAAATTTCCCGTACAAGACTTTTGAGACCACATCCTGTAAACATCCGTAAAGAATACGCCACTGTTATAATTGGGGAATTTGTTTTTGACCGCAGCGATATCACTTTGAGAAACCTCACCTTTAGCTGCTTTGGACTGCAAAACCAGCACTTCTCCCAGCAATTGAAAATAGGAATCAGAATTTTGCAGGCCGGGAATAATCTGATTGTCAATTGATGCTTTTATCAACAACAGCCGGTCTTTGTAAGTCTTGTCTAGCTCCGAAGCATTACTGATACTCCGTCCGATCAGGGACAGTGTTTCTTTATATTTCTTCTGATGATAAAACTGCAGGATTTCCAACTCATTCACCCAATTCCGGACACAGGTTTTCTCATCATCCTTTAGAGATTGAGAAATGCCGTCCATATTGTTGATAATCTGTTGGAGTTCGTCCGAAAAACCAAGTTCCAGATAAATTTTGCCAATCAGATAGTCATTTTTAGCCTTTACAAAATTATTATCAACGCTTCCGGAAATCCTGTCTGCAGAGATGAGTTTGACAGCTGCATCGTTATACCTTCTCAGATTAAAAAAAATTTCTGACTGCAAAAGAAGTGCATTATACACATCTTCAGATGTACCAAAACTTTGATTGGAGATAATGTACTGCGCTGTTTTGATAGCCTTTTCGGGATCAGAATACATGAGCGCCTTTACGTCTTTTGTCAGATTCTGGGCATCGTTGACTTGCGCATTGGCATGTAAAGCTAACGCAAAAAGCAACATCAAATTAAAGAATCTGGCCAGCATTGGTGTTATTAAAAGACAAAGTCTAAAGATAATTAATTATAATCTCTTTCTGATTTAAAAATATTAAAATATCTATCCACGATCTGCTAAATCACCAATAATTTTTTTCCGGTGGCTTATTCCCCAGTCTGCGAGGTTTTCAATCACTTTTTTCAGCGTATATCCATAGTCTGTCAGTTCATAGATCACACTGATTGGCTGCGTATCCAAAACAGTTCTGGTCACAAGCTGATTGATTTCCAGATCCTTGAGCTCACTGCTCAGCATTTTGGCAGAGATACCGCTTACCTCCTTCTGAAGGTCAGAAAAACGAAGCCTGTCATAGCACAGTGCCGCAATAATGTGGATTTTCCAACGACCCTTCAAAACGTCCATCGTATCTTGGACAGCCAGCATATTGGTTTTACAGCATTTGATTTTCATCTTGTCTTATTATAGTTCAACTTGAGATTAACTTGATATCATATGATAATAAATACAGCCATAAAATACATAAAACCCTCATTATCAATCGACTTACTTTTTTGTAATAATAACTTTTTGTAACCTTATTACAAAAATAAACTTTTCTAATGTAACTTTGCTGTTCAAATTTAAAAGATCCTAAAAATATGAGTTTAATAGAAGACCTCAACTGGCGTTATGCCGCCAAGAAACTGAACGGAGAAATCGTTCCTCAGGAAAAAGTCGATTACATTTTGGACGCTGCAAGACTGGCTCCGTCATCCTCGGGCCTGCAGCCTTACAGGATTTTTGTGATTACCAACAAAGAATTGCTTGAAAAAATAAAACCGATCGCTTTTGACCAGAGTCAGATTACAGATGGTTCGCACCTTTTGGTGTGGGCTGCCTGGGACGGCTATTCTCACAACAGTATCTCCGAAGTTTTTGACAAAACTACTGCTGAAAGAGGCATTCCGAAAGAAACTATGGACGATTATAAAACCCGTCTCTGGGGAATGTATGAACCGCTGGGATCCGACTGGCACGCGACACACGCCGCAAAACAGGCCTATATCTCATTTGGATTGGCCATTGCTGCGGCTGCAGAGCAAAAAGT
>Ga0308156_1004183_pt1 | contig 10208 bp, 7 predicted proteins | sample PhyAR2_FD_201041 | JGI IMG/M metagenome (GOLD analysis project Ga0308156, IMG submission 201041) | Phyllosphere microbial communities from UC Gill Tract Community Farm, Albany, California, United States - DLSL A.R2 | ecosystem: Host-associated > Plants > Phyllosphere > Unclassified | place: USA... | reverse complement strand
GGCATTGGCTACCCGGTGATGATCAAGGCATCGGCCGGCGGCGGCGGCAAGGGCCTGCGCGTGGCCTACAACGACAAGGAGGCACTGGAGGGCTTTACCGCCTGCCAGAATGAAGCCCGCAACAGCTTCGGCGATGACCGGATCTTTATCGAGAAGTTCGTGCAGGAGCCGCGCCATATCGAAATCCAGATTCTGGGCGACAGCCATGGCAATGTGGTCTACCTGAACGAGCGCGAATGCTCGATCCAGCGCCGCCACCAGAAAGTGATCGAAGAGGCGCCATCGCCCTTCATCAGCGATGCCACCCGCAAGGCCATGGGCGAGCAGGCGGTCGCGCTGGCCAAGGCGGTGCAGTACCAGAGTGCGGGCACGGTGGAATTTGTCGTCGGCAAGGACCAGGACTTCTACTTTCTCGAGATGAACACGCGCCTGCAGGTGGAGCACCCGGTGACCGAGTGCATCACCGGCCTGGATCTGGTCGAGCAGATGATCCGCGTGGCGGCAGGCGAGAAGCTGTCCTTCAGCCAGGCCGATGTGAAGCGCGATGGCTGGGCGATCGAATGCCGCATCAATGCCGAGGACCCGTTCCGCAACTTCCTGCCATCGACCGGCCGCCTGGTGCGCTTTGAGCCGCCCAAGCAGACCATGTGGCAGGCCGATACCACCCATTTGCAGGGGGTGCGCGTCGACACCGGTGTGTACGAGGGCGGTGAAATCCCCATGTACTACGACTCGATGATTGCCAAGCTGATCGTGCATGGCAAGGACCGCAACGAAGCGATTGCGAAGATGCGCGAGGCGCTCAACGGCTTTGCGATCCGTGGCATCAGCTCGAACATCCCCTTCCAGGCAGCGCTGCTGGCCCATCCCAAGTTTATCTCGGGCCAGTTCAACACCGGCTTTATCGCCGAGCACTATGGCCATGGCTTCCATGCCGAGGACGTGCCCCATGAGGACACCGATTTTCTGGTGGCGCTGGCGATGTTCCGCAACCGCCGCTACCGCGCGCGAGCCTCCACCATCAGCGGCCAGATGCTGGGCCACCAGGTGCGTGTGGGCCACAGCTACACGGCCGTGGTGCTGGGCGCCGAAGGCCAGCACCGCTTTGTGTCGGCCGAGGTGACCGATTTTGACGACGAAGCCCGCGTCTGCAAGGTCAGCATTGGCGACAAGGTCTACCAGTTCAGCAGCGAAGCGGTGCTGCGCGATGTCGTCACCCACGGCACCTGCAACGGCCAGCCCTTTACCGCCCAGATCGAGCGCGGCACGGCCAAGAACCCGCTCGCGCTGCGCGTGATCCACAATGGCACGCAGCGCGACATCCTCGTGCTGTCCGAGCGCGGCGCCGCGCTCTACCAGCTGATGCCGTACAAGGCGCCACCGGATCTGTCCAAGTTCCTGCTCTCGCCCATGCCCGGCCTGCTGGTCGATGTGGCGGTGCAGCCAGGCCAGAAGGTGCAGGCCGGTGAGAAGCTGGCGGTCATCGAGGCGATGAAGATGGAGAACATCCTGTTTGCGACGCAGGACGGCATTGTCAGCAAGGTGAGTGCCGCCAAGGGCAATTCGCTGGCGGTTGACGATATCATCCTGGAGTTCGAATGATCTGATTGCTTTGCCCGCATGCAGACCCGCTGCCCCGCAGCGGGTTTTTTTGTGGGCCAGGAAGGGTGTACGAGGGAATGGGAATGCAACGAGCTTTGTTGGCCTTGGCCGCGCTGGTGCTGCTGGGGCTGGGCGCCGTGCCATTGGCGGCCGGGCACTTTCACCTGGGGGTGCTGGTGCCTGTGGGGCTGGGCCTGGCCGGTGGCTACCTGGCCTGGCGCTGGTGGGCGGTGCAGGCCTGGTGCGCGGCTGCGCCCTGGCGCCGCGCATGCTGGCGTGCCGCCTGGTTGGGCTTGGCCTTGTGGGTGGTCAGCGTGGGCTGGCTCTGGCAGCGCATTGCCGGCCTGGGGCAGACACCGACGACTACGCCGCCGGTGGCGGCGATCGTGGTGCTGGGCAGTGGCACGCAAGACGGCAAGCCGCGCCCGGCGCTGGCCATGCGGCTCGATACTGCTGCGCAGCTGGCGGCCTTGCAGCCGAAGGCGGTGCTGGCAGTGACCGGCGGGGTGGACTTTGGGCAGGACGAGAGCGAGGGCGCCATCATGGCGCGTTACCTGGCCCAGACCCATGGGCTGGACCCTGCGGCGATGGTGGTGGAAGCGCGCAGCACCAGCACCGTGCTCCACCTGGAATGGACCGGCCCCCTGCTGCAGCAGCGCGGCGTGGATCTGGCGCAGCCCATTGCGATTGTCAGCAGCGATTTTCACCTCTGGCGCGCGCTGCAGATTGCCCGCAGCCAGGGCTTTGGCCAGCCCATTGGCGTGGCGGCCCCGACACCGTTGCTGACCCGGTTTAACGTCTGGCTGCGCGAGTACTTTGCGGTGGCCAGCAGCTGGGCCTTGGGGGAGTGGTAGCGGCTAAATACGTCAGGTGCTGGCGCGCCGCACCAGGTGGTAGCCCAGATCCAGCCGGTTCTGCGTCACCGGCTGGCCTTGCACCAGCTGCAGCAGCATCGTGGCGGCCTCGGTGCCAATGGCGCTGCGGGGGGTGTGGATGGTGGTCAGCGGCGGCACCATCTGCGCGCTGCCGGGCAGGTCGTTGAAACCGGCAATCGCGATTTGCGCGGGCACGGCCAGCCTCAGGCGGTTGGCAGCCAGCAGCGCGCCCTGGGCCAGGTCGTCGTTGCAGAAAAATACCGCATCCACGCTGCTGCCCAGCTGCAGCACCTGCTCCAGCAGCTGCGCACCCAAGGCCAGCGACGAGCGCTCGGGACTCAGGATCTCCAGGCTGGGGTTGGCCAGGCCCGCCTGCTGCAAGGCCCGGCGGTAGCCCTGCAGGCGTTGCATGACGCGGGCATCCAGCTGGGCGCCGCAAAAAGCGATGCGGCGGTAACCCTGGGCCAGCAGGTGCTCCGTCATCGTCACACCGGCATCCACCTGCGAAAAGCCCACGCTGTGCACGCCAGCGGCAGCGCTGGCCGGGTGCAGTTCCATCAAATGCACGCAGGCCGTGCCACTGGTTGCCAGCAACTGCGCACTGCCGGCGCTGCGCTCATAACCGGTCAGCATCAGGCCGGCAGGGCGCATCGGCAGGTAGGCGCGCAGCAGTTGCTCTTCCTCAGCGGCGCTGTAATGCGATACCCCAATCAGCAGGTGGTACCCGGCGGCAAACAGTACCTTGTGCGCCGCTTCGAGCAAATCCACAAACAGGGTATTGCTGAGCAAAGGCACGATGACCAGCACCTGGTTGCTTTTCTGCGATGCCAGTGCGCGCGCGGCCGGGTCCGGCACATAGCCCAGGCGCAACGCCGTCGCGCGCACCTTGTCTGCCAGCGCAGCAGCCACCCGGCGCTCACCGCGCAGTGCGCGCGACACCGTCATCGGGCTCACGCCAGCGGCATCTGCCACATCCTGTAAGGTGACCCGGCCGCTGGCACGCGAGCGGCGGCCAGCGGGCGCGGGCAATGGGGTGGAAGAGGGCAGGGGCAAGCAATTCTCCGGTCGAGTCGGCAAGCAATATCCGGTATGATAGCGCTATCCCAGTTTGATGGGGAAGGAAGGCAGTGCCTGCAGGCGTCTCAAATGCTAAGTTGATTGCTGAATCGGCTTGTTCAAGAGGCGTCATCCAAGGGCAGTGCTTATTTTTTACCTGTATTGGATAGCGCTAACCCAATGACCATGTCCTCTAGTGATTCTTCGCGTCGGCGTCCTGTAGCTCTGGTGGTGATGGGGGTGTCGGGATGCGGCAAATCCAGCGCCGGTGAAGCCATTGCAACGCACCTGGGATGGCGCCTCGTCGAAGGCGACAGCTACCATGCGGCCGAAAGTGTGGCCAAGATGCAGGCGGGCATTGCGCTGACCGATGCCGACCGTGCAGGCTGGCTGCAGCGCTTGGCGCAGTTGCTGGCAGAGGCGGATGATGGCGGGGGTGTGGTGCTGACCTGCTCGGCACTCAAACGCCAGTACCGGGAGTTGCTGCGCGCATCCCAGGCCCGGCTCGGCTTTGTGTTTCTGGATCTCAGCTACGAGACGGCCCTGGCACGGGTGCAGCAGCGCGCGGGGCATTTCTTCTCGCCCGAGCTGGTGGCCAACCAGTTTGCGACGCTGGAAGACCCCCGCGAGGAGGCGCAGGTATTGACTGTGGATGCCGACACCCCACTGGGGCACATAGCCCAGCAAGTGCAGCAGTGGCTCGATGCCCAGCAGCCTTGAGATCGTCAACAGGCTCTAAGTGCTGACAAAGCCTGGTGCCAGCGCCGCATGCGGCGGCTGTGCTATAAAAATTACATAAACAAGGGGATGCTGCAGCCATGGCTGCAGGCCCCAGCAATGCAAAGGATTCCCCATGATGCAGATCCACCCCGTTCTTCAAGCGGTCACCGACCGCATCCGCGCCAAGAGCGCGGCCACGCGCAGCGACTATCTGGCCCAGCTGGACGCGATGGCCCAGCGGCCGCCGCAGATGCGCTCCATGGGCTGCGCCAATGTGGCGCATGCGGTGGCTGGTGTGCCTGCCAATGACAAGCTGCGCATTGTCGAGGTCAAGGGCCCGAATGTGGGCATTGTCACGGCCTACAACGATGTGCTGTCGGCCCATGCACCGCTGCAGCGCTACCCCGACATCCTGAAGGACGAGGCGCGCAAGCACGGCGCCACCGCGCAGGTGGCAGGGGGTGTGCCCGCCATGTGCGACGGGGTGACCCAGGGCATGCCGGGCATGGAGCTGAGCCTGTTCAGCCGCGATGCGATTGCGATGGGCACCGCCGTGGCACTGACCCATGACACCTTTGATGCGGCGCTGATGCTTGGCGTCTGCGACAAGATTGTTCCTGGTTTGCTGATCGGTGCCTTGCACTTTGGCCATCTGCCGATGGTGTTTGTGCCCGCGGGGCCGATGACCTCGGGCCTGTCCAACAACGACAAGGCCAAGGTGCGCGAGCTGGCCGCCCAGGGCCTGGTGGGCCGCGAAAAGCTGCTGGAAGCCGAGATGGCCGCCTACCATGATGCGGGCACCTGCACCTTCTACGGCACGGCCAACAGCAACCAGATGCTGCTCGAGGCCATGGGCCTGCATGTGCCTGGCAATGCCTTCATCAACCCCGAAGATGGCGCGCGTGAGCTGCTGACCCGCGAGGCGATGCGCACAGTGCTCAATATCACTGCCGGAAAGCGCTTTGCGCCGATTGGCCGCGTCGTCGACGAGCGCTGCATTGTCAACGCGATGGTGGCCTTGCTGGCCACCGGCGGCTCGACCAACCACCTGATCCACTGGGTGGCAGTGGCGCGGGCTGCGGGTATCGTCATCGACTGGAATGATTTCGAACAGCTGTCGTCGGTCGTGCCCCTGCTGGCACGTGTCTACCCCAATGGGGCAGCCGATGTGAACCAGTTCCAGGCGGCAGGCGGCCCGGGCTATGTGATTGGCCAGCTGCTGGCGGCAGGCCTGATGCATGGCGATGTGCTGACGGTGCGCCCCGAGGGCCTGGCGGCTTACGCCAGTGTGCCGCGCGTCGAAGCGGGCCAACTGGTGTGGCAAGCGGCCACCGAATCGGGTGACGACAGCGTGCTGCGCCCCGTCAGCGCGCCTTTCAGTCCCACCGGAGGCCTCAAGCTGCTGACCGGCAACCTGGGCCGCAGCGTCATCAAGGTCAGCGCCGTGCCGCTCGATCGCCATGTGCTGCGCGCGCCTGCCTGGGTGTTTGACTCGCAGGACGCGCTGCAAGAGGCCTTCAAGTCGGGGGCGCTGGAGCAGGCCTGCCAGACCAATGGTCACAACGGCGTGGTCTGCGTGGTGCGCTGGCAGGGCCCGCAAGCCAATGGCATGCCCGAGCTTCACAAGCTGACGCCCCCATTGGCCGTGCTGCAAGGCAAGGGCTACCAGGTGGCTTTGGTGACCGATGGGCGCATGAGCGGCGCCTCGGGCAAGGTACCCGCTGCCATCCATGTGTCGCCTGAAGCACTGGCCGGCGGTCCTCTGGCCAAAATTGAGAGCGGCGATATGGTGCTGCTGGACGCTGAAACCGGTATCATGCAGGCCGAAGTGGATGCCGCCGTCTGGGAGACACGCCCGCTTGCCACGATACCGGCCGAGCAGCTGCGCGCCAATGGCCGTGGTCTGGGCCGAGAACTGTTTGCCGGATTCCGGCGCAATGCGCTGAGCGCAGAAGAAGGAGCCTGCACATGGCTGAGCAACTGACCGCCTTGTCGATCATGCAAGATGCACCGGTGATCCCGGTGATCGTGCTGCGCGATGTCAACCACGCCGTGTCCATGGCCAAGGCCCTGGTCGCAGGCGGTATCCGGGTACTGGAAGTGACCTTGCGCACGCCCCAAGGCCTGCCCTCGATCGAAGCGATTGCCAAGGCCGTGCCGGAGGCGATCGTCGGCGCAGGTACCGTGCGCAATGCCGTCGATGCGCATGCGGCTGCTGCGGCCGGTGCCCGCTTTGCGGTCAGCCCTGGCTACACCTCCAGCGTCGGCCAAGCCTGCCGCGAGGCCCGTTTGCCGCTGCTGCCTGGCGTTGCCACCAGCAGCGAGATCATGCAGGCGCAGCAAGATGGCTTCCAGGAACTGAAGTTCTTCCCCGCGCTGCAAGCCGGGGGCATCAACATGCTCAAGGCCTGGCAGGGCCCCTTCGCCGAAGTGCGGTTTTGCCCCACTGGCGGCATCACGCCCACCAACGCGCCGGAGTTTCTGGCGTTGAAGAATGTCGTCTGCGTGGGAGGCTCCTGGCTGGTGCCCACCGATACCCTGGAGCGCGGCGACTGGGAACACATCACCTTGCTAGCGCGCGAAGCCGCTGGCTTGCGGCACAAGGGCTGACCGCGCAGCCGCAGGCGTGCGGATTTCCTGTGCGCCTGCTACATTCCCGGGTCCTCTCATGGCCTGCGGGCGATGGAGGCCATGCCAGGCGCGATGCTGCCATGAATGGCTGCTGCAGCGCCATCTGCTTCCGCCCCGTTCTTGGATGGCCAAGGCGGCGCAGCTGGGCATCGCGCCGCACAGCGCTGCCTGGTATGTGGTATTTGCCCAGCGACGCGAGTGCCTAGGGCGCAGGCTGCCCCGTGGTGCCCTTATTCCTTGGTCTGAGTCTGATCCCCACGGGAATGGCTGGAGGCATCTTCGGTCCACGCCTTGTAGCGGCCGGAATGCGGCTGGAACTGCTGTCCGGGAAACAGCGTTCGCTCGATATCGCGCAGTACCGTCATGCCCACACCATTGAGCTTGAGCAAGCGCTCGGGATATGCTTCGACCACCTGATCCACGGTGGTGATCGCGTGCCGCCCCAGGCTGTTGAGGGTTCTGCGAGAGAGCCTTTTGTTCAGGAGGAGTTCAGTGGCCATGGGATCATCAATCTATAAACAAAGCGGCAACGTCCGTCGTTGGAGTGAAGACAGGGGCCAGGCAACTGCTACTTCAGCGGGAGTTGCGATGCCCAAGCCTTTGCCCCAACGAGACAGGAATGGATACAAATCATGCTAAATCGCATTTTGTTATTCATTGATTCTATCAGCTTATAGCTAATTTGTAACTCAGAGGCGGGCGATTTCTGCCGATGAGAGATTGATTTGCGCCACATTAATGTAATTAAATGTATTTGCGCGCATATACTCAGCGATGGGCGGGGTGGAATGTCTGCGTTTCTTCCCAGCGGTATTTTCCTCCTAAAAAAATGAATCTCCAGCGCAACTATCCTTTAACCAAACTGCAGGTAATGGCTAGGAGGGCCTACGCAAGGACCAGAAAATCACAGGGTTTGCCAGGAGTCCTCGTCACCGCTGCGCTGGCCGGTGTTGGGTTATTACGCAGGTCTATCATGCTATGTAATCCATAAAAACGGTTAAAGTAAGAATGGGCGGAGAGTATCAATATCCCTGGCTGCCCGCCGCGTGCTATCCGCGCCCTACCATTGTCTGGTTATGCCCGTTCGTAAAGCCTCGTCGTTGACGATCACCTTGATTTTGCCTTTTGTGATGCTGATCGCATTGCTGACCGGGGTGCTGGGCGTGCTGTGGTACTGGACGGGCAGCAAGACGGTCTCGATGCTGTCTCAGCAATTGATGGTGGAGATGGCCGAGCGCATCAGCCAGGCGGTGGACCGGCATGTCTTCAGTTCCGGCTCCATCATCGAGGCAAGCTTTCCGGCCGGCTTGCAGGCGCCTGACCGGATCGAGGACGATATGCCGGCGCTGCGCACCCGGCTGTGGGCGGCCACGTCGCTGACACAGCACCAGGGCGACTATGTCTACTACGGCAACCGCCATGGCCAGGGCATGGGCCTGCTGCGCCGCAATGCAACCCAGGCGGAGCTGCGCATCAAGCTCCATGCGCAGGACGTGCGCAGCATCTACCTGCTGCCGGGGATTCAGGCCGAACCCATCTTTCTGTCCCAAGAGTCCCATCTGTTCGATCCGCGCACCCGTCCCTGGTACCGGCTTGCGCAGGGTGTGGCTGGCCATATCTGGACGCCTGTCTACATCGATTTCAATGCCAAGGACCTGGTGATGACGCGGGCGCGGCAGGTGTTTGGGCGGGACGGCCAGCCCGTGGGTGTTGTGGCCACCGATGTCTCGCTGAAGGAATTGCGGCTTTTTGTCGATGGCCTGCATTTGTCCGAAGGGGCACAGGCATTCCTCATGGAGCCCAATGGCGACCTGGTTGCCGGCACGGGCATGGACAATATCCGCCAAAGCGGTGAGCAGCCGCCCAGCCGGGTCAATGCTGCCAGCGCGGGCAATCCACTCTTGAAGGCGGTGTACCGGCAGCTGGTCAACGAGTTCTCGCAGTCCAACGAGGTGGCTCGCACGGCGCTGATCTTTGACGCCAAGGACCATGCGATCGAAGTGGCCTACCGCCGCGTCACCGACGAGGCGGGCCTGAACTGGCTGGCGGTGGTGGCCGTGCCGCACCAGCAGATGCTGGCTGGCATTCGCGTCCATGTCGTGCTGGTGGTCGCCTTGGGTTTGCTTGCGCTGGGCAGTGCGCTGGCACTGGGGTTGCGCATCTTTGGCGGTTTGGCCAAGGACATGCGCTCGCTCACCTATGCGGTGCGCCGTGTCGGGCAAGGTGAAATCGATGTACCGATCGGCGTGGAGCGCAACGACGAGATTGGCGAACTGGCCAACAATGTCCACCATATGCGGCACCGCTTGTTTACGGATGCGCTCACCGGCGCTGCCAACCGCAGCGCGCTGAACCACATTCTGGAAACCCTGACCCGGCCCGGCAGCGGCAAGCCTGCCGTGTTTGCGATTCTCTTCATCGACCTGAACCAGTTCAAGCCGCTCAATGACCGCTGGGGCCATGACAACGGTGACCTGGCCCTGGTCGAGGTGGTGCAGCGCCTCAAGGAAGTACTGCGCAGCAACGATGTGCTGATACGCCTGGGAGGGGACGAGTTTGTCGCCGTGCTGCAGGGCGTCCACAGTGATGCGCAGATCCAGGTGGTAAAAGCCAAGATCCTTGAAGCCCTCGCACCGGCGTTGCAGACGCTGAAGGGCTTGCCCGAGGGTGTGGTGGTTCACCTGGGCGCCTCCATCGGGCAGGCCATCTTTCCGGCCGATGGTGCCGATCCGCAAAGCCTGCTCAAGCACGCGGACCTGGACATGTACAAGAACAAGCAGCGCAGCGGCCATAGCCGTTGACAGCGCAATGGGCCGTTGATGGCCTGGAAGCAGAAAAGCCAGGCGGGGCCTGGCTTGGGGGTGTGAGAGGCCTGCTGTCAAGCGGCCCAGGGTCTGTTAACGCAGACCGCCACCTTCGCCACCTTCGGCACGTTGAATGAGTTCAATCTTGTAGCCATCAGGATCGGTCACAAAAGCGATCACCGTGGTGCCGCCTTTTACCGGACCGGCTTCGCGGGTGACATTGCCGCCATTGGCCTTGATCTTTTCGCAAGCGGCGTAAGCATCAGGCACGCCCAGCGCGATATGGCCATAGGCCGTGCCCAGGTCATAGCTCTCGGTGCCCCAGTTGTAGGTCAGCTCGATCTCGGCCTGGCCGGGGTTGCCGCCGTCATAGCCGACAAAGGCCAGCGAATACTTGTATTCGGGGTTTTCCGAGGTGCGCAGCAGGCGCATGCCCAGCACCTGGGTGTAGAAATCGATGGAGCGCTGGAGATTGCCAACGCGCAGCATGGTGTGCAAAAGACGCATGGGGTTTTCTTTC
>Ga0308156_1004180_pt1 | contig 10215 bp, 9 predicted proteins | sample PhyAR2_FD_201041 | JGI IMG/M metagenome (GOLD analysis project Ga0308156, IMG submission 201041) | Phyllosphere microbial communities from UC Gill Tract Community Farm, Albany, California, United States - DLSL A.R2 | ecosystem: Host-associated > Plants > Phyllosphere > Unclassified | place: USA... | reverse complement strand
GCACAGAGGCCTGCACAGCCATCGCGCGGGCCAGCAGCACCCGCTGGCGCTCACCGCCCGAGAGCTCGGCCACCGGCCGGTGGCGCCAATCCCAGGCATGCGCCGCCCGCAGGCATTGCTCCACCACCGCATGGTCTTCGCCGCTGGGTGCTGCAAACCAGGGCTGGTGCGGCAGGCGGCCCAGCATGGCCACGTCCATCACCGTCAGCTCCTGCGTCACCACCTCACCCTGGCCCAGCCAGGCCAGCGCCTGGGCGCGCTGCTTGCGCGGCCAGCGCTCCAGGCTTTTGCCCAGCAGTGCCACATCGCCCTGCAGCTGTGCCGCCGGCCACAGGCCGCCCAGCACCTTGAGCAGGCTTGATTTGCCCGCGCCATTGGGGCCGACAATGCTGGTCCAGCGGCCTTGCACAAACTGGGCGTTGACGCCTTGCAGAATCGGCCGCGCATGCACAGCGGCATGGATATTGGTGGCGCTCAGCGCAGCGGGGCTTGCAGTGCCGGGCATCACAGGCCTCCTGCCGAACGGGTGCTGCGGTGCATGCGCCACAGCAGATAGCTGCCACCCAGTGCCGCAGTGAGCACGCCCACCGGCAGCTCTTGCGGGGCGACCAGCCAGCGCGCCAGGATATCGGCCGCCAGCAGCAGCACGCCGCCCATCGCGGCGGCCAGCACGGTGCTGCGGCCATGGCCCACCTGCACCAGGCTGCGTACCAGGTGCGGCGCGGCCAGGCCCACAAAGGCAATCAACCCGGTCTGCGCGACCGAGGTGCCGGTGGCCAGCGCCAGCACTGCCACCAGGCCATAGCGCAGCGGCGCCAGCGGCAGGCCCAGGCTGGCGGCCGTCGCCTCGCCCAGAGTCAAACCATCGAGCACCCGGGCGCAGCACCAGGTGGCCAGCACGCAGACCAGCAGCACGCCGGCCATCAGTGCGCAGCCTTCCCAGCCGACAAAGGCCGAGGTGCCCAGCGTAAAGGCCTGCATGGCCTGCAGAATATCGGGGTGGCGCAGCTCCAGCAGATCGCGCATGGCGCCCAGCACCACACCGACGATCACGCCGGCCAGCAACAGGCGCAAGGTGTTTTGCACATTGCGCGCCAGCACCACCGTCAACGCCACCGCACAGGCCGCGCCGACAAAGGCCATGCCGGTCATCCCCAGGCGGTAGAGCAGATTGAGGCTGGTGACGGACGAGCCCAGCAGCACGAGACCCAACGCACTGCCCAGCGACGCGCCGGAAGCACTGCCCAGCAGATAGGGATCGGCCAGCGGGTTGCGGAACAGGCCCTGGGCGACGGCCCCGGCCAGGCCCAGCAGGCCACCGGCGAGCCAGGCGCCCAGCGAGCGCGGCAGGCGGATATCGACCACGATCTGCCACGAAGTGGGGTCATCGCGCATGCGCAGCACACTCTCCCAACCGGTGCTGCCGACACTGGCGCCCACCAGCAGCAGCACGGCACTGAGCACCAGCAGCACCAGCGCCAGCCAGGCACTGCGGCGCAGGCCGGGAGCCGCTTCGCGCCGCGCTGCCGGTGCAGAGGTGGGCAGAGCAGCCATCAGCGCGCCACCGCCGCCTTGCCTGGCGCCTTGTCGGCCAGGCAGCGTGCCATCAGCGCCGCCGCCTGGGCCATGCGCGGGCCGGGCCGCACGATGGCATACGACTCTTCATCGCTGAACACGCAGACCCTGCCCGCCTTGACGGCCTGGAGGTTGTGCCAGCCCGGGTAGCTGGTAGCAGCCTGCATGCTGCGGTTGCCGAGCATGATCACCTCGGGCTGGGCGCGCAGCAAAAACTCCGGGCTCAGCCGGGGAAAGGGGCCCAGCTCGGCAGGCACGACATTGTCGGCGCCCAGCTGGGTCAGGGTCTCGCCGATAAAGGACTGGGGGCCGGCCGCATAAGGGCCTCGGCTCACCTCAAAGTAGACCCGGGTATGGCGCGTGCGCTCGGGCAGCTCGCGCACAACGGCATCAATGCCCGACTCCAGGTCACGCCAGACCCGCTCTGCGCCCTGCGCCTGCGGCACGCCCAACAGCTGGCCCAGGGTGCCCAGCACGCGGTGGATGTCGGCCTTGGACTTTACATCCAGCGCCACCACCTTCAGGCCCAGCGCCTGCAGCCGCTCGGCCGCCTTGGAGGCATTGGACAGCAGCACCACATCGGGCTTGAGCGCCACGACCGATTCAACGCTCGGGTCCAGACCGCCGCCCACCACCGGCAGCTTCTTGACCGAGGCAGGCCAGTCCGAATAGCGGTCCACCCCCACCAGGCGCTCGCACAGGCCCAGCGCGCAGGTGCTCTCGGTCAGCGATGGCAACAGGCTCACGATGCGCTGCGGCGGTTGGCCCAGCTGCACCTGGCGGCCCCGGTCATCGACGATGGCCACGGGCCTGACCAGATCCTGGTCCTTCCAGACCGGCGCATTCGCAAAGGGTTGCAGGCGCAGTTCATCGATGCTGGCAGACGGCGCCGCATGCGCCATCGGCCATGCGGCCCCCAGCGCCATGCAGGCCAGCGCTTGCCGCAGACGGGGTCGGAGAGCAAAAAACCAAGCCTTCATTTCATCTGCAGCGGCAAGCCGGCCGCCATCAGTTGCACGCGGTTGCAGGCCGCTGCCGCTTGCTGGTTCAGCAGACCGAGCGCATCGACAAACGCGCGCACCTCGCGGCCCATCGGAATCACGCCCAGGCCAATCTCATTGCTGACCAGAATGACGGGGCCAGTGGCGGCCTGCAACGCAGCGATGAAGGCATCGCACTGCGCCTGCCAGGCTTGCGCAGGCGCTGGCGCTGGGGTTGGCGGCTCCATCGGCATCAGCCAGTTGGTGAGCCACAGGGTCAGGCAATCGACCACCAGCAGGTGCTCTGGCCGGCTGTGGGCCTGCAGCAGCTGGGCGACGTCGCGCGGCGCTTCCAGGGTCGCCAGTTGCGGCACGCGCTCGCGGCGGTCACGCTGGTGGCGCGCAATGCGCTCGTGCATCTCGAGGTCATACGCAGTGCCGGTGGCGACCAGGCTGGCGCTGCGGCCGGCATCGGCCTGCAGCCAGGCGCGCGCCAGCAGCTCGGCCTGGCGCGATTTGCCCGATTTCTGCCCGCCCAGCAGCAGCAGCTTCAGCGGAGCTCCATCGATACGGAATATAGATTGATCCATGCCGCGCATCTTAGGCGTTCAGCGCCCTGCTGTGCCAGGCCTGCGGATCGACCACCGGCATCTCCACCCCGAGCAAGGCGGCCACCGCCTGCGGGCACGAGGGGAACCAGGCATGGAAATAGCTGGCATGGATGCTGCCCTGCTGGTAGACGGCTTCGCCCTTGCCGCTGTCGGCCGCTTGGCCCGGGCGGCTGCTGCGTGCCACTTGCTGGGCTTCGCTTTGCAGCTTCGAATAGTGAAAGGTGTGGCCGCGCAGCATGCCCCAGGGCGTCAGCAGCTGCTGCATGCCCAGGCCGGCCAGGCGCTGCTGCATCACGGCCTGCGCCGGCAGCAAGCCCCACAGGCTGTGCCAGCGGCTGTCCAGATCGGTCAGGCCTTCGGCCAGCGCCACCATGCCGCCGCATTCGGCCCAGACCGGCTTGCGCTGCTCCACGTGCGCCTGGAGATCGAGCTGCAGACCAGCGTTGGCCTTGAGCGCCTGCAGGTGCAGCTCCGGGTAGCCGCCGGGCAGCCACAGCGCATCGCAGGCGGGCAGGCGCTCCCCGGCGACCGGCGAGAAAAAGGCCAGCTCGGCCCCCATGGCCTGCAGGCATTCCAGATTGGCAGTGTAGATAAAGCTGAAAGCGGCATCGCGGGCGACTGCAATGCGCCGCCCGGCCAGCCAGGCGGGCACCGGGGCGGTGGGCGCAGGCGCGGTAAAGGCCACCGTCCAGCGCTGCTGCCACTGCTGCCAGGCCAGCTGGCCCAGCGGCGTTTGCGCCAGCACATCGGCAGCAGCATCCAGGCGTTCGGCGGCGTCGTGCAGCTCATGGGCTGCCACCAGTCCCAGATGGCGCTCGGGCAGCAGGTTGGCGCGCGGCTTGGCGGCATCCAGGCTGACCTGGTTCATCGCGCCCAGCCACAGGGCGGGGTCGCGCAGGCCGCTGCGCAGCATCTCGCCATGGTGAGCGGTGGCCACCCGGTTGGCCAGCACGCCGGCCAGTTGCAGGCCCGGGTCATAGTGCTGCAAACCATGGGCAATGGCGCCAAAGGTAGCGGCCATCGCCGATGCATCGACCACCACCACGGCAGCGATGCCCAGCGACTTGGCCAGCTCGGCGGCGCTGTTGGCGCCATCGAACAGGCCCATCACGCCTTCGATCAGCAGCACATCGTTGCACTGCGCGGCTTGGAACAGGCGCGCGCGCACATCCGCTTCACCGTTCATCCAGCGGTCCAGCGCATGCACTGGCTGGCCGCTGGCCAGGCGCAGCCACTGCGGATCAAGAAAATCCGGACCGCACTTGAACACCTGCACCCGCCGGCCCTGGCAGGCATGCAGGCGGGCCAGGGCCGCTGTCACCGTAGTCTTGCCCTGGCCGGATGCGGGCGCCGCAATCAGCAGCGCCACACAAGAGGCCGTTGGGCGGTCCTGAACCGTCATCTCTGTCATGGCTCGCTTATCCCCTCTGCGCTCAGCGCGGCATCCACTTCACACCCACATACACGCTGCGCCCTTCGGTGGCGTAGGTGCGTGCGGTCTGGTAGCGCTTGTCCGCCAGGTTGTTGATCCGGGCGATCAGGTTCACATCCTTGGCCACCTCGGTCTGCGCCGACAGGTTGAACAAGGTGTAGCCGCCCAGCACGTTGGTGTTGGCGGCATTGTCAAAGCGCTTGGCGCTGGTCTGCAGGTCGGCGGCCCAGGTCCAACCTGCGGCACGCGTCTCGGCGCCCAGGGTGGCATAGCGCTTGGCGCGGCGCGCCAGCAGCTTGTCGTTTTCGGTGTCGCGTGGGTTCTGGAAATCAACCGAACCATGCATGTTGAAGGCGCCCAGCTTGGTGGTGCCCGCCAGGGTGATGCCCTCCAGGCGTGCCTTGCCCACATTGGCATAGCAGCCGAATGGGCTGTCGCAGTTGCCGGGTGACGAGAAGTTGATCAGGTCGGTCACCCGGTTGCGGTAGGCCGTGGCCGAGAAGCTGTGCGCACCTTGCGCCCAGCGCAGGCCCAGCTCGGCATTGCGGCTTTTCTCGGGCTGCAGTGAGGCATCGCCATATTCGCTGAAGCGCTGGTAGAGCGTGGGCACACGGAAGGCGGTGCCCAACGTTGCCGTGGCGCGCCAGTGGGTCGCAAACGCATAGCCGTAGGCGGCGCTGCCGGTGGTCTTGCCGCCAAACTCGCTGTCGTCATCCCGGCGCAGGTTCAGTTGCACCGTGTGCGGGCCGGTGTTCAGGCCATAGCCCAGCGCCAGCGCATTCTGGTGGCGGTCGCGGTCAATGCCGCCATTGGTCAATGCGTCGTCACGCCGCTCCAGCGCAGCTGTCAACGTGTGCACGCCCAGGCGCCATTCGTTCTGGAACAGGTAGTTCTGCAGGCGGGTGTCCGTCTGGTAGGGCGAGGGCCGGGTTTCGTAATAGTCGCGAGACTGGGTGAACTGCAGCTTGGTGCTGTATTGCGCGGTCCACTGCGCCTGCCAGTTCAGGCCCAGCGCATACATCTTGTTGAGGCTGCGGTCGTCCTCGGTCAGGCTGTTGTCATAGCCCGAGTTCACATCGCTGGCCAGCAAAGTAGCCTCCAGCCGGTGCTGGCGGTTGAGCTGGTAGCCCAGGCGGCCGCTGACCGCATTGCTGCGGTAGTCGTCCTTGTCCGGGTTGGCGGTGGCGGCCGTACGTGCATTGAAGCCATCGGTCTGCGAGCGGTTGAGGCCCAGCGCGTAATCCCAGCCGTCGGCACTGCCGGAGATACCGGCCTCGGCCGTGAACGTGCCCCGGTTGCCAAAGCCCAGGCCCACATAGGGCTGGGGCACGCCGCCCTCGCCCTTCTTCGTGAAGATCTGCACCACACCGCCCATGGCGTCCGAGCCGTAGACGGCAGCAGCCGGGCCGCGCAGTACTTCGATGCGGTCGATCAGCGCCAGCGGAATCGATTGCCAGGAGGCGCCGCCAGTCGATTGCGAATCCATGCGCACGCCGTCAACGTAGACGGCGGTGAAGCGCGAATCGGCGCCGCGCAGAAACACGCTGGTGGTCGTGCCGGGCCCGCCGTTGCGCGTGATCTGGATACCCGGCACCCGCGCCAGCACATCGGCGACACTGCCCGGGCCCTGGCGCTCGATGGTTGGCGCATCGATGATGGACATATCGGCCACCAGATCGGACAGCGGCTGCGCGATGCGGTTGGCGGTCACCACCATCTCCTGCAGGTTCTTACCCGCTGTTTCCTGGCCGGAGGGCAGCTGCTGCGCCTGCGCGGACAGCGCCACGCAAGGCAGCGCTGCGCTCACCGCCCAAGCGATGGCGGAGCGGGAGGGGAACAACCGGCAACGGGGCGTGCAGACGGGACGCGCGCAGCGGCGTGTCGTGAATGGCGAGAAAAACATGGACTGAGCTGGCGATGAACCACCCCGCGCCAGCCTCCCCGCCGGCAATGGGGAACACGGAAGCTGTGGCAGCACCTGGGCCACGCACCTCCACTATGTTGGCCGGTATCCGGGCTGGCGATGACACAGCACACGCCTTCCCAAACACTTGTTCAAGGTATTCAGTGGCATAGTGGTGGCTGTGGATGGCGCAAAGCCAACCATCGCTTACCGTTGCGGGGGCAGCGCAGGTTGCGCAAGGCTTGTAGGGCACAAGCAGCGCTCCTGCTTCCCGTTGAACTGCCCCCATGTGAACCACTGGGGCGAGCACCAACGGGTACAATTTTAGCGTTAAACCCATTGCGCACTTAAGAAGACTGTCTGATGCTTGAGCGGGTGGAAGCACTGCTGAGCCGTCATGAGGCTTTGCAACGCGCCCACGCCCAACTGCAAGAGCAGGTCACCACCCTCACCCAGGAGCGCGACTCCCTCCAATCGCGCCTGACTGCGGCCCGCGCCCGCGTGGACGCACTGATCGAACGCCTGCCCAAGACCTTTGACCAGGACGAATGATGAAACAGCTGGAAGTACACATCATGCAGCAAAGCTATATGCTGGGCTGCCCCGAAGGCCAGGAGGCACGCTTGCTGGCCGCCGTCAAGCATGTGGATGAGGCCATGAGCGGCATCCGCGACGCGGGCAAGATCCGTGGCCGCGAGCGCATTGCCGTGCTGGCGGCGCTCAATGTGGCCTTTGATCTGCTCGACCTGCAAGTGCAAAACAGCCAGTTGAGCCAGACGGCCGATGCATTGCAAGCGCAGGCCGCCGCCCAATCGGCTGCAATGGCCGAGGCCCAGACCCAGCCCGCCGCCGCTGCGCAGGCCAGCCTCGACTGGGATGAGCCCCGTCTGCAATCGGTGCTGCAACGGCTCGATGCGGCACTGGCTCCCGCTCCCTCCCCGGGTGTACAAACGCTGGCCGCCAGCGCCTGACAGCAGCGTGTTAGCAGCCGCTAACACCAAATACTGGCGCCATGCAATGCATTGGCTAAAAATACCGTTCCATGCGTTCTACGAGCTGTGTAGGACGCTATCTTTTTTGACCAATCTCAGCACATTGAATTGCGATTTTGGCGGGTGCAGCAGGTGCGAGCGATTACAATGGAAGCGTTCGCAGCCCTGCTGGACTTTATAGTTCCTTGAACCAATGCTCTACGAGCACGGGCTTGGTACATTACCTATTGAGCGTGATCGTCTCGCGTCAGATGAACCCAACGATAGGTTGCCCTCGCCCACCTGAACCCCCGGTTCAGGATGACGGTCCAGTGGATCCGCTGCGAACACCTGATTTTTTCGGGCAGGCTGCCCAACCTGTCTTCTCCTCTCCGCGACAGCGGGGTTTCAGGCCACCTGTTTCAGGTGGCCTTTTTACTGCGCACCATGGCTGATCCTCTCGTTCTGCTGCCGCTGTCCCTGCTGGGATTGATCGGCGGCTTTCTGGCAGGCCTGCTGGGCATCGGCGGCGGCATGGTGCTGGTGCCCTTCATCACCTATATCCTGGGCACCCAGGGCGTGGCGCCTGAGCTGGCGATCAAGATGGCGATCGCCACGTCGATGGCGACCATCGTGTTCACATCGATGTCCAGCGTCCGCGCCCACCACCAGCATGGTGCCGTGCGCTGGGATCTCGTCAAACGCCTGGCCCCTGGCATCGTGCTGGGCGGCCTGTTGGCCAGCCTGGGCATTTTTGCGGTGCTCAAGGGCAGCTACCTGGGCTTGTTCTTCGGCCTGTTCATTGGCTACTCGGCACTGCGCATGTTCCGCAAGCCCAACAACCAAGGGACGCGCCCGATGCCAGGCACCGCCGGGCAGCTGGCGGCCGGCGGCGTGATTGGCTGCCTCTCGGGCCTGGTCGGTGCCGGCGGTGCTTTCATCAGCGTGCCCTTCATGACCTGGTGCAGCGTGCCGATGCACAACGCGGTGGCGACCAGCTCGGCGCTGGGCTTTCCGATCGCCGTCACCAATGTCGCAGGCTTCATGGTGGCCGGCCTGCACCTGCAGGGCCTGCCACCGCATTCGCTGGGCTACATCTGGCTGCCGGGTCTGGCCGCCATCGCCACCTGCAGCGTGCTGACCGCACCGCTGGGTGCCCGCGCCGCGCACCGCCTGCCGGTGGCACAGCTCAAGAAGATCTTTGGCGGCATCCTGCTGTGCCTGGCGCTGTACATGCTCTACAAGAGTCTGGCAGCGTGGCAGGTCTGAGACGGGCCACAGCAGGCTAGATGATGCGCGAGAAGCGCGCGCGGTTGCGGTCGGCCTGCAGGTTCTTGTCGAACACCATGGCCACGCCGCGCACAAAGTACCAGCCCAGCTCGGTCACGTTGATCACATCGTCTCGCACGTCCACCAGGCCCTGCGCCTGCAGCTCGCGCAGCTGGGCCAGCTCGGCGGCAAAGTACTGCGCAAAGTCGATCAGCCAGGCCTGCTCCAGCGATTCGATCGCCAGGCTGCCCTGGCACATCAGACCCATGATCACCGCGCGGCGCAGCAGGTCATCGCGCGTCAGCGCCAGCCCGCGCACCACGGGGATCTGGCCCTGGTCGATCAGGTCGTAATACTCCTCCAGCGTCTTGGCATTCTGGCTGTAGGTGGCGCCGATGCGGCCGATGGCCGAGACGCCCAGCGCCAGCAGATCACAATCGGGCTGCGTGCTATAGCCCTGAAAATTGCGGTGCAGGCGGCCCTGGCGCTTGGCCACCGCCAACGCATCCTCGGGCAGCGCGAAATGGTCCATGCCCACGTAGACATAGCCGGCACCCTCCAGCGCGGCCAGCGCCTGGGCCAGCATCGCAAGCTTGTCCGCCGGGCTGGGCAGGTCCTGCGTCAGAATGCGGCGCTGGGGCTTGAAGCGCTCGGGCAGATGCGCATAGGCGTAAAGCGCAATGCGGTCAGGCCGCAGCGCATTGACCTGCTCCATCGTGCGGGCGAAGCTGGCCGGGCTTTGCAACGGCAAACCATAGATCAGATCAATATTGATGGATTCAAAGCCGATTGCGCGCGCCTGCTCGACCAGCGCAAACACCTGGTCGGCGGGCTGCTCGCGGTGCACGGCCTTTTGCACCAGCGGGTCGAAATCCTGCACGCCAAAGCTCAGGCGGTTAAAGCCCAGTTGGTAGAGGTGCAGCAGGCGCTCGCGGCTCACGGTGCGCGGGTCGATCTCGATCGAGTACTCGCCGCCCGGCTGCAGATGGAAGCGCTGCTTGACCATGTCCATCAGGCGGCTGAGACCCGCATCGCTCAGGAAGGTCGGCGAGCCCCCGCCCAGGTGCAGCTGGCTGATGGTGGACCGGGTGCTGAGGTGGGCGAGCTGCAGATCCAGCTCGCGCTCCAGGTAATCCAGGTATTCGTCGGCCCGCTCGGCATGCTTGGTGATGATCTTGTTGCAGGCGCAGTAATAGCACAGCGAGGCACAGAACGGCACATGCACATACAACGACAGCGGCGCCAATCTCCCAGCCAGGCCGTGGCCGCGCTGCACCAGCGCCTGCTTGTACTCATTCGCAGCAAAGGCTTCAACAAATCGGTCTGCGGTAGGATACGACGTGTAACGGGGGCCGGGGACGTCAAAACGGCGCAGCAGTTCGGGGGTCAGGGAAATCATGGGCTTTATCCTTGCGGACCCCCAATGTGCCCCAAGGCTTGCCACCCGTCCTTGATATACATCAAGAACCCATTT
>Ga0308156_1004179_pt1 | contig 10216 bp, 6 predicted proteins | sample PhyAR2_FD_201041 | JGI IMG/M metagenome (GOLD analysis project Ga0308156, IMG submission 201041) | Phyllosphere microbial communities from UC Gill Tract Community Farm, Albany, California, United States - DLSL A.R2 | ecosystem: Host-associated > Plants > Phyllosphere > Unclassified | place: USA... | reverse complement strand
TTCCATCAAAATTGAAGTAACCTAATGTCCCGCAATAAGCACCTCTTGCTTCTTCTTCTAACTCTTCAATAATTTGCATTGCCCGGATTTTTGGGGCTCCTGTAATGGATCCCCCCGGTAAAGCAGAGAGCAACATTTGCATAGGGTTGATATCATCTTTAAGAGTCGCAACAATCTCACTGACCATGTGATGTACTTGATTAAAACTTTCAATCTCGAATAATTGCGTTGTTTTTACCGACCCTGTATTGGCATAAATGCTCAAATCATTACGTAATAAATCAACAATCATGACATTCTCTGCCTGATCTTTTTGCGAGTTTTTTAAAGTTTGTTTAGAAATAAAATCTTTTTCACTATCCTCATATCGAGGCATGGTTCCCTTAATAGGTCTGGTCTTAATTTGTTTATTTTGATTGAATTCAATGAAGAGCTCAGGGGAACAACTTAATAACTCAAATTGATCTAATTTTAAATAACCTGCATATGGTGCATTAGTAAGATTCCATAAATCTTCAGCTTTATTTAATAAAGACCCTTTAAAATCGGCTTTAAATTCTTGGGTTAAATTAATTTGATAACAATCTCCAGCTTTAATATATTCTTGTATTTTATTAAAAGCCTCAAAATATTTTTCTTTAGACCATCTTGGCTGAATAGCAGTTTTTAATTTAAATACATTTTCAGATTTATCAGAATTAAAATTCTCTAATTTATTTTCAATGTATTTGAGTAGGTCTAGTGCATCTACTTCATCGCTAAAAAAATACCAGTCATTATCTATATATTTTAAAAAAGAACGATATTGGCCTAAGAATAAAGATGGCTGTATATGAGTTTGAGTATTAATAAATTGATGAGCAGCAAAATCGTAACTAATAAAACCGATATAGCCACCGTTAAAACTTGTTATCGAGTCGCTATCTTTATTTTCTTTAAAATTATTTTCTTTAAGTTGAATGAAGTCTAATAATTGATTTGATTTTGATATATTTTTATATTCATTAAAATGTTGACGCTGAAAAACTAAATTATTTTTATTTTGAATAAGAATGTATTGCTGAGGTAGAAAACCAATAATGGGATGGTTGTTGTCATTTAAATAAATGAGCCCAGTTAAACCTTGTAAAATTTTTAAAATCTCGGCAGCATTTTTACCATGTAATGAGATTTTTTTCTTTAACTGAGACATTTTTAAATAAGAGAATAGTTAATGAGGGAAATATTAGTTTACTACAACTTGTGGATCGTCAGGGAGAAGACTTATAGGGGAGGTGTTTTTTGCTGATAAAATAGTCGAATTTTAGTATGGGATTGGGTTGTATTTGGCGGCTAAAAGTGAAATAAATTGAGTGTACCGTTTGTCGGGTAGTTGGCAAAAAATGCACAACACTAGTTGAACAAAAAGTAACGTAGATGTAATTTAGTAATTGCTAAGCAAAACTACTCAAGGATTGGAAGTTTCGGTTGCCATATAAAGAAAAATGCAACTTGAGACAATGAGAGTGGTTAAAGTCAAAAAATAAATGCTCTTGGGAGAGTGCTCAATGAAAATGTTCACTAAACTTGCTTTAGTTTCTTCTTTAGCTATCAGTGCAAATGCAATGGCAATGCAGTCAATGGACGATGCTGCACTAAGCGCTGCTACAGGTCAAGACGGTATTAATATCGGTATTGCTCTTAGTGCTTCTGGTATTACTATCGATAAGTTATATGTACACGATAATGATGGTCTTTCTACAACTGCAACTCCAGCAATTGATGGTGCGTCTGATACTGCTGGTGCAATTGCAATTAGTGGGGTGACTGTTAAACAAGTTGATACAACAAAGAATCTATTAGATCTTAAAATTGATACAAATGGTGCTTCTGGTTCAAATGGAGCTTTCTTAAACGTTGCAGCGACAGTAGGCGCTGTTAATGTACATGTTGGCTCAATTGGCGTTGGTAGTTCAGGTACACTAAATACAACGACTGCTGTACGTGGTATTACTGAAACTGCTCCAACTGAAATTATCTCTGGTTTAGATTTAGCTTTAGGGCAGATTTCAGCAAATGTTCAGTTAGGTGCTACTCCACAAGGTGCAATGATCAAAGTTAATTCAAGCTTACAAGGTGGTTTAACACTCTCTAACTTTGGTATTAACGATGCTGCTGGTGGCGGTAAAATCGTTCTAGATAAAGTAATGGTACGTGGTGCTGGTAACACAACTGGTGATTTGGATGTAAATGCAAATATCTCGGTTGTACCAACAGGCTTGAAAATTCAAAATAATAGTACTCAAGGCATGAATGTTTATGCACAAGGTGTTCACCTTGGTGCTGCGGGTAATGCATCAATTGGTGATTTAGAAATTCAAGGTTTAAATGTAGGTACTTCTACAATTACAATTTCTGGTCACTAATTTAAAAGTTCAAAAGTAAAAAAGCGCGTTTTGTACGCGCTTTTTTTATTGAATGAAAATTGAAAATAATTTTATGTGTTTGTTTAATATAAAATTATTATATAAATAATAAATATCTTAAAAGTAATGATAGTTAAGAATGAGAGCTAGTTAACAGTTTAATTAGAGTAGAACTATGCGTTCATCAAAAAGATTAAAAAAAAGCTGTTTTTTACAAAAAAACAAGGTATCTTCAAGTCACAGGGATGTAGAGCTATTGCTCTAAGAATAAAATGAATAAGGCCGGTTAGGCCACCATTATTTAGACCAAGTGCTTATGTTAGAGATAGTTTTAGGCTCAGCATTGATGTATTACTTTGCGACAGAAGCCTTCGAAATAGAAAAAAAGCCGCCGGGAACTGTTTATTACACAGAGACTGGCGATTCACGTAATTTATCTTTTCGCCGAAATCATATTGAACCCGTTACGATTAGACCTGCGATAGAAGATCAATTTCGCGGTATTGTTCGACAAGCCTATGACTATAGTTGTGGTTCGGCTGCACTTACTACTTTGCTAAATGGCTATGTGGGCACTAGCTTGACTGAGCAACAGACTATGAGTGGTTTGCTTCAGTATGGCGAGTATCAACGGATTATTGAACGCCGCAGTTTCTCTCTACTTGATATGAAACGTTTTGTGACCGCTATTGGTTTAGATAGTGGGGGATATCGGGGTGAGTTCTCTGATTTAGTTAAATTAGGTCAGCCTGCAATTGTTCCCATTTCATATGCTGGATTTAAACATTTTGTCGTATATAAAGCTTATAAAGATGGACGAGTCTATGTTGCTGACCCTGCATTAGGGAATATCAGTTTTGACGAAAATCGTTTTAAAGAAATTTGGGATAATAATACTTTATTTGTTATTTCTGTTCCTGAATCACAACGTAAAGACTTATTGGCATTGAAAGATGCAGATATGCGTCATGTGGAAGATGCAACTGTTAACCGTTATGCCTTTGTTGATGTGCAATATCCGACATTTAATTATGACCGTTTAGCAAATAAAGCCTCAACAATGCGACGGGTTTTGGATAATGACAGCCATTCTTCAAATCATAATCAGCCGATAGAAACTTTTATGCGTCTTTATTACAAACGTAAGTAATGAATTTTTGATTTAGTAAAATAAATAAATTGGGTGGAAGAAATATGAATAATCGATGGATGAAGATGACTGTGTTGGCCTTAAGTATGAGTGCCATTACAGGAACAATCTATGCAAAGGATCAAGTTGCACAAACGGAAGACCAAAATACTGCTGTTGTTTCTGAAACGAATACAGCATCAGAAGTTACGCCAGCAACAGATTCAGTTCAAGACGGAAGTGTAACTCCGCCTGCAGACGTGGTAGCTAGTGATCCGATACCAGCAAATTCTGGCGCTAATCAAGCTGCTACCGCTTTACAGAAAAAAGAAGGGGATGCGAGCCAAGAGACAAACTTACAAGAAGTATTTACCTCAAATGAACGACAATATTCGTTAATTAAAAGAGGGGAAATTTCTACATATTATGATCTCGATTATACCTATTATCGCGATAGTATTTTGGATTTAGCACTAGCTGATGATAACTCTAGTATTAGTCGTTTAAGTATTAGGGAAGATGCTCAACATACATTGACTAATAGTTTTACAGGTCAATATGGTGTTTTAGATAATTTAACACTTTCAGCAACAGTACCTCTAGTTGCTAAATCTGATATTGCTAGTGATTCAACTACTGCAGGATTGGGTGATATTTCTCTAGGTGCACGTTGGGAGCCGTTCCCATTGAAACAAGGACGTTTACCTTTAGTCCTGTTTGGTAGTGTATCTACTAAAACTGGGGATAGCCCATATGAGGTTGCCCAAAATGAACTTTCAACTGGTAAAGGTTATTACTCTGTAGGTGTAGGAGCGAGTACTCGTAAGTACATCGATCCAGTGGTTCTATTTGCATCTGCCTCTGCCAATTATGGTTTTAAAGAGACTGGTTTAAATCAGGTACGTGGTGGTGGTCGTGTTTTAGAGTCATTTGATCCAGGCATTAGTGGCGGGTTCTCTTTTGGTTTCGCCTATTCATTTAACTATGACGTGTCATTAACCATGTCATATCAGCAAAGTTTCAACTTAAATTCTGAGTTCCAATTTAAAAGTGGGGAATCCTATAAATCCCCAGACCAAAGTAGTGCAATGATGGCTTTTGCCTTAGGTGTGCGTGTTTCGCCTGATACGATTGTTAATGGTACAGTTGGCTTTGGTTTAACTGAGGATGCCCCAGATGTCTCACTTGGTTTATCTTTCCCGTTAGATATTTTAGGTTTTAATAAAAAACAAAAATAAGGAGATAGGCAGGTGAAATATCCTAAATTATGTCCTCTAACGGCAGCAATTGTGATCTCTGGTGTTTCTAGCTTTGCCAATGCCCAATTAGGACAAAACCTAGCTGTTGATATTCGTTCATTATCAATGGGGAATGCTGTAACCGCAGATCCCCCAGGGATTAGTGCAGTTCATTTTAACCCAGCAGCATTAGCTAAGATTGATGGATTGCAAACAGATGTACAAGGTATTCTAGCTAATTTTGATATCCAGCGAGAATTTTCAGCACCACCTGGTTATAACGTTTTTGGTTATTCAGATGATCCTCTTGTCTGTAATGACGGCCCGGAAGTTACTGCTAATATTTGTACAGACTTCAAAGGGCCTGTACGTGGCGATGTGGAATATGCCAGCTTATATGTGCCCATTCTTAAAAAAATGGTTGATTTAGGAGCGGGTTATCCACTCGTGGCTCCTACAGCAGGTATAGCTTATAAACCACCAGGTTCGAAAGTCACATATGCAACAGCAGTATATGCACCATTGGTCGCAGGTTTCGGTGCGGAAAATGGTAATGCTGGTAACTATATGGGGCAACAAGTCGCTGTAGAGCGAATCACATATTTATCTCCATCTTTTGGTTATCAAGTTAATGACCATTTATCAATTGGTGCTTCAATTGGTATGTCATATAACGCACTAGCATTAAAGACAGATCTTCGTTTTCCGAATGAGATGATTGGTGTCTTACGAATGGTTGATGAAGTGGTTTGTGCGCCATTTAAGAATAATAATGACATGATTACTGATCTATTATTATTTGGGATGTGTAATGCCCAGGAAGGTATGAATCCATTTAATAAAATGGGGGCCTTACAAGTTTCCATGGAGCAGTCTTTAAGTCCAAGTTATAATTTGGGGTTACTGTGGGAGCCGACAGATGATTTTGGTTTGGGTATGGTTTACCAAAGTTCAGCCAAGATGCGTATGAAAGGCAAATACATGATTGATAATGCTAAAGCGCCTCAAGAATTGGTACGCGGGCTGAACTCATCTGCGACCGGCCAAATTTTAGCTCGAATTCTCGGCTTACCTGGATATGTACCTGATATTGAATCAGGTTTAGTAGCAATGGATTTAGAATATCCCGCACATTTTCAGGCAGGTATTAAATATAAGATTTTGCCAGATTTACAAGTAAACTTTGATGTTGGATGGACCGATTATTCAGCATGGGATAAATTTAAATTTGAGTTTGATCGCCAGATTTCATTACTTAAAGTTGCAAAACTATTATCTAATGATGTGACTGATAGCTCTTTAGCATTGCCATTAAAGTTTACTTCACCATGGAGTTGGGGAATTGGCTTAGAGTATTCGGCAACGGATCGTTTGAAATTACGAGCAGGTTATGAACCTCGCGCTAGTGCTATTCCTGATGACAAACGTAATACTATGGTTCCAATTAACAATGCGCAATTGTTTGGTTTAGGGTTAGGTTATCGTTTTGATACAGATACTGACCTAGATCTTTCAGTTGGTTTCTTACGCAGTCGAGATAATATTCCAGCATGTACGAGTACTTTATCGAATAAATGTGGTGTCGATAATATTTTATTAAATCCTTATGCTGGGTTGGATGTAAAAACAAATACTAAAATTACAGTGCTTGGTTTGAGTTACAGAACAAAATGGTAAGACAATATAAATGGATGTTTCGACCTAAATTTGCTATTTCAATTTTATGTATTGCGATAGCAAATGTTTCTATATCTTATGCAGACGGTTTTTATACGATTATTGGTCCTGATGGTCGTCCTATGATTGTACCGAGTAAAAAATTTGATCAAAAAAAACAATCTATCCCTCAAATAGAAATACAACCTCAAACTCCACCAGATAAAACGGTAAGTCTTCCTGCTCAAAAAAATTATAAAGAAAAAGAGCAAATTCAAGATTTACCGAAAAAATTAGAACAACAAACAGAAAAGAAACTAAATACTGTACCGACTGTACCGACTGTACCGACTGTACCGACTGTACCGACTGTACCGACTGTACCGACTGTACCGACTGTACCGACTGTACCGACTGCATCACAAAAAGCTCAGAAGGATACTCAGTCTGTCCAAGCAGAAAGTCATGAATTAAAAACGGCTATTGAAAAAACTAAAACTATTGAAAATGTAAAAGTTCAGACGGCGTCTAATGATGAGTGGCAAAAAAAGTTGCTTTTGATTCCACCACCGATAAAAAATACTTCGCAAGCTTCCCCAGCGCCAACTTCTACACAAGATAAGTCTAAATTTACTACTATCGATGGCGTGGAATATGTAAATAATGAATATCTAGAAGATCAGGAATTTAATCTTGATGGGAAAAAACGTTTTTATATCGTGCCAGATGGCTTAGGAAGAACCGAATCGGTAGAGCGGAAGAAAGGCGTAAGCCGATCAACGTTAGATCAGCTTTTTAATCGCCATACTCAAGATAAAGAGTCTACAGTTGTATTAGCACCAACATATATGCGCTTATCTTCGAAAGAGTTAGTAGCAGCTTTTGAACAAGATCAATGTTTCATTAAGGGTTATAACAAATCAATTAAGACGCTTAGTATAAATAAAGAAGTAAATGTATGGCCAAGAAAACCATTGAAAGAAAAGTTTGAGTATGAGTTGATAAAGCTTGATCCCTCAGTCCAACATTTAAAACTTATATCGTTCGCGGCTAGTAATGAGAAACCTTTATATTATTGGCCTTTAGCTGTTTTTTTAGATGACAAAGGCTGTATTTTAGAGGGCGTAAGTGGATTTAAGAGTAAATCTTATCCTTCCACTATGTTACAACATGCATCAATTCAAGGTGTTTTAAAAGTACCACCATCAGCACATTATATGATGATGACGCCTTTATCCTCTGCCGTAGATGTTGCAGAAACTGAGTTATCGAATCAGGGTCAAATTCAAATTTCCGTATTACGTTAAAAATAAGTAGGGTATCTAATGAATAAAAAAGTTTTATGGCCTTTTGCATTAACCACATTAGCAATTATGCTAAATGGATGTGGTGGTGGTAGTTCCACAATAAATGAGAATCCTACAAACGGATCAGGAGGAGCTACCGCTAATGGAAGTTGTTCTATAACAAGCAGTGATTGTCTACAATTTTCTTTAGATTACCCAATTGCGGGTATTAATTTTACATGTAGTAGTGCGGCGAATCTAAGCTTTGTTACTAAGGCTTCAGGTAATAGTGTTATTGGATCTTGTAAAGCTGGAGATACTGCTAATTTTTATTTGCAAGATGCCAAAGCTACAAAAAAAATTGAACTAGGCTCTGTTAAGCTGGACACTGTTTCAAAAATTCAGATGACTGTTCCACCGCGTTTGAAAGTCATGGATATGGCTATAGGATTAACTGGACAAACCCCAACATCACTTAGTCAAAATGATCCTACAGTCAGGGTTGCAATGGCATTGGTAAAACTCTTTCAAAGCACTGGCTTAGAGCGTAGTGATAATATTGCTGGTGATTTGCAGCCAACACAATTTACCGATGATAAAAAGAATACTTTAAATATTTTAGTTCAAAATATTACAGCTACAGAATGGAAAAATGGGGCTTATGCCAATATTTTGAAACCTTGGTTAGATTTAAGTCTGGTATCAGATGAGCAAGCTTTTGAACTGGTAACACAATTAGCAAACTTAAGTTTAGTGGGACTATATCAGTCAGATTATATTACTTTGGCGCCACCTAATTTTATATCTGAAAATTTTTACGGATGTAATTTAACTAATTTGGCTGATTGTCCGAAAAATGGGGCTAATACCCAACATGTTTTTGGTAATTTATTCTTATTATCTGATCGTCAGGGATATACATTTGGTTATGGTTTGCAATGGAAAGGAACAAGTACAATCACAAGCCAGATAGCAATTAGTGCAGTATTAAATGTTTTGACGAAATCAAAACCAACTCAAATGATTGCAAATGCGCAGACTACTTGGCTTGATCCAATACAAACCGAAATTAAATCAACACAACCATTCCGTTTAAAAACTTCTAGCAATACAAATGAAGATTTAGTGATTTATCAAGGCAAATTATTAAATGATTCACTTATTGCAGGACGTGATAGTTCATATTTCGGGTTGACGAATACCAAAACTCCTAATCCTCAGCAGTATGCTTTATGGAAACAGAGTGCTGATAACCAAAACTATAATGGTTCTATGGATATTTATAAGGTGAGTCCTGCAAGTTATTTGTCTAATCAAATTTTTAAAACTGCTAAGAACGTCAAATCTGGCCAAACTTATATTTTCCCATTATATGCAACTCTAAACTTTAAATTTGATACAGCAGGAATTGCACCTATTGATTTAGGTATTGTCATTGATGAGAATGGGAATATTAGAACAGATATTAAACCTGAAGCTACTGCGACAGATATGTCTGGTCAGTGTGGAGTGGTTTCAAATCCGAGTTTAATTGATAACAATGGGGTTCAGCAGTATAGAATTGGTACAACTGGAGGAACCGAGTCAGCGACCAATGATAAGTCAATTACAGTGAGAATGATTTTTGGAGTGCCTGAATTAGGGAATTTAAATGGTATTGTAGTTGGCCTAAATTCAAATGTAGTTCAAAGTACTTCTCAAACTGGTAGCCAAACTTTACTGGTAAGTGGCGCAAAAATTAACGTTGCAAATTTATTACAAGGGCAGACTAGTGGTGCAAACCTGACGACGTATACTAATACAACAGTTTCATGGTTAAATCCATATGCTTTCTATCAACAGATATATAACAAGATTGAAAATATTTCGCCTGCTCCGACTGAAGCTGAAAAAGCTTTAGGTCAGCGTATGGCAGGAACTGTGACACTTAGAACAGCTGATTGTTATCAGATTAAGACTAAGTCTTAACATATTAAACAAATAAAAAAGACCGCATAGCGGTCTTTTTTATTATCTAATTGATTAACCTGTATGGTCTAAACGAGTCCCCAAAGTTTCAAGATGTGTTGGGAACACTTGTTTTTTACGGTCTTCAAAATAATGTCTTAGTGTATGTTCAACGCTAGGGAAGGCAAGTTCTCCCCATGGAATTTCATGTTCTTCAAACAGGCGACTCTCGATACTTTCTTCACCTGCACCAAAAATTCCATCTTTCAGCTGCGCTTTAAACAACACATAAATCTGACCAATACGAGGAATATTGTACATACAGTATAGTTGCTCTATTTCAATCTCGGCTTCTGCTTCTTCACGAGTTTCACGTGCTGCTCCTTGCTCCATAGTTTCGAACAACTCCATATAACCAGCAGGTAGTGTCCATAAACCATAACGAGGTTCAATAGCACGACGACAGAGTAATACTTTGTCTTCCCATAACGCTAAGGCACCGCAGATTACTTTGGGGTTTTCATAATGGATATTGCCACAATGAGTACAAACACG
>Ga0308156_1004177_pt1 | contig 10220 bp, 9 predicted proteins | sample PhyAR2_FD_201041 | JGI IMG/M metagenome (GOLD analysis project Ga0308156, IMG submission 201041) | Phyllosphere microbial communities from UC Gill Tract Community Farm, Albany, California, United States - DLSL A.R2 | ecosystem: Host-associated > Plants > Phyllosphere > Unclassified | place: USA... | reverse complement strand
ATGTCCAATCTCGTGGAGAATATCCAGCGTATGCGTTGAAAGAATTAGAACGTGCAGGGATTGAATTACCAATCGAAGAGGGCGATTTAGACTTATTAAAAGAGCATACCGTTGATTTTATTTCATTCTCTTATTATTCATCACGGGTCCAATCAACAGATCCGGCAATCAATGAACAAACAGCTGGAAATATCTTTGCCTCAGTGAAAAATCCGTATTTAGAAGCAAGTGAATGGGGCTGGCAGATCGATCCAGAGGGATTAAGAATTGCTCTAAACGAATTATACGATCGGTATCAAAAACCTTTGTTTATCGTCGAAAATGGTTTAGGTGCGATTGATAAAGTAGATGAAAACTTTTATGTAGAAGACGATTATCGCATTGATTATTTACGTCGTCACATTGAAGCGATGTCTGACGCGATTAATGACGGTGTTGATTTAATGGGCTATACGCCATGGGGCTGTATTGATTTAGTAAGTGCCTCTACTGGTGAAATGAGTAAACGTTATGGCTTTATCTATGTGGATTTAGATGATAATGGTGAAGGCACAATGAATCGCTATGAGAAAAAATCATTTAATTGGTATAAACAAGTGATTGAAACAAATGGATCGGATTTAAACTAGCATGAAAAAGAGCCCTAACTCAGTGATAAACTCTGAGTTAGGGCTCTTTTGTTAAACAATTGTTAATATCTGAATAAGCCATTTGGAAAGCTTGTTTTATCGGTTACGGTGAAATTACTGTGAGTCAAATAGGTAACCTCTTTTTTCAAAGTTTCCGCTTGCTGAAGGTCACCAATATTTTCAATTAATTTGATAAAGTCATATAGATACTCCATGTAATGGTGCTCTCCCGTTACTAAATACTCTAGCAAGTTATTTAAATATTGGAGATTCATACGAAAATTATAATTTTTACCTTTTTTATCTTGTTTTTTTGCAATTGATAGATACTTCGCTGCACCTTCATAATCTCTTTCATGAATTCTAGAGGAAATGACATTTGTAAGCATATTATAAGCAAAATTCAAAGTTGTAGAATCTCTTAAATCCTCATCAGAAATTGGAATTGCTCTTGAAAGAACTAGGTCTTGTTGTTTGGTACTAAAAAATCTAATAGTATTTGATATAATTAGATAATCGAATTGTTGATAATAATCTTTTTTTAATAAGTATTTGACTATCTCTTGAATCTCTTTATCAGTAATAGGATCAATCTCACTCCAAAATTGAGAAAAGTAAACTTTGATAACAATATAATTTGAAAGTTCTTTTAAATTGTGTTGAAACTTTGCTAGTTTAAGATAGTAATCAACTAATTTTTGTTTCATAGATTGATTATCTAAATGTTCAGCACAATAGTAAAATAGTGCCTTAAATTTTTTTTGGTCTTCATCCAAAGAGATTCGTGCAAAAAATTCTTCAGGTGAGAGGGATAATTTTTTTAAAACTTCAGCTAAAGTATCAATTCTGATAATTTGTTTCCCGTGCTCGATACGGGAATAAGAGGAAGGATCTAAATGATTATCCAACATTTCTTTTTGTGTCAGATGTAATTTCTTTCTGAAAAATCTTAACGTTTCGCCTATGTTCATATGATTCACTCCTAAAAATTGCACGTATGATAAGAAAACAAGTGTTTTTGTGTAAAAAACATATATTATAAAAAAAAAGCATTTATTTTAGTGTTTTATGCAATTTTATCTAATTGTTGTTTATTTAAGTCTTGTTGTTTGTTAAAATAATCTTATGAAAGATATTTTTATATAGAATAGCTTTTATAAATAATCATAGATTGGAGGGAGAAAAAATGACTTTAGGTGTTGCTGTTGTATTGTTTAGTTTATTTGCTTTCACTGTAGGAACTTAAATCTATAAGCATCTTCTAACATTTCAAAGCTTGGGGAAGTTTAGTGCTGTTAGAAGATGCATCGACAGTATTTTTAATAAAATACTATTTATGTAATTATAACATTGCAATAAATAAATTGGTAGTTATTTTTTACTATTATGGAAGATTAATTTACAAAATAGAGATAGACAATCATGACTAAGGATTACGTTCATGATTGTCTTTTTCTTTGAAGCAGTTTTCTAATGGTTGTATAGTAAATTTACAAGGAGGAGTGATTATGGGAAAAGCAAAATTAAAACATCCTTTTTTTGTTATTATTGGTCCAAGTGGCTCGGGTAAAACCAGAGTAGCAGAAGCAGTTTTTCCGAAAGACTACAAGGTGATTTCTCATACGACACGCCCAATTAGAGCTGGAGAGCAAGATGGTACGGATTATTATTTTGAAACAAAAGAGCGATTTGACTATTTGGTGAATACTAAGTCATTAGCTGAGTCTGATACGTATCATGGCTATTATTATGGGGTAGGCATTGCGGAGTTAATGAACAGAACAGAGAATCATCCTGCTTACGATGTATTAACGATCAATGGCTTTCAGGAAATTCAAAATCGATTTGGAAGTATGGTCATACCAATTTTTTTAGAAGTATCTAAAAAAAATGTTTTATCAAGGTTAAAAATTCGAGAAGTAAACGAAGAAGTCATACATGCACGTGGGGCACTTTATGATCAGGAATCTACAAATAAAATTACAGTCATGAACTATCCGCATCACTATATTATCGATGCGAACCAACCATTCGAAGAAGTTGTTAAGGATGTAAAGCAGGCAGTAACTGAAGTGACCCAACTTGGGCTAGAATGAAATGTGCTATTCATCTAGCTTTTTTTTGTACTTAATTATTGGTTTAAAGAATGTTCGCATGAAAAACTCACCCCTTTTCTATTGTTTTTTCATTTTAAAGTGCTATGATGACATCGTTTTATATGACGGTGTGTCATGTTGTGGAGAGGGATGAACAAAATGCCAAAAAGTACTTTTTTCCATTTATCAGAAGAAAAACAACGTAGATTGTTGGAGGCGGCTTCGATCGAATTTTCTAGAGTTGCACTGAAAGAAGCATCGATTGCTAATATTATAAAGCTAGCTGAGATACCCAGAGGCAGTTTTTATCAATATTTCGAAGATAAAGAAGATCTCTACTATTATTATTTTGATTTATTAAGTCAGGATAGAAAAAGTGAAATCACAAAATGTGTGCAAGAATCAGACGGAAATTTATTTGACGGAATGGAAAATTATTTCTCAAAAATAGTTTTAGAAGTATTATGTGGACCACATGCAGGCTTTTATAAACATTTTTATATGGATAGTGATTATCGCTCAATGGTGCGGATTTCGCCTGAATTGCAAACGATTAAAAAGAGGGGAGAAAAGTCACAGAAAATGCGTCACGGGCATCAACTCTATACCTTGATTGATCGATCTAAACTAAAGATTGCGGATGAAAAAGAATTTAAAATGGTGATGGAAATACTGATGAATATCCTTTTTACTTCGATTGTAGAGGGGTATCAAAAAGACGACGATTCTCTTAAAAAGGATTCTAACGAGATCATCAACGATTTTAAAATCAAACTAAATTGGGTGAAAAACGGACTCTCTAAATAAGTTGTGTAGTATCTAAATGAAAAGACTAGAATAGGATCAAGAATCCATTTATAATCGAGTCTTTTTTAGTATCAGTAAGAAAAGTCAAAATAAAAATGGAGATTCTTAACAAGTTTCAATATTCACAAAATTACAAAAATGTAACTTGTATGATAGAGCTAATAATGGTTAAATGAAAGAGTAGGATAACTAAAGTTGTCGAATAAGATAACTTGATTAAAAGGAGATGAGGAGAAGGGTTATGAAAAAGAAAAAAATAATGATTATTGTTGGAATAGTTGCTGTGGTACTTATCGGTCTATTTATTCTTCCTAATTTATTCGGTGGCAAACCATCCGCTAGTTCAGATCAGAAAGCGGTTACGGAAGATCTAGGTATCGAATACTTTGAAGTTCCAGATATTGAACAAGTCTATATCAATGGTGTAGTACAACCGGAACAGGCAGAAGCTTTTTCAAAAGATGCGAAAATGACAAGTACACCAGAAATCAAAGTAAATAATGGGGACGTTGTCGAACCTGAGACAATATTATTTACCTATGAAGACAAAGAAATCACAAAAGAAATCGAAGCGCAAAATAATACCCTAAGTAAACTAGCGACAAAAAAACAGAATATTTATAAGAAATGGAATCGAGCAATCGATACTTATAATAAAACAAAAGAAGAAGACCGAACAACAAACGGAGCCGCCATTGATGAACAACATCAAGCTGAGGTCGATGGCGTGGATGAAGAAATTTTGTTTTCAAATGAAACGGTAGCTGATCTGTCTACCAAGCAATTTATCTCTACCAAAGCAAAATTCAAAGGCCGCGTTTCTATCCCAGAAGTGAAGGATGAAAATGCCCCTGTTCTTCGATTAACATCAGATGGTCTATACGTTGCTGGAAAAGTAAATGAAAAAGATTTAATGAAAATCGCTGTTGATCAAAAAGCAAATCTTTCTGTTGTTTCAAGTGGCACTACGGTGACTGGAAAAATTTCGTATATCGATGACAATCCACCAGAAGCTAAAGCAACTCAAGGTGAGAGCAGTAATGCTGAAGGATCGATGTCCAATTATAATGTAAAATTATCGCTTGATAGTTTAGAAGGAATAAAAAATGGCTATCATATGCAAGCGACGATCAATTTAGGAGATAGTAAACCAATCGAGGTCCCTAAAAAGGCAGTTCATGAACAAGATGGTAAAAAATATGTATTGGTCAATGACTTTGGTTCTGTAATTCGCCGTGATGTACAAGTTGGTGAAGAAAAAGGGGAAAATACCGTTGTAAATTCAGGATTAGAATCTGCTGATCGAATTATTGTTTCTTCTAAGAAAGAAGTCAAAGAAGGCGATTTAATTGGAGAAGGTACGGATGAATCGGGAGAAGCAGCGCCAGCAGCGAAAGAATAGGAGGAGCATACATGATGCAACAAGAGCAAAGCCCACGACCTCTTATTCAGATGCAAGCAATCAATAAGTATTTTCCTGTTGGGAAAGAAAAATTGCAGGTTTTAAAATCATTGGATTTGACGATCAATGAAGGTGAATTTATTATGATCATGGGAAAATCTGGAAGTGGGAAAACCACCTTGATGAATATCATTGGATTTTTAGATCGAGTGTCTGATGGAAATTATCTTTTCAAGGGAGAAGATGTTTCAACTCTTTCAGAAAACAAGAAATCAGAATTCCGTAATGAATATTTGGGTTTTATTTTCCAACAGTTCTTTTTGATCAATTCGCTGAATGTTAGTCAGAATGTGCAGTTACCTTGTGTTTATGAAGGCAAAAAAAGCAATGATGAAAAGCGCAAGATTGCTGAAAAATATCTAGAGTTGGTTGGTTTAGGGGCAAAAACAAAAGCAAAAGTGAATGAATTATCTGGTGGGCAACAACAACGTGTAGCGATTGCGCGTTCTTTAGTCAATGATCCACTATTGATCATGGCTGATGAACCTACTGGAGCATTGGATAGTGAGACGGGAACAGAAATCATGGAGTTATTGACTGAACTGAATCGTCAAGGCAAGACGATCGTAATGGTTACTCATGATGCCGATATGAAGAAATATGCCACTCGAGTGATTCATATGAAAGATGGCCGCTTTCTTGAAGAAGAGGTGATTCGATGATTTCAAACTTATTAATCAGTACACTTTTAAGTTTGCGTGCGCATAAATTGCGCGTTTTTCTAACAATGATCGGTATTATTATTGGAATTGCTTCTGTTGTGACAATTTCAACCCTTGGTGAAGGGATGAAAAAACAAGTAATGTCGGCAACGAGTGCAATGAATACGGATGTCGTTAAGCTTCATTATACAATGCAAGATGAAAGTGCTTCAGGAATGATGAGCTTTGAAGAACCTGATTATAGTTTTTCAAGAGTTGATATGAAAAAAGTCAGAGATATCGATGGTATCGAAACGATTTATCCTCAATATGGCGATGGTGTGATGGGGGATAATTTAACCACTCAGTTGGATTATTTTGGTGCCAAGGCAAATTTGATGGTCACTTCAAACAGGGGCAACAACAAAATAAAATATGGTCGTGATTTCGATGACCGAGATATCAATAAAGATGTGATCATCTTAAATCATGATACGTTTGATATGAGTTTAAAAATGGATGATCCAAGCGAATTGATTGGCAAAGCAGTTGCAATCAATGGTTATATGTACAAAGTAATCGGTATTTTAGAACCATTTGATTATGATTCATTAGATAATACTGAGGCAATGTCATTGGATTGGAATACTGTTTCAAGCAGTTTTGTTTCAAGAAGTTCTTATAATAAATTGGCTAGCTCAAAGTCAATCAGCGGAATCAATTTTAAATTAAAAGAAGGCACTGATAAACAAACTGTGATTGCTCAAGCGGTTACGATTTTAAGTGAAAATCATCCAGATGTTAAAGGTGTGTTCAAAGAAAATGATCTAGAACAAAAGAACCAAAAGCAAATGGAAGACGCTATCGGAGGAATGACGATGTTCCTGATGGCTGTCACGGCAATTTCTCTGTTAGTTGGAGGAATTGGTGTAATGAATATCATGTATGTCTCTGTAACGGAAAGAAAACGAGAAATCGGGATTCGTAGAGCAATTGGAGCAAAACCGCGAATGATTTTAATGCAATTTTTATTAGAAGCGGCATTTATTACGTTGTTAGGTGGATTGATCGGTGTGGGAATAGGTTACCTGCTTTCTACGCTCGTCGGTGGCTTTGTAGACATTGTACCAGTCATGACCCCGGCAATTTTTGCGATTTCCACAGTGGTTTCTATTTTTACAGGCGTCGTTTTTGGGATTATTCCTGCGATTAGTGCGTCAAGAATGGATCCAATCAAGGCTATTTATAATTAAGTAGCTTAGTTAATAGCTAAAAAAAGATGTTTGAATAGCAGATTCAGCATCTTTTTTTATTTTAAAATATTATTTAAAAAATAATTCGAATATTATATTCATTTTATTCGATAATTGGTATAGAATAAGTGGTAATCAAGTGAGTGTATTTTACTTCTCAATTGGTCTAGGTAAATAGAATTTACTTCTATTCAGTCTTATCTATAAGAGTGATGAACGAAAAAAGTACATTTGCTTGCTGAAATCAGTAGAGATGTTTAGAATAAATATAGGGAGACATTCGGAGGGGGAAGACGAATGGAAAATTTTCAATTATCGGAAGATGTATATGTGAGAACGGTTGCGTTGCGTGTGAAAGATGTAGAAAAAATGGTTCGTTTCTACAAAAATGTGTTGGGGTTTATTTTGAAGTTGGAAGAAAATAACTTATCTATCTTTGGTTCACAAGAAAAGGATAGCAGATTGCTGATATTAGAGGAAACAGATCCAGATGAGGAGCAGGTAGTCTCTTTAAACAAGGCTATTTGTTTATCATTACGAATTCCGACTAAGGAAGAATTTGGCAGTCTTTTGAGAAGAATTACAGCACATAATTATCCTATCGATAAATCAGTACAGCGAGGAAATCGGAAAAGTATCTTTTTGGAAGATCCCGAGGGGAACGAGCTAGAAATTAGTTATCAAAATTCAGTGGATCAAACTGTAGAAGTAGCTGAATCACTAGATATTCAACCCTTGATACAAGAAAGCAATGTATTATATTCAAGCCTTTCAGCAGACGTGGTCTTTGATCGAATCAAGCTACGTGTAGAAAACAAGTCAGAGCACTTAACGTTTTATCAAGATGTTTTAGGAATGTTTTCTGAAGATGTTTCAATGGGGAAGCTGTCGATGAAAAATGGTGATTTTGAGATTTACTTGGCAGATTCTGTCACACAAAATGAGAACAAACTAGAGAGTGAAGAATGTTTGGGAGTAGATTTTTTCGTTTTAGGATTAGAAACTGAAACTGAAATGAAATTACTTAAGCAGCATTTAGAAAATAAGCAGCAAAAATTTTTTGTTGATAAAAAATTAACCATTTTAACCATTTATGATCCAAGTGACATTGAATGGTGGTTTGTGCGAAACTAGTTGAGAAATAAGAATAAAATCAATGAGGAAAATGAATGATGTATAAAGAAACAAGCAAAAAAATCAAGACTTTGATGAATGAGGGGGTTTTTCCTGGTGTTAGTTTTTCATTTATGACGGACACAGCATCCGAAGATCATACCTGGGGAAATGCTCAACTTATACCTACAGTCGAAGAGCTAAAGCCTTCGCTGCTTTTTGATGTTGCTTCTTTGACAAAAGTGATTTGTACAACAACAGTGGTCTTACAATTGATGGAAGAGCAGATTATCGAAATTGACGCACCTTTCAAAAATTATTATCCAGTATTTGAAGATGAAAAAATAACGATTCGACATCTATTGACTCATACATCTGATATTCAAAGTTATATTGAAAATCGAGATGCTTTATCGAAAAGTGAATTGCAGCAGGCATATAATCTGGTTCGCTCAGGGGAATCTTTAGGAAAAAAAGTTGCCTATACAGATACTGGGACGATTTTATTGGGATTTATGTTAGAAGAATTGCTAGATAACGACGTCATTGAAATTTTTAAGGAACGTGTTTTAGACCCCTTGGATATGACGGATAGTTGCTTTTTACCTTCAGATCCATCCAAAACTGTACCAACAGAAAACCACCCTGTAAGAGGCGTGATTCGCGGACAAGCTCACGATCCAAAAGCGTTTGTTTTAGCAGAACATGCTGGCAATGCTGGTTTATTTACTAACTTAGCTGATCTTAAAAAATTCACCTCAATGTATTTGAATGAAGGTCTGTATCAGAAAACGAGAGTATTAAGAAAACAGACAGTTTGTTCGTTGTTGGCGGATCAAACACCAGATAAGTGCGGACATCGTTCTTTAGGATGGGATTTGAAAGCTGATTTAACAGGAAGGCCGTTTTTATTTCATACTGGTTATACAGGAACTTTTTTGCTAATTGATCTAAAAGAAAAAGAAGCGTTTATTTTTCTATCTAATCGAGTTCATCCCATAGATGAGAGAGCAACGTACATTGAAAAAAGAGATGAATTGATTGACATTTATTTGAAAGAAAAAATAGCAAACAAAGATGAATCGCTTTCTTTTTAGTGGTATAATTGACGAGTATAAATGGAAGGGAGTCTCTAAACTATGCAGCAACCTTTATTTTTAAAACCAGTATTCCAAGAAAAAATTTGGGGTGGCGATCGTTTACACACTGTATTCGGTTTTGACTTACCAAGTAATAAAATCGGAGAAGACTGGGCAATCAGTGCTCATCCTCATGGTGTTAGCACTGTGGAGAATGGTGAATTTTCTGGGCAAAAACTCGACGAACTTTGGGCAAATCACCGTGAACTGTTTGGTCATGCCAAGGGCGATGTTTTTCCTTTATTAACAAAAATTTTGGACGCGGAAGATGATTTATCTGTGCAAGTGCATCCAGATGATACTTATGGATTGGCTCATGAAGGCGAACTTGGAAAAACCGAGTGTTGGTATATTATCGATGCTGAACCAGGATCTACGATCATTTATGGACATAATGCCAAGAGCCGTGAAGAACTAGAAGCAATGATCAAAGAAGCACGTTGGGATGACTTACTGAAAAAAGTTCCAGTTAAAAAAGGTGACTTTTTCTATGTGCCAAGTGGAACGATCCATGCAATCGGTAAAGGGATCATGATTTTAGAAACACAACAAAGTAGTGATACAACGTATCGGGTGTATGACTACGATAGAAAAGATGATCAAGGTCAAACGAGAGAACTGCACATTCAACAATCTGTGGATGTTACGACAGTTCCAGCTAAAGAGGCACAATTATCGATTCAACAACAAAACCAAGGGCAATCAAGCATTATTACCTACTTGAAAACACCTTTTTTCAATGTATATGAATGGCAAGTCAAAGGTGTATTGAATCTTAAAAAAAATGCGCCGTATACATTAGCAACAGTCATTGATGGTGTCGGTCAGTTGATTATTGAAGAGGTTGAGACGGTTAAAACTGAAAGCTATGAATTAAGTAAAGGAACAAGCTTTATTTTACCGAATGATATCGCAAAATGGCGTATCGAAGGAGACTTGACGATTATTGCTTCAGAACCTGGTGTAGATGCCTAAAAATAGACAAAAGAGCTTGGGACGTAAGTCCCAAGAACCTTAAAATAGAAGACCGAAAATCGTAAAAAATGATTTTCAGTCTTCTATTTTTCAGATTATCGGGAG
>Ga0308156_1004173_pt1 | contig 10228 bp, 6 predicted proteins | sample PhyAR2_FD_201041 | JGI IMG/M metagenome (GOLD analysis project Ga0308156, IMG submission 201041) | Phyllosphere microbial communities from UC Gill Tract Community Farm, Albany, California, United States - DLSL A.R2 | ecosystem: Host-associated > Plants > Phyllosphere > Unclassified | place: USA... | reverse complement strand
ATCGGCAGCTACATCATCGCTGTTTTACTCATGATGATTGGGGCGTTCTTGTTCAGCCAAATGAGCAGCCACGAGTTAGTCGAGCACCTGCAAGCAGCTGGTGACAAGCTGCAGCGGTTGTTAGAAGGCTCTCCAGAAAAGCAAGCCGAACGAGAAGCCCGCAAAGCGGAACGAGCAGCAGAGAAACAAGCTGCGAAAGAAGCAAAAAAAGAAGCCGAACGAGCAGCAGTCATGGCGGAGATCAAAGAAAAGAATCAAGTCCGACCAATGACAGAAGACGAAAAATCAGCAAAAGAACAACAGATGCAAGCGCCAGCTGATTTTGAACCAGAGCAGCTGAGCTTTGTACCCATCGACCACTTCCAGGAATTGCCGCAAGCGGCGGGACCAGAGGCCGCTCAAGCACCACATCCAGCAGGAAACAAACCGGGACCAAGCAAAAAGGTCAATGAAGACGGAGAGATCCTTGATGATGATGGTGAAGTATTGGAATTTGAGATTTCCGAAGAAGCTGAAAATCGTGATTATGAATTGCCTTCAGCGCAATTACTCGATTCGATCCCTTCAACGGATCAAAGCAGCGAGTACAAAAAGATCGAACAAAATATCGGTGTGTTAGAAACCACCTTCCAAAGCTTCGGTGTTGACGCAAAAGTCGTCAAAGCCAGCTTAGGACCAGCAGTAACCAAATTCGAAGTTCAACCAGCAGTAGGGGTCAAAGTCAGCAAAATCGTCGGGTTGACCGACGATATCGCCTTGGCCTTAGCTGCCAAAGATGTGCGGATGGAAGCGCCGATCCCAGGGAAATCATTGATTGGGATCGAAGTTCCAAACAGTGCAGTCAGCATGGTTTCATTCCGAGAAGTGATCGAAGCCCAACCGGATCATCCAGATAAACTATTAGAAGTACCTTTAGGACGCGATATTTCTGGCCGTGTCCAAACGGCAGACTTAACGAAAATGCCCCATCTCTTGATTGCCGGATCGACCGGGAGCGGGAAGTCCGTAGCCATCAACGGCATCATCACCAGTATTTTGATGCGGGCAAAACCCCATGAAGTCAAACTGATGATGATCGATCCGAAAATGGTTGAATTAAATGTTTATAATGGGATTCCCCATCTCTTGACACCTGTCGTGACCAATCCCCGCAAAGCGGCGCAAGCGTTGCAAAAAGTGGTCAAGGAAATGGAAGAGCGCTACGAAAAATTTGCGGCAACTGGGGTCCGAAACATTACTGGCTACAACGATTTAGTGATCAATAAGAATTTAGAAGACGGCGAAAATCGTCCGATCTTGCCATTCATTGTAGTGATCGTCGATGAGTTAGCCGACTTGATGATGGTTGCCAGCAACGAAGTCGAAGATGCCATCATTCGTTTGGCGCAAATGGCACGGGCAGCAGGTATCCATATGATCCTAGCAACGCAACGACCAAGTGTGGATGTCATTACAGGGATCATCAAAGCCAATGTTCCATCACGGATGGCCTTTGCGGTTTCCAGCGGTGTCGATTCGCGGACCATCATTGATGGGAACGGAGCCGAAAAACTGCTGGGACGCGGCGACATGCTGTATCTGCCGATGGGTGAGAACAAACCGATTCGGGTCCAAGGGGCCTTTATCTCCGACCAAGAAGTCGAACGAGTGGTTGAATTCGTGACCGATCAGCAAGAAGCCAATTATGAAGAAAAAATGATGGTCACTGAGGAAGAAACGAGTACCGGCAGCAGCGGACAACCGCAAGATGAGCTATTCGAAGATGCCAAAGCCCTTGTAGTGGAAATGCAGACCGCCAGCGTTTCTCTCTTGCAGCGACGTTTTCGCATCGGCTATAACCGAGCGGCTCGGTTAGTGGATGAATTAGAAGATCAAGGTGTCGTGGGACCTTCTGAAGGCAGCAAGCCGCGGAAAGTCTTGATTGAGCCGCAACCAGAAGACATTCCTACCTTTGATGAATAAGGAGAACACCAGACCAATCCAATGAGAGAAAGGCGAGATAGCAATGAAACGCAAACACATTCTTTACCGTGATGTTGCCGATAAGCTCAAAGAAGACATCATGTCGGGTCGCTACCCGATTGGTTCATTTTTACCGACGGAAACAGAATTGGAAGCTACCTTCAATGTCAGCAAGATCACTGTCCGCAAAGCCATCGAATTGTTAGCGGCAGATGAGTATGTGGAAAAACGCAGCGGACGTGGGACGACGGTTTTAAGCAATCGCCCCTACAACAAGCTGTCAAAAGGCACGACGTTTAGCCAATTGCTTGAAAAGACCGGCAAGGAATACACAAAGAAAAACCTCAGCTATGAATTAGTCGAACTTGCGCCTGAACACCCTGCGTATTCTTTGATGGGCAAAGAAGTCATGCGTTTACGTCGCATGTACTATTTTGACCACCAACCTTTTATTTACTATGAGTACCATTTGCCAAAGCAACTAAAGGGAACCTCCATCGAGGTCTTTGAAGAAAAATCATTGTATCGCCTATTGGATGAACATCGAATGATCATCGATCGCTTTCAAGATGCGTTTGTGGCAACGACGTTGACTGAAGAGCAACAGAAGTTTATGATCACGCCGGAGGTCGCTGCCTTGAAACGAACCCGTTATTCGTATGATCTACAAGGAGAAGTGGTAGAATATACAGAAGGGATCTATAACACTGCCTTGCATCCGTATATGATCGAATTTGAAGCCTAGTCATTGATTAGGCTTTTTTAGCAAAAAGTGGTACCAAAATCAGAAGTGGAGTGTGAAATACATGAGAAAAATCGCCTTTTTAGGAGCCGGTAACATGGCAAAAGCTATCATTAATGGCTTGATTGCAGCAAAGCTGTATGAACCAGCAGAGATCTTGGTTTATAACCATCGCTACGAGCCGACTTTGGCACAATTAGAAAAAGAAACCGGGATCACTGGGACAACTAAGCTGGCGGATGTCACAGAAAAAGCAGAGATCTTCGTCTTAGCAGTCAAACCTTTTGTCTTTCCCCGCTTGCTTGCTGATTTAAAAGCAGGATTGACTGAGGAACACTTGCTAGTATCCATTGCCGCGGGTGTGACGATCGCGCAAATGGAAGAAATCATCGGTGCGCACAAAATCGTGCGGGTCATGCCAAATACCCCCGCACTTGTCGGCGAAGGGATGTCTTCTATCAGCCCCAACGGTCAAGTAACGGAAGCCGAAGCCAACGAAGTCAAACAACTTTTTGAAAGCCTTGGGAAAGCCGAGCAAGTACCAGAAAGCATGATCGATGCAGTCATTGGTGTCAGTGGTTCTTCGCCAGCCTACACGTATTTATTCATTGAAGCTTTGGCAGATGGAGCAGTGGCAGAAGGTATGCCGCGGCCGATGGCGTATGAATTTGCTGCTCAAGCGGTATTAGGCGCAGCGAAGATGGTACTAGAGACGAAGGAACACCCAGGTGTCTTAAAGGATCGTGTCAGCTCGCCTGGGGGCACAACGATCCAAGCAGTCAAAACCTTAGAGGAAAATGGCTTTCGTGCGGCTGTCATCAAAGCAGTGCAAGCAGCTGCTGACAAAAGTCGGGAAATGTCTTGATACCCAGTGAGTGAGGGGAAAATCTTAGCAAAACGAAGGAGCGTTTATGAAAGAACTTTTGATTTTTGATTTTGATGGATTGTTAGTCGATACTGAGAAAGTCTATTTTGATGGGTGGTTGGCGCTATTTAAAAAGTATCAGCTTCCGATTACAGCCGCTGATATTTTTGGTTGGCGTGGTCAAAGTTGGCAACAGACGGCTAGTAAATTAGCCGACCTCGTAGGCGGTCAGCAGCGGGTGCAGGAATTACGAGCAGAACGGGAAGTCTATATTGCCCAGCAAATAACTGATGGCACCTTCAAAACTAAACCCTATGCGAAAGAAACCATCGCATTGGCTAGGGAGAAAGGCTTCCAAACGGCACTAGCCACCTCGACGATGAAAAAAAGAGCCTCTGAATTGTTGGCGCATTTCGATTTGTTGCAGGCCTTTGACTATCAGACCTTTGGCGATGATGTCTCCGCCCATAAACCTGATCCCGCACCTTACTTGCTGACTTTAGAAAAAGCGCAAGTCGCAGCAGAAAAAGCATTAGTCATGGAAGATTCTCTTGTGGGAGCAACAGCTGCGACACGTGCGGAGATCGATGTTGTGCTGATTCCCGATCAAAGCTTTGATCAAGTCTACTCCCCAGAAGAGAAGGCCGGACTTCAGTTATATGGCGAAGCCACCTCATTGAAGTATGTGTATGATTTATTGGCAAAGGATCAACTGAAATAACACCTAAAAAAACTTCCTTTTTCGTTGCAGAAAAAGGAAGTTTTTTTGTGAAGAAAAGACCGGTAAAAAAACAGTTCAAAGGATATGAGTGGTTTGTTTTTCGCCATCATGGTAAAGTTAAAGAAAGTTTAACAATAAGCGAAAAAAAACAAAAAGTAAAGGGGTTTCATTTTGACAAAAACGTCCATTTGTCAAAAGGACTTTTCTTGGTCGATCGTAGCCGTTGGCGGCGGGGGAAAAACATGGTAAATTATCCTTCGACGAAGAACTAGTGGGGGAAGAAAAAAATGAATAAACTAAAGAATGTTTTCTATTTATATAAACTGGACTGGAAACGAATTTTCAGCAATCCAATCTCTGCATTTTTGATCATTGCCTTAATGATCTTACCCTCGCTTTATGCGTGGTTCAATATCAAAGCACTTTGGGATCCATATGGCAACACCAGTGAATTGCCAATCGCCGTGTATAGTGCGGATAAAGGGGCAGAATTTCAAGGCAAGCATATCGATATCGGTGATGAAGTCATCGACACCCTCCATGATAACAAACAGTTAGGCTGGCGTTTCGTGGATTCAAAAGAGGACTTGGTAGAAGGGGTCAAATCAGGAAAATATTACGCCGGTATTTATCTGCCAGCTGATTTTTCAGATGATCTGATCAGCTTTACCAGCGGGACAATTGAAAAACCGACCATTGAGTATTACAGCAACCAAAAAATCAACGCCATCGCACCAAAAATCACCGAGAAAGGAGCTAGCAGCCTTCAAGAAGAGATCTCACAGAACTTTATTGAAACCGCCAGCTCTACGTTAATAAAAGTCTTCAATGAAATCGGCTATGACATTGATTCCAACTTAGTCAGCATCAACAAAGTCAAATCCATGATCTTAGATACCGATGACAATTTGGCTACGATCGACGGTTATACGAAAGAGATCGTCACCTTGCACGATAAGTTTCCAGAAATCAAAGAAAAGATCGCAAAAGCCGAAGAATTTACCGATTATATTCCGCAAGTGGATGCCATGGGGGAAAAACTGATTGGCCTAAACGATAAGCTGCCGACATTGAAGAAAGAAGCCAGCATCATTTTGACCTTGCAAGAGAAGATCCCAGAGATCCAAAATGCCGGCAAACAATTGAAGATGATCGATGATGATTTTGATGACATTGCCAGCACCATGACGGACGGCATCGATACCGCCAAACAAGGACTGCAAGTCATCGAACAAGTTCAAGCCGCGTTACCACAGATCGAACAACTAGGCGACCAAGCCGCCAGCTTCGCCACAGCGACCAAAGATGGGGCCCAACAGTTGCAAGATGCCCTGCCAAGTATTTCTAGCAGTGTGAAGGTGACGATTGAGTCGATCAGTCAAGTGGCAACAACTACTGCTAAATGGTCGAAGGCTCTGAACGATTCAATCAACCAGGAGCAGTTGGAACAAGATCGAGAATCAATCTTAAAAACAATTGATGGGTTGCAACAAAGCATTCAGCAACAACAAAGTATGCTAGATGCCTTAATTGCATTTTTAGGAAATATTGAAGGTTCAGCTGAAAATGCCCAAATTCAAGCCGTGATCAGTCAGTTAAATGACGCAAAAGGGCGTTTGACGAATGTATCTGGGTTGTTAACTCAGGTTAGAAATGCTGTGCAAAGCGGCGATGTTACAGCAGCTAAGCAATACCTTAGTCAAGTTACTGATGCAGCTAATAACGTTGCCAATCTCATGAACAGCATCAATGTTGATTCAATCACTGCAACCATCAACGACATCCTAACCAAACTAATCGAAACCATCACCACCGCCGAAGATGTCTTGAAAAAAGCCCAAGAGATCGATTTTGACTCGTTGCTGTCTTCCACCAAATCAGTGGTCAGCAATGCCGTGACGATTTTGGAAAAATACCAAAAAGAATTGCCTGCCATCAAGCAAGAATTGCACGATGCCAATACGATGCTGAATGGTCATATGGATGAAATCGTCAATGCCATCAACAAAGGAGCCGACCTGTACAACAACGAATTACCAGTTGTCGAAGAAAAATTAGGGCTGGCTGTAGACTTCTTGCAAAACGATTGGCCAACCATCAAATCAGAAATCAGTTCTACGATGGCGATGGTGGATGAAAAACTGCCAGAAGTTGAAAAAGCCTTGGATGCGGCTGTCGATTTAATCAATAACGATTGGCCAAGTATCAAAGCAGGCATCCACAAAGCCGCTGATGCGATCCGAGCAGGAGAAAATGAAGTCGATCTCGGGGAAGTCATCAAATTATTGAAACTTGATGCCACGGATGAAGCCGACTTCTTCAAACAACCAGTGGAATTAAAAAGCAATGAAATCTACCCAATCGCCAACAATGGTTCAGCTAGCACACCATTTTATACCGCATTGTGTTTGTGGGTAGGGGCATTATTGTTGTCAAGTGTCGCTACAACGGAGTATCATTTAGAGAAGAAAGACAAAAAACGCTTTACCCAACGTGAAACCTTTGTGGCACGAATGCTGACGTTCTTGACGATGGCAGTCGCCCAAAGTTTGATCGTGACCCTAGGAAATATGTTTTTATTAGGTGTTGATGTCCACAATCCAGTGTACAGTGTCTTCTTCGCATTACTCGTCGGACTCGCCTTTATGATGATCGTCTACGTACTGGCGGGACTGTTCGGCAACCTCGGGAAAGGGATCGCCATCATTATTTTGGTTCTCTCCATTTCAGGTGGGGGAGGAAACTACCCAATCCAAGTCTCTGGGAAGTTCTTCCAATTCATTAATCCGCTACTGCCGTTTACTCATGCGGTCAATCTGTTAAGAGAATCAGCCGGTGGGATCTATTGGCCAAATGCTATCCCGCAGTTGATCATTTTAACGATTTTGTTCCTAGTCTTTGGGATCGTCGGTACGTACGCGTATCCTTATCTAGTCAACTCTACGAAAAAACTAAGTGACATTTCCAAAGAGAGTCATTTCTTCCACTAACATCGAAAAGCAGAAAGAGCATTTGTTCTTTCTGCTTTTGTGCCATCACGTGAAATTTCTAATAATCAAAAGAGGGAAAAAGGGTCGTTTTTTCATCTGATTTTCATTGACTTTTCGCGGTTACAAGAGTAGCATACAGTCTTGATAATTCAATATTTGTGAGGATATCGTTACAAGTTTAACGAAGGATTTTTTCATGAAAAGGAGTGTAGAAAAAGTGGAGTATTTGAAACGTTTGTTGGTCGGACGTCCATTGAAATCCGCAGAGAATGATGAACAAAAACTGAGCCGGACGGCGGCCCTTGCGTTGCTATCTTCTGATGCTTTGTCTTCGATTGCTTATGGGACAGAGCAGATCGTTGTCGTATTAGTGGCACTTTCCGCTGCTGCTATCTGGTATTCATTACCGATCGCTGCTTTTGTTATTATTCTTTTGATTTCATTGACCTTGTCTTACCGTCAGATCATTCATGCATACCCTCACGGTGGTGGGGCGTATGTAGTAAGTAGTGAAAATTTAGGGAAAAATGCGGGCCTGATTGCCGGCGGCTCATTGTTGATCGATTATATGCTGACAGTAGCAGTATCCGTCTCAGCAGGGGCGGAAGCCATCACTTCTGCTGTGCCAGCGTTGTTCGGCCATCAAGTGGCCATTTCTGTCGTGATCGTGCTCTTGATCATGATGATGAATCTGCGAGGGCTGCGAGAATCAGCTAGCTTCTTAATGATTCCAGTCTACACCTTTATCGCAGTGATCACAGTCTTAATCGTGGTCGGCTTGTACAACATCGTAACGGGTGCGCAACCGTTGAATGCAACCGCACTGCCGGGAGCTGTGGTGCCTGGGGTATCCGTAGCCTTGATCTTACGGGCTTTCTCATCAGGTTCCTCTTCTTTGACGGGGGTCGAAGCGATCAGTAACGCGGTGCCATTTTTCAAAAAACCACGGGCGAAAAATGCAGCTGCGACCTTGACGATCATGGCTGCGATCTTAGGGTTCTTCTTCGTCGGTATCACTTTTATCAACTATTGGTACGGTATCGTACCAGAAGCAGAAGTGACCGTCCTATCTCAAATCGGCTCTGCTGTTTTTGGTCATGGGTTTATGTACTACGTTTTGCAATTTGCCACAGCGCTGATTTTAGCAGTTGCCGCAAATACTGGATTTTCCGCCTTCCCCGTGTTGGCGTATAACTTAGCCAAAGACAAATATATGCCACACATGTATCAAGACCGTGGGGATCGTCTCGGCTACTCAAACGGGATCATCACCTTAGCTGCTGGTTCCATCGTCCTATTGTTTATCTTCCAAGGATCGACCGAGCGTTTGATTCCGTTGTATTCCATCGGGGTATTCATTCCTTTTGCACTATCCCAAAGCGGAATGGTCGTCAAATGGAAAAAAGAAGGCAAAGGCTGGTTCTTTAAATCGATCGCCAACATCATTGGGGCTTTGATTTCTTTTGCGATCATTGCCATCTTGTTCGTGTATCGCTTAGGCGATATTTGGCCATTTTTCATTATCATGCCGATCCTCTTGTATATCTTTTACAAGATCCATGATCATTATAAAAAAGTCGCAGAACAGCTGCGATTGGAAAAACAAGAAGCACTGCATGTTTATGAAGGAAATACCGTGATCGTTCTCGTCGGAAATGTTACCCGAGTAAATATCGGCGCATTGAACTATGCCCAATCGATTGGTGATTATGTCGTGGCGATGCACGTCTCGTTGGATGAAGATGTGAAGAAAGAAAAAGAGATCGAACAAGAATTTAAGCAAAAATTCCCAGACGTGCGTTTCTCCGTCGTTCATTCTTCGTATCGTTCGATTGAAAATCCCATCTTGCGTTATGTGGATCTAGTCAGCCGCAATGCAGCCAAACACAATTACACAACGACCGTCATCATTCCACAGTTTGTCCCAAGACGTCGCTGGCAAAATATTTTGCACAACCAAACAAGCCTGCGCTTGCGTTTCAGACTCTCTTGGCGTGAGAACATCATTGTAAGTACGTACAGTTACCATTTGAAGAAATAACAAAAACGCTAGTTTAGCGACCTGATTCCCAAAAGAAATGTTTGGGTCAGCCGCTAAGACTAGCGTTTTTTTTAGCTATAAAACATTTTCAGTTTGATATCCTGATCGTAATTCCCAAACCCCTTGCCAAAGAGGGTACAACCGCCGACATGCTCGGCATCTTCTTTGACTTCCACTTTTAAGTGCCACGTATCTTCGTAGGCAGGTATATCCTTGATCGTAATGTCGGAAAGAGGAACACCTTCCATGTAGGTTCCGTGATCCATGATGCGGATCGTCTTCAATAACCCGTACTGATTGAGATTGTCTGGATACCAATCCGGTGTATACTTGCCGCGAATATCTGCAAAATCCCCTGGGCTAGTCCATGTACCAAGCTCCACACCATTTAAGCTGAAGGTGATGTCTGACGGCCAGTTGTTATTGGAAAAAGGAAATTCAGACGAAACTTCCATTGAAATCTCCATCATTTCCAGTTTTTCTTCTCTTGCTAAAAAGTTTGGCGATTGGTATTCAACAAATCCTTTAGTAAACCACAAGATGCGGGCATCCATTCGTCGAGGATCCATGAAAAACTTCGGTTCATCCACCATTCCCACAAAATCAGCTGAAGTAGCAAGCCCGCACGTTGGTTCTACCGAATAATTTGTATAATGACCGATCGGTATCGCCGTTTCTTTTGTATCAAAGGCATTAAAGATTTTCTCAGGAAAGTTGATATCGATATGATCCACTCTTAAACTGGAAATCTTTTTTTGCCCCACACGCTCTGTTTTGATAATTTTGGCTTCTTCTAATTTTTTGATGTGCATCGTAATGATGGCGCTGCTTAAGCCCAACTCCTGTGCCAACTCTTTGACATTCATCTTGTTTTTAGCCAGCAATTGAATGATTTTGATTCGCACGT
>Ga0308156_1004172_pt1 | contig 10230 bp, 7 predicted proteins | sample PhyAR2_FD_201041 | JGI IMG/M metagenome (GOLD analysis project Ga0308156, IMG submission 201041) | Phyllosphere microbial communities from UC Gill Tract Community Farm, Albany, California, United States - DLSL A.R2 | ecosystem: Host-associated > Plants > Phyllosphere > Unclassified | place: USA... | reverse complement strand
GACGACGTCAGGGGCGGGAGCGTGCGACCGGCGACCGGGTTCCCGGCCAGCGCCGCCGCATCCGTCAGCGTGGGGGTGGACCCGCCGAACAGCAGCCCCTCCCTGTCGATGCGGTAGCCGACCGAGTCGGGTCCGACCCGACCGGAGGCGACGTCGATCACGGTGCCTCCGCCGATGCCGACGCTGAGGATGTCGGGCATACGGAAGTTGGTGCGCACGCCGCCGATCTCGCGCGGCAGCGTGGACTCGCGGGGGAAACCTCCCACGACCACGCCGAGATCGGAGGTCGTCCCCCCCACGTCGATGACGATCGCGTCGTCATGTCCTGAGAGGTAGGCGGCACCGCGAATGGAGTTGGCGGGGCCGGAGCCGATGGTCAGCACCGGGTACTGCGCGGCGTAGTCGAGCGACATCAGCGTGCCGTCGTTCTGTGCGAAGAAGGTCGTCGCGTCGAGGCCCTCCTCGGCGACGACGGTCACGAGCGCCTCGGTCACCGAGTGGGCGACGCTGTACAGCGCGGCGTTGAGCAGCGTCGCGTTCTCGCGCTCCAGGAGCCCGGTGGGCCCGATGTCCTGGCTCAGGAAGACCCGCGTGTCCTGGCCGAGATGGCCGCGCAGGAGTTCGGCGACCTCGAGCTCCTGCTCGGGCGACGACGGGCTGAAGATGCCGGCCACGGCGATGGCGTCGAACTGTTCGAGCCCGTCGACGAAGCGCAGGATGCCGTCACGGTCGAGCGGCGCGATCGGCGTTCCGTCGACCATGTGACCGCCGCCGAGCATCGTCGATCCTGCCAGCACCATGCGCACGAGGTCGTCCGGCCAGCCGGTGAGGGGCGGGTACTCGGTCGCGGCCGGTGCGCCGAGACGGATCATCGCGACCCTGTCGAGCTGGCGACGCTGCACGATCGCGTTGGTCGCATGGGTGGTGCCGAGCATGACCCGGGAGACGCGGGAGCGGTCGTCGCCGATCGCGGCGAGGACGTCGCTGATGCCCGCGCGTATGCCGCCGGTGATGTCGTCGGTCGTGGCTCGCTTGGTCCAGGCGAGAACGCGGCCCTCACCGTCGAGCACGACGGCGTCGGTGTTGGTGCCGCCGACATCGACGCCGATCGAGAGATCACGGGCGGTCATCGGGACACTCCTTCGAACGGGACGTAGGGCAGGTCGTATCCGAAGGCGGCGGGGCCCGCCAGCTGCAGCCCCCTGGGTGTGCGCCAGATCGGATCGCAGGCCCAGGCGAGCACCGAGACACGCTGCCCGAAGCGGAGCATCTCTGTCGTGATGGCGTGACCGGTCTCCGCATCGATGATCGTGATGAGGTCGGGAACGCTCACCAGCACCTCGCCGTCCTCGAGCACGAGCAGATTCTCGTTCTGCAGCTCGAGGCGCTGCAGGCGTCCACGATCGGCGCCCGTGCCGGTGATGGTGACCGAGCCGCGCACGAAGCCGGCCACGGTGCGGCGGTCGAGGTCGGTGATCTTGCCCGTCATCAGCACTCGTGCATCGAGTTCGGCGGCGACCGCGGCGACAGGGGTGGACGACGACATCAGTGCGTGGCCGACCCGGATGGCCGCGCTCACCGTGCCTTCGATGACCGCGCCGCGCACCGTGTCGGCGGTCATCGGGTAGTGCGCGCCGATGCAGATCGAACCGCTCGCGACGGTGAGTGCGCGTGCGTGCCGCTCGAGCCAGTGCAGGTCGATCGTCTTCATCACCGAGATGTTGCCGACGACGTCGCTCTGCACGGCCCACTCGCACGGGACACCCGCGACGTTCATGGCGACCATGGCGGCATCGGGGAAGGCGCGGCCCATGCCGTCGGCGTCGAGCACCTGGAGTCCGAGTCGCGCGGCCCATCCGATGGGCTGGACACCGTTGCTGCCGCCGATCTCCGCCGCCATCAGGGTGGTGACCTTGCGACCGAGCAGCCGCTCGGCCTCGGCGAGGAGCGCGTGGATCTGACCGGTGGCGGAGAGCATCTCGATGCCGACGGTCGGAGCACCGATGCCCGACATCAGGATGACGACGTCGTCGGCTCCCAGGTCGTCGACCGTGACCAGGGGAACCGGGCCGTGCTCGCGGAGAGCGTTCTCGACCATGATCTGGGCGGTGTAGACGGCGCCGCCGCCGCCGGTGCCGAAGATGGCGGTGCCGACCCCGAGGGCGGCGATGTCGTCTGCCGTGATCTCGGTGATCTGCGCCGCGGGGGGTGCGGCGGGTGAAGTCTGGGCCATGTGTCTCACCGTACGTAGGCTTCTGATGCCGGACAATGTTTCGTGCATCCAGTGTTTCCGGGCATACTGTGCGCATGGCACAGTACTCGCTGCGTGATCTGCGCGACGACGCCGACCGGCTCGGCCTGAGACTGCATGCGGGTCCGGTCGACGACCGCCAGGTCGTCCGCGTCGATCTGGCGTCGATAGACCGTCTCGACGCCCTGGCGACCGGCACTCTCGCGATCATCGGCGGCGACGACCAGCCGCCGCCGTTCCGCGTCGACGTCGCTCTTCGGCAGGCGAGCGCGCGTCGCCTCGCCGGTCTGGTCTTCACCGCGCCGATCACCCTCGCCGAGACGGCCAGGGTGCTCGCCGATCGCGGCGGCGTACCCGTCTTCTCGGCGACGGGCGTCGGTGCGGCGGACCTCGCCAAGACCATCGACCGAGCGATCTCGGGGGGCGCGTCCGAGGCGATGATGCGCGGAGCACACGCCATCACGATCGCCACCGAGGTGGCCGCCACGGAGGCGAGCTCGACCGACAGCATCCTCTCCGCCGCCGGTGCGGCCCTGGGCACCGAGCTGTCGGTCGACGCCGACCCGTCCGTACCGTGGACCGACGCGGCTGCCGTGTTCATCGGCGAGGTGCCCATCGGCAGGCTGGTGGCCGCGCGCATGGACGGCGCCACCGAGGTCTCGCTGCCTGTGATCGCCTCGCTGCTCTCGCGCGTGGCCCAGAGACAGAACCGCGATCGGTACGCCCCGACCCAGTCCCGGGCCGACCTGCTGGTCGAGCTCGTGCTCGCGGACTCGTCGCGGGCTGAGGGGTTCGTCGCCCCAGCGGCCAGACTCGGGTTGCCGCTCGCGCAGTCGCACGCGGTCGCATGGCTCGCTCCGACGCGTCCGACCGATCCCGACGCCCGTGCGCCGCGCAGCGTGCAGCCGGCCCTCGAGCTGTTCGCACTGCAGCTCGTCGAGTCGCGGGACGAGATGTGGCACGTCGCGTTCCTGCAGGACGACCTGATGCTCGTGTGCACCGAGGAGCACGGTGCGGGCGATCACCAGCGGCGCGTCCGCGAGGTCGCCATGCTCGTGCAGCATCAGGCACGCGACCTCGCCGGCGCCGACTGGGCGTACACGCTCGGACTCGGCACTCCTCAGCTCGGCGCGCTGGGCCTGCGACAGTCCGCTGCCGAGGCGCGCATCGCGGCCGAGTCGGCGATCGCCGCCGGGCGCCTCGGCGGTGTCGAGCTGACAGACGTCACCGGCCTGCGCCGGGTGCTGCTCGACCTCTACGCGTCGCCCATCAGCCGTGAGCTGCTGCACGACATCCTGCGTCCGCTCGACGATCTCGGTCCGGAGCGCGCCCTGCAGTCGGTGCGCACCCTGCTCGTCTACCTCGCCCATGAGGGCTCGCTCGTGCATGCAGGGAGGGAGCTGATGCTGCACCCGAACGGGGTCGGATATCGGATGCGTCGGATCCGCGATCTGCTCGGCATCGACCTCAGCGACCCCGACGCCCGCTTCGCCGTCGAACTGGCCTGCCGGGTGCGGCTGCTCGGCTCCGGCTGACCGATGACGCCTGCGCGACCGTGGACATGAGCGATCCTCCTTCAGCGCACGAACACCCGCTCGCCGCGGATCCACGTCTCGGCGACGCGCACGGCGGCGATCTCGTCGGCGGGCACGGAGAAGACGTCCTGGTCGAGCACGGCGAAGCTGCCGTCCAGGCCGGGCGTGAGTGAACCGACACCCGACAGCGGCGAGAGGAGGGCCGCGCGGGAGGTGTACAGGAGCAGCGCCTGCGGCACGGTGATCGCCGCCTCTGCTCCGAACTCGGCGCCGTCGTATGTGCGGCGACGCACGGCGGCCTCGACCGAGAGCATCACATCATCGGCTCCGCTCCACGCGGTCGCCGGACGGTCGGACGACAGCGCCAGCGCTTCGAGCCCGGCGTACAGCCGGGCGATCGGGTACGCGTCCGGCACCTGCTCGACCCGCAGCGCCTTCTCGTACCCGTCGTATTCTGCGAAGAAGAACACCGTGTGCGTGGCGATGCCGAAGGCCATACGCGCCGACCGCAGCCGCGCGAGGTAGGCGTCGCTGACGATGGTGGCGTGCTCGATGCGCACGGAGGGGATGCCGTCGAGCCAGGGCTCCTGCTCCTCGAAGAGCTCGACGACGCGGTCGAGCGCCCTGTCGCCCATCGCGTGCACGGCGAGCTGCACGCCGTTGCGGCGCGCCCAGTCGCCGGCCGCGAGCACGTCGGCGTCATCGACCAGCCGCAGGCCGTGGTCGCACGAGTCCGGGTAGGCCTCATGCACCCACGCCGTGCGGTTCGAGTACGCGCCGTCGAGCACGACCTTCACCCCCGCGATCCGCACCTGCCCCTCGCGGTCGTCGGCCACGAGATCCGCGAGCGGTTCGGCGGGGTCCCAGCCGGGATACAGGGCCACGCGTGTGCGCAGTCCGCGTGCGGCGGCGGCCCGGAAGGTCTCGAGCGGACGATCGATGCGCGACGACAGCAGGTCGCACACCGCGACGATGCCCCGCGACGACAGCTCCTCGCCGATGGTCACGATCGCGTCGATCTGCTCGTCGCGGCTCGGCGCCGGGATGAACGCGGCCACGGCCTCGACGGCCGCGATCTCGGTCAGCACGCCATTCGGACGCCCGTCGACGTCGCGCTCGAACCGCGCCCCGTCGGGATCGGGGGTCGACGCCGTGATGCCGGCGATCTCGAGCGCCCTGGTGTTGCACACGGCCGAGTGCGCGTCGCAGCGCCACACCAGCACCGGTCGATCGGTCTCGATGCGGTCGAGGTCGGAGGCGGTCGGCATCCGACCGCCCGGGAACTTCGTGTCGTCGAAGCCGCGCCCGAGCACCCAGGCATCCGGGCCGGAGACGGTCGCCGCGTGGCGCCCGAGCGTCTCGACCAGCTCGTCGATGCGGGTGATCGCCGGGGGGAAGCACTCGACGGCCGCCGCCGTGCCCGCGAGCAGCGCGGGATGGGTGTGGCTGTCGAGGAGTCCGGGGAGCACCGTGCGTCCGCCGAGGTCGACGGCATCCGACTCGACGACGTCTGCGGCGTCTCCGACCCAGTCGACGAGTCCGTCGACGATGCGGAACGCCGATGCGAACGCCGTCTCGGAGGCGCCGGTGAACACCCGGCCGTTGATGAAGGTGAGGGCGCCCACGGTCACAGGGCCCGGTGGGTGAAGCGCCCGCCGAGCAGGGTGGCCGCGACCGGCATGCTGCGCAGCTGGTCACGGTCGCTCGCGTACGGGTCGCGGTCGCTGATCACCAGATCGGCCGGTTGCCCGACCTCGAGCGAGGTGCGCACGGATGCCGCGAGCGCCACGTCGAGCGGAAGCCTCTGCTCCGGGTGCCAGGCGTCGCGGTCGCCGCGGCTGCGGGCGGTGGCGGCGCTGAGCGAGATCCACGGATCGAGCGGGGCCACCGGAGCGTCGGATCCGAGGCGCAGCGTCGCACCCGAGCGGTGCAGCGACCCGAACGCGAAGGCGCGTCCGGTGCGACCGGACCAGTGGCGGTCGGCGACGTCGCGGTCGTCCATGGCGTGCTCCGGCTGCACGCTCGCGATGAGTCCGAGCTGCGCGAAGCGGGCGAAGTCGTCGTCGCGCACGAGCTGAGCGTGTTCGATCACTCCCTTCATGCCGAGCTCCTCGAAGGTGTCGAGCACCTCGGTGTTGGCACGGTCGCCGATCGCATGCACCGCGGCCTCGATCCCGGCGCCGCGGGCGCGATCGAGCAGGCGCCGCAGCTCGGGGATCGGCACGCTCTCCATGCCGCACGCGTGCGGGTGGCCGGGGTCCATGCCGGGATACGGGTCCCAGCACCAGGCCGTGCGCGTGTTGAGAGATCCGTCGACGACCACCTTGAGCCGGCCGAAGGTGATGAGACCGGCCTCGTCGACGACGTCGCCGGTGCGGCGCCCCGCAGCGATGACGGATTCGAGCAGGTCCGGCCACACCGCGATGTCGGCGCGGAGGCTCGTCAGCCCTGCGGCGGTGCGCGCGGACCACTCCGCGATGTTGTCGGTCTTCTCGTACTCGACGATGCCGACGACTCCGCGTGCCGCGGCCGCATCGGCCGCCTCGGCGAACGCGCCCGCCGGCAGCTGAGACGCCTCGTCGAAGGAGTGCAGCAGGCCGATCCACGGCCCTTCCCGCAGCAGGCCGGTCTCGTCTATCTCGACGCCGAGTCGCACGGCGGCCGCGCGATTCATCCACCCGCAGTGCAGGTCGCCGCTCACGAGGACCACCGGGATGTCGGAGACGGTGGCTTCGAGAGCCGCGAGGGAAGCCGGCACCGGCCACAGCCCGTCGCGGAAACCGTAGCCCATCAGCATCCCGTCGGTGAGCGGTGCGCCGTCGGCACGCGCACGGCGCACGATGGCGAGCACATCGTCGGCGCTGCGCGTCTCGGTGAGGTCGAGCCGTCGGCGGCGGATGACGTGCTGGGTGAAATGCACGTGCGCGTCCCAGAACGCGGGTCCGATCCAGCGGCCGTCGCCCTCCACCACCTCGCCACGCGAGGGGACCGTGCCCGATGGTGCGACCGCGGCGATCAGCCGGTCTCGCACGACGACGTCGACGGGTGCTCCGCCGTCGTAGGGGCGGACACCGCGGAGGATGAGGGTGTCGGTCATGATGCTCCTCTCGGCGCCCGTCGGCGCTCGGGGACGTGGGGAGGAAAGGTCAGGCGACGGGCACGGGAGACGTCGCGAAGCCGAACAGGTCCTTCGGGTCCTCGGGCGCGGCGACGAGATCGATCGAGGTGTCGATCCCGGTGCCCACGAGGTCGGCGCGCAGGTGCCGCAGCGCCGAGAAGTCCTCGATCGCGAATCCGACCGAGTCGAAGATCGTGACCTGATCGTGGGTGGTGCGACCGGGCGCGGTGCCGTCGAGCACCCGCCAGAACTCCGTCACCGGGAAGTCGGGTGCGACGTTCTGGATCTCGCCCTCGACACGGGTCTGCGGGGTGTACTCCACGAACACCGGCCCCCGATCGAGGATGCGCGGATCCAGCTCGGTCTTGCCCGGGCAGTCGCCGCCGATCGTGTTGATGTGCATGCCCGGTGCGACATCGGCGTCGGTCAGCACCTGCGCCACGGCCTTGTCGGCCGTGCACGTCGTGACGATGTCGGCGCCCGCGGCGGCCTCCGATGCCGATGCGCACACGGTGATGTCGAAGCCGCGCGGGCCGAGGTTGCGCACGAACTTGGCGGACGCCGCGGGGTCGACGTCGTAGATGCGCAGCCGAGAGACGCCGAGCACGCCACGGAAGGCGAGCGCCTGGAACTCGGCCTGACTGCCTGCACCGATCATCGCCATCGTCGTCGACTCGGGGCGCGCGAGGCGCCGCGCCACCATCGCCGAGGTCGCGGCGGTGCGGAGCGCCGTGAGCATCGTCATCTCGGCGAGGAACACCGGATACCCGTTGTGCACGTCGGCGAGGACTCCGAACGCGGTCACCGTCTGGTACCCGCGACCGGGGTTGAAGGGGTGACCGTTGACGTACTTGAAGGCGTACACGTCGGGGTCGCTGATCGGCATGAGCTCGATCACGCCGAACGGCGTGTGATTGGCCACCCTCTCGCTCTTGTCGAAGGACTCCCAGCGGCGGAAGTCGGCTTCGATCGTGTCGGCCATCTCGGTCATGATGGTCTCGGCGCCGCGGCGCGCGATCCACTCGATCATGTCCTGCACCCCGACGAACGCGGTCATGCGGTCTCCTCCTGCGCACGCAGCGCCTCATGGTTGACGGCCGCGATGCGATCGGCGAGCCTCGGGTTCGCGTAGGGCCCGGGCTGCCGCAGCGCCTCGATCACCCGCGAGATGACCGCCGCCGACTTGTCCTGGCTCATCTTCTCCTTCGCCTCGATCCGGTCGACCCGCAGGCGGAACCCGACCGTACCGTGCACGATGCGCTCGGCGTAGGCCGTGTTCTCGAGCGTGCGGTGCATGAGGAAGGGGTTCGGCATCGGGCTCTCGAACCACGCGACCAGGCGATCCAGCACGGCGAGGTTCTCGGCATCGGAGAGGATCTCCGGGGTGCCGTGCAGGTGAGCGACCGCGAAGTCCCACGTGGGGACGGCCGGCGACGCCTCGTACCAGCCGGGCGACACGTATCCCTGCGGGCCGTAGATGATGACCATGGTCTCGTGCTCGCCGAGGCGGTGCAGACGCTCATCCGGACGCCCGACGTGACTGAGCAGCACGATGCCGTCGGCGTCCTCGTCGAGCAGCACCGGATAGTGCGACGCGACGAGACCCTCACCCGGCACGTGGCTGACGATGGTGGCCCAGGGGTTGTCGCGCACGAGGGCGCGCACCGTCTCGATGTCGTCGAGGGCGTAGTCGGGGTTGTGCCTCATGGCGGCTCCTGGTCAGTGGGCTGGCGTGGTCGGTCGGGTCAGGCCCAGGTCACGTCGGCGGTCGCGAGTATCACGTCGTCGCCGTCGACGGCCGTCACGCGGGTGCGGTCGCCGTCGGTCGTGCCTGCCAGGCGCAGCGGCCGATCGACCAGCACGGGGGCGATGGCACGCACCTCGAGTCGCGCGGGCTCGCGACCGGGAACCTGCCTCCTGACCGCATCCATCAGGAGGATGCGTGTGAGAGGACCGTGCACGAGCAGATCGGGAAGGCCCTCCACGTCACGCGCCCACTCCCGGTCGTAGTGGATGAGATGGGTGTTGAACGTGAGCGCCGAGAACCGGAACAGCTGCCTCGCGTCGAGGGTCAGCTCCTCGATCCATTCCGCATCGGCGGCGACCGACGGCTCGGGGTGAGGAGCACGGGCGGGAGCAGCAGGATCCGACGCCTCGAGGAACACATCGTGCCAGACGCTGCGTACCGCCGTCTCCCCCTCTACGGAGTACTCGCGCTCGACGTCGACGAACACCAGGCGACCTCGCGACCCCCTCTTCTCGACCACCGAGCCGAGCGTCGTGGTCTGCGTCGCCTCGTCACCGAGACGGATCCGGCGGAGGAATTCCGTGGTCTCCCCCGCATACATGCGGCGGGGCAGGTCTATCTCCGGCACCACACCGTCGCGAGCGGGTGTGCCGTCGGGGCGCAGGTCGGCGAACGGCGCGGCGAAGGGAAAGAAGACGCCTTCCCACGCGGGGGGCAGATCAGCGCCGTCGGCGACCACGGCATCGTCGGCCGCGAACGTGCCGCGGTACGCCTCGACGGTGGATGCCGTGATCCGTTCGGTGCGCACGACACGCGACACCGCGCTCACGGCAGGGCTCCGGCCGCGCGAAGCCCGGCGATGCGCGCCGCGTCGTATCCGGCGTGCTCGGCGAGCACCTGATCGGCGTGCTCCGCGAACCGGTTCGCGGTGCGGGCCGGGGTGGCCGGGGTCTCGGAGAGCTTGATGGGCTGGCCGAACATGCGCAGCACGCCCAGGTCGCCGTAGTCGGCCTCGACGATCATGTCGCGTTCGGCGGTGCCGGGGTCGTCGACCACCTCGCCGATCGTCTTGACCGCGGTGAGGGGCACGACGTCGCCGGCGAGATCCTCCAGCTCCTGCTTGGTGCGCGAGGCGAGCCACCCGGCGACGATCGGCTTGACCCGGCGCTCGTACACCTCGGTGTCGAACCGCTTGCGCATGGTGTCGATCTCCGGGTCGTCCTTGTGCTCGGGTGTGCCGAACAGGTCGCAGCTCGCGTTCCAGAGCTTGTCGGTGTACGCCCCGAAGAACACCTGCCCGTCCGCGCAGTCGAAGAGCTCGTACGGCCGCACCCACGCGTGGGCGTTGCCCTGCGGCGAGGCGACGGTGCCGTTGACGGTGTAGTCGACGACAGCGGTCTCGGTGAGCGCGACGATGCTGTCGACCTGCGCGACGTCCACGACCTGGCCGACGCCTGTCGCCTCGGCGTGCCGAAGAGCGGCGAGCGTGCCGATCACCGCGAACAGCGTGGCGGAGAGGTCGCCGATGGTGACGCCGACGCGCACCGGCGGATGCTCCGCGTAGCCGTTCATCGACCAG
>Ga0308156_1004171_pt1 | contig 10232 bp, 7 predicted proteins | sample PhyAR2_FD_201041 | JGI IMG/M metagenome (GOLD analysis project Ga0308156, IMG submission 201041) | Phyllosphere microbial communities from UC Gill Tract Community Farm, Albany, California, United States - DLSL A.R2 | ecosystem: Host-associated > Plants > Phyllosphere > Unclassified | place: USA... | reverse complement strand
GTGGTGAGGTGCTCGGGCAGCAGGTCGGCGTACTCGCGGATGATGCCTTGCCACACGTGGGCCATCAGGAACCTTCAACTCTCAGGACGGACAGGATGCCCTGGACGGCGTCCAGGTCGGCGATCGCGGCCACAGTGCCGGCGAGGGCCGACTCCGGGGCGTGGTGCGTGGTGATGACGAGGTGGGCGGCGGTCACGCCGTCGAGGGCGCTCTCGATCGGTGCCTGGCGGACCGCCTCGATCGAGACCGAGTGCTCGGCCACGACCTGGGCGACCTGGGCCAGCACACCCGGTCGGTCGGAGACGGCGATCCGCACCTGGTAGCGCGTCACGGCTGACGACGCCGGGGCGATCGGCAGCTGCGCGTAGTGCGACTCGGCCGGGCCCTTGCCCCCGAGGACGCGGTGCCGGGCGACCGAGACGACGTCACCGAGGACTGCCGAGGCTGTCGGCGCGCCGCCTGCTCCGCGCCCGTAGAACATGAGCTCACCGGCGGCCTCGGCCTCGACGAACACGGCGTTGAACGCGCCCCGGACGCCTGCGAGCGGGTGCTGCTCGGGGACGAGCGCGGGGTGCACGCGGGCGGACACCCCGGCCTCGCTCGCCTCGCAGATGGCGAGCAGCTTGATGACGTGACCGGTCTGGCGTGCCCAGGCGACGTCCTCGGCCGTGACGGAGGTGATGCCCTCACGGCTCACGTCGTCGATGGTCACGCGGGTGTGGAAGGCGAGGGACGCGAGGATCGCCGCCTTGGCGGCGGCGTCGTAGCCCTCGACGTCGGCGGTCGGGTCGGCCTCGGCGAAGCCGAGCTCCTGGGCCTGCCGGACCGCGTCGTCGAGGGCGAGGCCGTGGGTGGCCATCTGGTCGAGGACGTAGTTGGTGGTGCCGTTGACGATGCCCAGCACCCGCTGGATCGTGTCTCCGGCGAGCGACTCGCGCACGGGTCGGACGATCGGGATCGCCCCCGCGACCGCAGCCTCGTAGTACACGTCGACCCCGGCCTCGTCGGCCGCGCGGTAGAGCGTGGGGCCGTCTTCGGCGAGCAGGGCCTTGTTGGCCGTGACGACCGACGCCCCACCGGCGATCGCGCGCAGCAGCAGGGTGCGCGCAGGCTCGATGCCGCCCATGACCTCGATGACGATGTCCGCTCCGTCGACGAGCGTCTCGGCGTCCTCGGTGAGGAGCGCACGGTCGATCGACGGGTCACGGGGCGCGGCGGCGTCCCGGACGGCGATGCCGACCAGCTCGAGCCTGGCGCCGACGCGCGCAGCGAGGTCGTCGGACTGGTCGGACAGCAGGCGCGCGACCTGGGTCCCGACCACCCCGCAGCCGAGGAGTGCGACGCGGAGCGCCGATGGAGCGGGCACTGTGGCCACCCTTCAGGTCGTCGGTCGGTGCGGCTGGGCACCTTGGGTTGCAGCCGCGCCGGTCGGTCATGGTCGAGCTGGTGGGACGAGGTCGAGCTGGTGATGCTGGGGCGAGAGGGGCGCACGACGGACGGCCGCAGAGGCTGCTCGTCGGGCGGACGCCCACAGGATACGCGCTCCGTCGAGGCGGGCGAGCTGCCCGTCCGGCGCCGTGCGGGCAGAGCCTCGCGAGGTCGTGCTGTGGACGACCACGGGTCTGCAGCGCAGGCCCGAAGGGTCCGAAGGTCGATCAGCGACCGGTGCCTGGACCCTCGTCGCTGGAGGTGTCGTCGTCTGGCACCTCGCCGGTCTGCGGGGCTGCGGGGGCACCGGTCGTGGACCCCTGCGCCTCGCGGGCACGGATCTTGCGGATGCCGAGCACGACCAGGACCGTGAGGGCAGCGACCCCACCCGCGATCGAGAGCGCGAGGCGCAGACCCGGCGACAGCAGCGCGTCGTCGTCGGTCCCGGGCGTGGGCGAGTCCGTGGGGGCGTCGGTAGCCTCGGTGCCGGCCTCAGAAGGGTCGGTCGCCTCGGTCGACGCGTCCTCGGTCGTGGCCTCGTCCGAGGGGGCAGCCTGCTCGGCTGCCGCAGCCTCTTCAGCCGCTGCTGCCTCGGCAGCGGCGGCCTCCGCAGCCGCAGCATCTGCCGCAGGGTCGCCGAAGGTGACGGGGGTGAAGGTCTCGTTGGTCGCGTTCTTGATGCCGTGCGCACCGAAGGTGATGATCCCGCACTGCACCTGCGTGCAGTCGACGGGCACCGCAGCACCCGCACGGTCCACGGCCTCGAACTGGGCCGACGGCACGGTCAGGGGTGTGGTCCAGGTGCCGTCGGCGGCGATCTCACCACCGTTGGCCGCGACGGCCGTGCCAGCCCCGGGGAAGGCGACGAAGCGCTGGAAGCCCGCGTTCTGCGCGTCCTCGGTGTCCGGGGCGTAGAGGTAGTCGGCACCCGTCGCGCCACCCTCGCTCGGTCGCCACGACCCGCCCTCGGGGTCGTCGACCCACCCGAACACGACGTAGATGCCGCCGGCACCGCCCTGGACGGACTGGAAACCTGTCCCCGAGACCGTCACGACGCCGCCGGCGGCGACGGTGCTGACCGCCGCGCCGGACTCGTCGGCCACGGTGACCTGCGCCTCGGCCGAGGCCGTCGTCGAGAGCCCGACGAGCCCGACGCTCGCGAGCAGCAGCGCCACCCCGGTGCGGGTGAGGGCATGACGGGTGGCAGACGGTCGTCGGGTGAGGGTTCGCAGCACGGGGTCCTCCTGGGAGAGCGGGGTGAGAGCGGGACGAGAGATCAGGGCAGGGTCGGGCTGTCGGGCGGGAGGTCGCGCGGGTCGTCCGGCGGGAGGTTGCGCGGCCCCTTCGAGAGGATCGACGACTGGTGCTCCGTCTCTCCCGGCGTCGGTCGCACAGCGTGATCGCGCACGGGCAGCACCACGAGCTCTCCGCGGTCGGGGTGCTCGAAGACGTCGATCGGGTACCTGTAGACCTCGGTGAGCAGGTCGGAGGTCATGACGTCGCGCGGGACCCCGTATCCGCTCAGGCGACCGCCGTCGAGCACCGCGACGACGTCGGCGTAGGCGGCGGCCAGGGTCAGGTCGTGGAGCACCACGACCACGGCGTCCCCCGCGGCGGCCTGCTCGCGCGCCTGGACCAGGACAGCCTCCTGGTGGCGGATGTCGAGGGCGGCCGTCGGCTCGTCGAGCATGAGGACGCGCGTGCCCTGGGCGAGGATCCGTGCGAAGGACGCGCGCCCCTTCTCCCCGCCGGAGAGGGTCGGGAAGAGCCGCGGCGCGAGGTGCGTGACCTCGGAGATCTCCATCGACCGGGCGACCACGGTGTCGTCGTCGTCCTCCTCGGGGAGCCCGCGCCACGGCGCACGGCCCATCCGGACCACGTCCTCGACGTGGAAGGGGAAAGACAGCCGCTGCTCCTGCAGCAGCACGGCGCGGCGGCGCGCGAGGTCCGACAGCCGGAGACCGTGGAGGTCTTCGCCGTGCAGCCGGACGGTCCCGGAGCTCGGTGCGAGGTCTCCGGCGAGCACGGAGAGCAACGTCGACTTGCCGGCACCGTTGGGCCCGACCAGGGCGAGGACCTCCCCTGCCCGGAGCTCGAGGTCGACGCCGCTGACGATCGGCACACCGTCGAAGGCGACGTGCACGTCGTGCGCGCTGAGCACGACGGTGCCCGGGGTCGGTGCGTGGTCCTGCGGGCCCGGGGTCCGGCGACGGTGCGTCATGCCCAGCCTCCGGCGGTGCGTCGTGTCCGGCGGATGAGCCAGAAGAAGAACGGCCCACCGACGAGCGCCGTGAGCATGCCGATCGGCAGGTCTGCGTAGGCGACTGCCGTCCGGGCGACGAGGTCGGCGGCGAGCAGCAGCACCGCCCCGCCGAGCGCGGAGGCGGGGAGCAGGACCCGGTGGCCGGGCCCGACGATCATCCGGACCAGGTGCGGGACCACGAGGCCGACGAAGGCGATGATGCCGCAGAAGGCGACGGCCGCAGCGGTGAGCAGCGCGACGAGGACGACCGACACGATCCTCAGCCGCTCGACGTCCACGCCGAGGTGACGGGCCGACCGCTCCCCGAGGGACAGCAGGTCCAGGCGCCGGGCCAGCATCATGACGCCGACGAGCCCCACGACCACGAGCGGCAGGACCACGGTCACGTACTGCCAGCGCGTCCCGTTGAGGCTGCCGAGCTGCCAGAAGACGATCTGCTCCCGGGCCTGCTGGTCGCCGAGGAAGGTGAGGAAGGCGATGCCCGCGCCGCACATGGCGTTGACCGCGACACCTGTGAGCACGAGGGTCACGACCTCGGTGCGTCCCCCCGACCTCGAGACGAGATAGACGAGCAGCGTGGTGACGAGCCCACCGACGAAGGCGAAGACGGCGACGGTCCAGGTCCCGAAGAAGGTCCAGCCGAAGACGATGACCGTGCAGGCGGCGAGCGCTGCGCCGGACGACACGCCGACGACACCGGGATCGGCGAGCGGGTTGCCGAACACACCCTGCATGAGCGCACCGGCCGACGCCAGGGCAGCTCCGACGAGCACGGCCATCACGACCCGCGGGAAGCGGATGGACCAGAGCGCGGCCTCGCCGTTCGGGTGGGTCACGCCGTCGGTCGCGATGCCGAGCCGTCCGAGGACCGAGCCGAAGACCTCACCGGGCGGGATGGCCAGCTGGCCGCTGCCCGCAGAGATCACGGCGAAGGCGAGCAGCGCGACGGCGAGCCCGACGAAGAGCAGGGTCACCTTGGCGGAGCGGGTGGTCACGAGGCTGGCGCCGCGGGTGCGTAGAGGGCGACGGCGAGGGCGTCGAGGACGTCGGCAGTCCCGGGTCCATAGCTGAGGATCTCGTTGTCGCTCATGTCGACGATCCGGCGGTTCTCCCCCGCGGGTGTGCTCTGGAGCGCGGGGATCGCCTCGAGCAACCCGTCGACTCCGCCCGCGGACTCGAGCCCCTTGGTCATGACGAGCACGACGTCGGGCGCGGCCGAGACGAGACCCTCGTCGTTGAGCGGGCGCATGCCCTCCCAGCCGATCTCGGTCGCGACGTCTGTCGCCCCGAGCGCGGTGATGAGGGTGTCCGCCCCGGAGTCGGTGCCGAACATGTAGTAGACCCCGGCCTGGCCGCGGACGTAGAGGAAGGCGACCCGGAGCCTCTCGGCAGGGTCCTGGGGTGCGACGGCCGCGATCTCGGCGATCTTGGCGTCGATCTGCGCGGCGGAGCGCTCGGCCAGCGCGGCGCCCTCGTCCGGGAGCCCGACAGCTGCCGCGACCTGGTCGATGACCGTCCCGACGTTCTCGAGCGAGCGCTCGGAGTCGACGACCACCACCGGGATCCCGGCGTCGCGCATCTGCAGGACGACGTCCCACGGGCCGAGGCTCGTGTCCGTGATGATGAGGGTCGGCGAGAGCGCGAGGATCGCCTCGGCGTTGAGGTCGTGCCCGGACTGCGTGACGAGCGGGAGGTCGGCGGCCTCGGGGAAGGACGACGAGGCGTCGCGCCCGACGAGGTTGTCCCCGAGACCGAGCTCGTAGACGATCCGGGACGTGGTCCCGTAGACGTCGAGGGCGAGGATGCGGCTCGTGTCCGTGACGGTCACCTCGGTCCCCTGCATGTCGGTGACCGTGGCGGGGAGCGCGGGGGTGGGCGCTGACTCGGGGACCGGGATCGCCGCCTCTGCGAGCAGCGCCGTCGAGGGACCGACGTAGCCCTTGGGGTCGTCCACGAGCGTCGCGTCGGCGAGCGTCGTGCCACCGTCGATCACCGCGGGTGCTGCGGCCTGCGGCGACGCGACCTGGCACCCGGCGAGACCGACGGCGACGACGACCGCGGCGACAGTGCTGACGAGAGCCCGCACGTCGCGTCGGGCGGTGCGGGAGTGGCCGGTCATGTCAGTCCGTTCGCGGTCGCGCGGGAGCGCCGGGCGGCGCCGAGGGAGGACCCCCGAGAGGAGGTATGGCTATCCTAACCCAGGGCCGTCGTGGGCCAGGTCGACCTCCAGGGCCCGGGCCCGGCGTGACGCCGACCCTCACGACCAGCATGTCAGTCCCGCGTCGCGACTCCGAGGTCCCGAAGGTCCCGGATGTACCGCAGGTCGTCGTCGGCGTGCGCGCCGTGCGGGTCTGCCACCAGGATCACGTCTTCCCAGCCGGAACGGACGAGCTCGTGGAGCGCGACGCGGAGCGCCGAGCGCCCAGGGTCGACCGATCGCCAGGCGCCGTCCGCGACCGCCTCAGCCGTCACCACGGCCTGCAGCTCCGGGTTGCGACGGACGAACCTCGCCGGGTAGCCCCGGATCGTGAGGTCTCCGGTGGCCTCCGTCAGGTCGAGCATCCACTCGGGGTCGGCGAGGCGCTCCTGGTGGCACCGGGCGTACAGGGCCTCCGTCGCAAGGTCGGGGTCGTCGAGCCCGGTGGCGAGGACGAGGCCTCGGACCCTCCCCCGGAGCGTCACCCGGCGGAGCTCGCACCCGAAGAGGAAGCCCGAGCCGTGCACGGCCCGCAGCCCGTCGACCGTGACGTCCTCGAAGACCGCCCCGCTCAACGTGCTCGCCTGCAGCTCGAGGTCGGTCACGTGGACACGGGAGATCGTGGGACGAGAGTCAGCCTCCGCCGCGCGGGCCACCGAGCAGCCGTCGAGGGTGACCCGCTCCATGCGGAGGTCGTGGAGGTGGGCACCCGGCTCGAGCCTGTGGTCGCGGAGCACCGTGCGGACAGGCTTCCGGCGTGACGCCCGGGTCAGGACGGACTCGGCGGACGCGGTCGCGGCGGCCACCAGGTCGTCGAGAGCACCCGGGACGGCGCCCGGCGGTGCTGGATCGAAGACACCGAGGACAGCGGTGAGGCTGCGAGACCGCCCGAGGTCCGGGGCGGCAGCGACGATCCCGTCGTGCACCACGTGCACGCTGCTCAGACCCGTCGGCTGCTCGACCGACGCGATCTCGGTGCCGTCCTCGATCGACACCACGAGCAGCCGCTGCGGCGCGGCCTCTCTGGCGGCGGTGCCACCCGCCAGCACACCTGAGCCCTCGTGGAGCACACGGACGATCCCGGCCCGACGCGCGGCCGCCGTCGGCAGGGTGAGCCTGAGCGGAGCCCGCCGCCTGCGCCGGACCACGGTCAGGGTCGAGCGGTCGACGACGCTCTCCATCGTCGACGCCGACCCCGCGACGACGACTGTGCCGTCGCTCTCAGGTCGCAGCTCGTCGTTGCCCTTGCCGATCTTCGTTCGCAGGCTCCGGGTGACGCTCAGGGCGACGAGATCGATCTCCCACAGACCCTGGTCCGTGAGCACGAGGGCGTGCCCGTCGATCCCGGGCTGGGCAGCCCGGAGCATCCCGCGCACGCCTGCCACCACGCTCCAGCCGCCGGTGCGCAGGTCGAGCACGCCGAGGCGGGTCGCGGCCCGTCCTTCGACCCACGAGGTCAGGAGGACCGAGCCGCGCAGCAGGACCGTGCTCGTGGGGATGTGGTGCGGTGCGTCCTCAGGGACCGGGGCACGCAGAACGCGCACCACCGTCGTCGGCAGCTCTGGTCGTCGATCCACAGGGCGAGGGTAGCGCGAGGTCGTGGCAACCTGAGAGCTCGGGCCAGCACCCGGCCGTGTACCAGCCGAGCCGTGGTCCAGCCAGGACGACGACCGGGGACGTCGCTGTCACCCGGAGGGGCCTGGGCTGGACCTCGCAGCCTCAGCCGACGTCGAGCGCGAGCAGGTCGTCCTCGGTCTCGCGCCTGACGATCACCCGGGCCGCGCCGTCGGCCACGGCGACCACGGGCGGGCGCAGCACGTGGTTGTAGTTGCTGGCCATCGAGCGGCCGTAGGCACCCGTCGCCGGCACGGCGAGCAGGTCCCCGGGCGTGACGTCGGACGGGAGCTCGATGTCCGAGATGACGATGTCGCCGCTCTCGCAGTGCTTGCCGACCACCCGGGCGCGGACGGTCTCGTCCGAGCCGGTCCGGTTGGCGAGGCGGGCCGTGTACTCCGCGCCGTAGAGGGCGGGACGGATGTTGTCGCTCATCCCACCGTCGACCGACACGTAGGTGCGCACGCTGCCGTCGTCGAGGGTGACCGGCTTGACCACACCGACCGTGTAGAGCGTGACGGTGGTCGACCCGACGACCGAACGACCGGGCTCGATCGAGATGCGCGGGACCGTCGTGCCGAGCTCGGCGCACACGGCGCCCACCGCACCGGCGAGGTCGCGGGCGAGGGCCGGCACGTCGATCGGCGTCTCGGAGGGGACGTAGGCGATGCCGTAGCCACCGCCGAGGTCGAGCTCGGGGAGCAGGTATCCCGTCTCGGTCTCGAGGTCGGCGCGCAGCGCGAGCATCTTGCGGGCGTTCGCCTCGAAGGCTGCTGCGTCCTGGATCTGCGACCCGATGTGCGTGTGGGCGCCGAGCAGCTCGAGCTCGGGGTGGTCCAGGACGGCGCGCAGCGCCGCGAGGGCCTGCCCACCGGTGAGGGAGACGCCGAACTTCTGGTCTTCGTGGGCCGTCGAGATGAACTCGTGGCCACCGGCGTGGATGCCTGTCGTCACGCGCACCATGACGGGCACACGGGTGCTGCTGTCGCGGCCTGCGTCGCGAGCGAGCTCGGCGACGCGGTCGATCTCGGCGAAGGAGTCCACGACGACCCGGCCGACGCCGGCCTCGATCGCGCGGGAGATCTCCGCGTCCGACTTGTTGTTGCCGTGCAGGCCGATCTCCGCACCCGGGACCCCGGCACGCAGAGCGACGGCGAGCTCGCCCCCCGTGCAGGTGTCGACCCGGAGACCTTCCTCCCGGGCCCAGCGGGCGACGGCGACCGACAAGAAGGACTTGCCCGCGTAGTAGACGTCGACCTCGGCGCCGACAGCAGCGAAGGCCTCGGTGAAGGAGTCGCGGAACAGGCGGGCCCGGTCACGGAAGTGCTTCTCGTCCATGACGAAGGCCGGCGTGCCGAAGTCTCGGGCGAGGTCGGTCGCCGGGAGACCGGCGAGGACGAGCTCACCCGCGGGGGTGAGGTCGGCGCTCGTCGGCCAGACGTGCTGGTCGAGGGGCGCCGGGACCTGCGGGGCGCCGGTCGCACTCACGTCGGGCGTGCTCACATCCGCTCCGGGGCACTCACGCCGAGCAGTGCGAGGCCGTTGGCGAGGACCTGGCGGGTCGCGTCGTTGAGCCAGAGACGGGTCCGGTGGGTGTCGCCGATCTCCTCGTCGCCGACCGGGGTGACGCGGACGTCCGCGTACCACTTGTGGTACGCCCCGGCGAGGGCCTCGAGGTAGCGGGCCACGCGGTGCGGCTCGCGCAGCTCGGCGGCCTGCGCGATCACGCGCGGGAACTCGGTGAGGGAGCCGAGCAGCGCCGACTCGGTCTCTGCGGTCAGCAGCGACGGGTCGAAGGCGTCCTCGCGGCGCACACCGTGGTCGGCCGCGTTGCGGGCGACGTTGGCTGTGCGGGCGTGCGCGTACTGGACGTAGTAGACCGGGTTCTCGTTCGTGGCCTTCGACAGCAGGTCGAGGTCGATGTCGAGGCTCGAGTCCGTCGAGGATCGCACCAGGGAGTAGCGCGCGGCGTCGACACCGACGGCGTCGACGAGGTCCTCGAGGGTCACGACAGTGCCGGCACGCTTGGACATGCGCAGGGGCTGGCCGTCCTTGAGCAGGTTGACCATCTGCCCGATGAGGATCTGCAGGTTGGTGCCCGGCTCGTCGCCGAAGGCTGCGCACACGGCCATCATGCGGCCGACGTACCCGTGGTGGTCCGCCCCGAGCATGATGATGACCTCGTCCGCGCCGCGCTCACGCTTGTCGAGGTAGTAGGCGATGTCACCCGCGATGTACGCGGCCTGGCCGTCCGACTTGATGACCACGCGGTCCTTGTCGTCGCCGAAGTCCGTCGTGCGCAGCCACGTCGCGCCGTCGGCCTCGAACATGTGGCCGGACTCCTTGAGGCGCGCGATCGCGCGGTCGACGGCCCCGGTCTCGTGGAGCGTGTCCTCGTGGAAGTACACGTCGAAGTCGACGCCGAAGCCGTGCAGGGCCGCCTTGATCTCGTCGAACATGCGGTCGACACCGATCGACCTGAAGACCTCCTGGGCCTCGTCGTCGGGGAGGGTCAAGGGGTTCGGCTCGCCTGCTGCGGCGACGTCGGCCAGGACCGCGTCGGCGATGTCCTGGATGTACTGGCCGCCGTAGCCGTCCTCGGGGGCGTCCTCACCCTTGGCGCGGGCGAGCAGCGAGCGCGCGAAGCGGTCGATCTGCGCCCCGTGGTCGTTGAAGTAGTACTCGCGGGTCACCTCGGCGCCGGCGGCCTCGAGGACGCGGGCGAGCGAG
>Ga0308156_1004170_pt1 | contig 10234 bp, 9 predicted proteins | sample PhyAR2_FD_201041 | JGI IMG/M metagenome (GOLD analysis project Ga0308156, IMG submission 201041) | Phyllosphere microbial communities from UC Gill Tract Community Farm, Albany, California, United States - DLSL A.R2 | ecosystem: Host-associated > Plants > Phyllosphere > Unclassified | place: USA... | reverse complement strand
GAAGGAAAACCGCCTGATGACCTGGGCGCGCAAGGCCTACGAGCCCTTGCTGGCGCGGGTGATGCGCATGCCGGTGGTGGTGCTGACGGCAGCCGTCGTCTCGGTGGCCCTGAGCCTGCTGCTGGCGTCGCGCCTGGGCAGCGAGTTTGCACCGAATCTGAACGAGGGCGACTTTGCGATCCAGGCGCTGCGGGTGCCGGGCACGAGCCTGACGCAATCGCTGGAGATGCAGATGCAGATCGAGCGCGCGCTCAAGGACCAGGTGCCCGAGATCGAGCGTGTGTTTGCCCGCACCGGCACGGCCGAGATCGCCTCGGACCCGATGCCGCCCAATATCTCGGACGGCTACATCATGCTCAAGCCGCGTGCGCAGTGGCCTGACCCGCAGCGCAGCCGCGAGGACCTGCTCGCCCAGGTGCAGGAGGTGGTCGAGGCGATACCGGGCAGCAACTACGAGTTCTCGCAACCGATCCAGCTGCGCTTCAACGAGCTGATATCGGGCGTGCGCAGCGATGTCGCGGTGAAGGTGTTTGGCGATGACATGCAGGTGCTGGAGCGTACTGCCCAATCGATTGCCGCGATGCTGCAGAAGGTGCCCGGCGCCTCCGAGGTGAAGGTGGAGCAGACCACCGGCCTGCCGATGCTGACGGTGCTGGTGGACCGCGAGAAGGCATCGCGCTATGGCCTGAACATGGGCGACGTGCAGCAGACCATTGCCACAGCGGTAGGCGGCCAGGAGGCCGGCACGGTGTTTGAAGGCGACCGCCGCTTTGACATACAGGTGCGCCTGCCCGAAGCGCTGCGCAGCGACCTGGCCGCGCTGGAGCGCCTGCCCATTGCGCTGCCGCAGCAAGAGGGCAGTCGGCTGGGCTTTGTGCCCTTGTCGGCGGTGGCCAGCTTTGCGCTGTCGCCCGGTCCCAACCAGGTCAGCCGGGAGGATGGCAAGCGCCGCATTGTCGTGAGCGCCAATGTGCGCGGCCGCGATATCGGTTCCTTCGTCGAGCAGGCGCAGCAGGACCTGGGTGCGATGGCCTTGCCCAGTGGCTACTGGACGCGCTGGGGCGGCACCTTCGAGAACCTGCAATCCGCCCAGCAGCGGCTGCAGATCGTCGTGCCCGTCGCGCTGCTGCTGGTGTTCACGTTGCTGTTTGCGATGTTCAACAACGTGCGCGATGGCCTGATCGTCTTTACCGGCATTCCGTTTGCGCTGACCGGCGGCATTCTGGCGCTGTGGCTGCGCGGTATTCCGCTGTCGATCTCGGCAGCGATCGGCTTTATTGCGTTGTCCGGCGTGGCCGTGTTGAACGGCCTGGTGATGATCTCGTCGATCCGCGCGCTGCGCGAGGGTGGGCTGGCCGTTCCCGATGCCGTGCACACCGGGGCGCTGTCGCGCCTGCGGCCGGTGCTGATGACGGCCCTGGTCGCGTCACTGGGCTTTGTGCCGATGGCCATTGCAACCGGCACGGGTGCCGAGGTGCAGCGGCCGCTGGCCACCGTCGTGATTGGCGGCATCCTGTCGTCAACCGTGCTGACCTTGCTGGTGCTGCCCTTGCTGTACCGCCTGGTGCATCGGCGCGATCCGTCGGAGGACGAGTTGGACAGCAAAGAGGACATTGACAAGCCCGCTGCGCACCTGGCCTGAGCCGCTCAGCCCACTAATTTCACAGCCATGGCTTAGGGACTCTCTGCAAAACTCCCTGCCGTGGTCTGAACGCGGACTCGGGCGATCCGCTGCGTTGTCTTCCTTGTCAATAGCTACGGTTCGACTGCAAAAGACGCCTTGCGTCTCATCCCGATCCGCGTCCATCCCGCTTGGCGAGGGTTTTGCAGAGCATCCCTAACCCGCCATGGCTTTGTTTTGTCTGCCGTTTACGCAGACCGCGCATTGCAGCAATGTCATCTGGCTGTGGGGCTTTGGTCAGCGTGCTTTTTCAACAATGGAGCCATCTCGCATGCAGCCGCAGCGAGCGTATTTCCACCCTCATGAAAGGCAATGCAACCATGCAAAAAGCACCTACCTCCACCCTGTTGTCCCTGGCTTTCGCAGCCCTGTCGCTGGGCATGCTGAACAGCGCATCGGCCAGCGCGACCTTGCACTCGGCACCCACGGAAAAGGGCTACGAGCTCTACCCCGAGCATGCGCAGCCGGGCAAGAGCCGCGCGCAGGTGCAGGCGGAGACGGTAGAGGCGCTGCAAAAGCGCGGACCCAACGCCTTGCGCAGCAGCAACTACCCGCCTGCACCTGTTGCTTCCGGTCCCGGCAAGACGCGCCAGCAGGTGATGGACGAGTACAGCAGCGAGACGCCGGCCGAGAGAAAGGCCCGCCTGCAAATGTTCCGTGGCTGAACACCGCGTGGCTCTGGAAGGTGGCGCAGTGCGCCACCTTTTTTTGCGCCCGCGGGCCTAAACAGCGAACCCGTGCCTAGCGCACATGCAGATGCTGTTTGACCGCCGGCGCCGCTGGCGTCTCGGCCAGGCCGGCGAGGATGCCGCAGTGCTCCACATCCTGGGTGCCCCGGCAGCGGTCGCGCAGGGCGATCAGCTGGGCCTCCAGTCCGCGCAGCTCCTGGATGCGCAGCGCTACGTGGCCAATGTGCGCTTCGATCAGCTTGTCGACGGTTTCGGCGCAGTCCTGGGCGGGCTCGTCCTTGTAGCGCAGCAGCTCGCGCACTTCGTCCAGCGACATCTGCAGCCCCCGGCAATTGCGGATGAACTGCAGGCGCTCCAGGTGTTGCGCCTCATAGACGCGGTAGTTGCTGGCGGTGCGCGTGGGCTGCGGCAGCAGGCCTTCGCGCTCGTAGTAGCGGATGGTTTCCACGGGCGTTGCCGAGGCCGTGGCCAGTTCACCGATTTTCATGTCATTGCCCTCATGTCCATACGGAGTCTAGCGATTTAGGCTTGACATTGTAGTTACTACAGGGTTTTTAATCGAAGCAACAGGGAGCACGCTCTATGACCCCAACGAATTCCAAGCCCATGACTGCCCATTCCGACACCACGCAACGCCATTCCGATGGCCATGCTGCAGCATCCTGCTGCGCTGGCAAAGACCACCAGGCCGCCGCAGTGGCCGCCAACGGGCATGGCCACAGCCATGACCCCAGCCACGACAACGATCACGATCACGATCACAGCCATGGTCACGACCATGCGCATTCCCATGCCCATGCCCCTGCAGCAACGGCTGCAGCGCATGCGCATACCGATTGCTGCACCCCTGATCTGGGCGCTGCCGCCCCCGCCAGCTCGGCGTTGAAGGCCGATGACGGTGCCTTGCTGCTGCGCATTCCCGCGATGGACTGCCCGGTCGAAGAGGGGCAGATTCGCCAGATCCTCGAAGGCGCGGCGGGCGTCAAGCTGCTGCAGTTTGACCTGCCTGCCCGCACCTTGCGGGTGGAGGCCGACCCGCAGCAATGGGCCGCAGTGACGGAGAAGATCCAGTCCGCAGGCTTTAGCACCGAGACGCTGTCGGCGCCGCCCGCCGCTGCCGATGTGCAGAAGGCGCAGCGTGTGGAGCTCTACCGCCTGATTGCGGCCTTGGTGGTGGCGGCCACCGCAGAGCTGCTGCACCTGCTGACCCCCGAGACCTCGGTCTGGCGCATGGTCGGCATGGCTGTCGCCGCGCTGGCGATTGCGCTGTCGGGCCTGGGCGTGTTCAAAAAAGGCCTGTCGGCATTGCTGCGCGGCCAGCTGGGCATCAATGCACTGATGAGCGTGGCGGTGATCGGCGCCTTTGTGATCGGCCAGTGGCCTGAGGCGGCCATGGTGATGGCGCTGTACTCGCTGGCCGAGTTGATCGAGGCGCGCTCGGTGGACCGCGCGCGCAATGCGATTGCCCAGCTGCTGGCGCTGTCGCCGCCGCAGATCGAGGCCCGGCAGGCCGACGGCAGCTGGCAGATCCAGGACGCCAAGACGGTGGCGGTCGGGACCTTGGCGCGGGTCAAGCCCGGTGAGCGTTTTGCGCTCGATGGCGTGGTGACCAGCGGCCAAAGCGCGGTGGACCAGTCCTCCGTCACCGGCGAGAGCATTCCGGTGGACAAGGTACCGGGCGACCCGGTGTTTGCCGGCACCATCAACCAAAGCGGCTCGCTGGAGTTTGAGGTCAGCAAACGCTCGAGCGACACGGTGCTGGCCCGCATCATCCATGCGGTGGAGCAGGCCCAGGGCCAGCGTGCGCCCACCCAGCGTTTTGTGGACAGCTTTGCCCGCATCTACACCCCCGCCGTCTTTGTGCTGGCGGTCGCAGTCGCGGTGCTGCCCCCGCTGATGCTGGGCTGGCCCTGGCTGACGGCGATCTACAAGGCGCTGGTGCTGCTGGTCATCGCCTGCCCTTGCGCGCTGGTGATCTCCACGCCGGTGACCGTTGTCAGCGGCCTGTCGGCAGCGGCCCGCCGAGGCATTCTGGTCAAGGGCGGCGCCTATCTGGAAGAGGCGCGCAAGCTGCGCGTCGTGGCGCTGGACAAGACTGGCACCATCACCGCCGGCACCCCCCAGCTGGTGCAGACCCGCATGCTGTCGACCAGCACCGATGCCCAGCAGATAGAGCGCATTGCCAAGAGCCTGGCCGCGCGCTCGGACCATCCCGTCTCCAACGCGGTCGCCGCCGGTATCGATGGCGAGGCGCTGGAGGTATATAACTTTGCCGCCGAGCTGGGCCGGGGCGTCAAGGGCGATATCGCCGGGCAGAGCTATGTGCTGGGCAACCACCGCTGGATCCACGAGCGCGGGCAGTGCTCTGCCGAGGTGGAGGCGCTGATGCTGGCGATGGAAGAGCAGGGGCAGACCGTCTCGGTGTTGGCCAGCGCGCAAGGCGTGCTGGGGCTGTTCGCGGTGGCCGACACTACCAAGGAATCGAGCAAGCAGGCGATTGCCGAGCTGAAGGCCCTGGGCATCCGCACGGTGATGCTGACCGGCGACAACGAAGCCACCGCCCGCGCCATTGCCGCGCAGGTGGGCATCGACGAGGTCAAGGCCAATCTGCTGCCCGAGGACAAGCTCCAGGTCATCAACGGCCTGGTGGCCCAGCAGCCGGCCGGCATGGTGGGCGATGGCGTCAACGATTCCCCCAGCCTGGCCGCCGCGTCGATCGGCTTCTCGATGGGTGGCGCCGGCACCGACATCGCCAAGGAGGCCGCCGACATCCTCATCATGAACGACGACCTGCGCCGCGTGCCGGAAACCGTGCAACTGTCCCAACGCACCTACGCCATCCTGTGGCAGAACATCATCTTCGCGCTGGGCATCAAAGTGGTGTTCTTCGCGCTGGCGGTGTTTGGCAATGCCTCGATGTGGATGGCGGTGTTTGCCGATATGGGGGCGAGCTTGCTGGTGGTGTTCAATGGGCTGCGGTTGCTGCGGGTGTCCACCAAATAGCCCCTCTCCGGGGACGCCTGGCCCCGGCTTGACCCAGGGCCCCTCCATAGCATCGATCGCCGCGACGGGGCTGACAGGGCAGCGCAGCCTGACCGGCGCTGATGCGGTCCGTCGTGGTCATCGCAAACGTCTGTCTACCCAGGTCATCAGCCTGGCGATCGCCACAGCGGGCACAACGATGAACACATAGGCGGCCGACCGTGCCCAGCGAGAGCCTTCGATGTGTTGCGCGATCCTGGGGCCATGGCGGTAATACCACCGAATGAACGCCTTGCCCAGCACCGTGCGGACCAGCATCTTGTCCCGGAAGGCGCGCAGGAAAATGACATTCGGGTGTTGCACGCTCCCCATCGTGGCGGTGATCACGAAGCAATGCAGCGATTTTCTTCTTGGGTACGGGAGCTGATAGCCTGGCTCCAGTGCCACGAGTTTTGCGGCATACAGATCAAAGATGGACCGGAGTTCTTTCTCGTATTGGTCATCGAGGTGTTTGACGGTTACGGCATTGTCATTGGCGGGGTCTTTGAATTTGATGCCGGTAATATTGTCATTGCATATCTGGACAATATTTTTCAGGATCTGGCTGTCCTGGGGCTTGTACGTGTGCGCGGTCTCAAGGAGTGAAATGATCTCCCGGCACAGCACCAAATGGCTGGCCCATGCACCAGGGGCAGCGGCAAGCTTTGTGATGATGGAATATGCCATCTGGTAATTCGTGGCACCAATGCGTGCCATATCCTGTGCGGCGGCCAGTTTCATCTCTTCCCGCTTGTCGGCGGTGGATAACTTGATGGCCTGCGCAAAGGCGACCTGCATTTCTTTCAGGTGTTGAAAGTTTCTATTGCCCAGCGCGCCCGCTGCCTTCCCCTTGCCATACCAGGCTGCGGCATTGCGTGGCTCGATCTCCAGCACCTTGGTGTAATAGCCATAGGCTTCTGAAAAATTCCCTGCCGTCAAAGCGACATCTGCGAGCTCCATGAAAGTGGACGCACTGCCAGAAATCAATCGGATCGCTTGCCTCACCACCACATCGACGCCGCAGTACATGCATTTGACGACGTCGCGATCGTCGGGTAATTGGAGAGTCCCCGAGCAGGAGGGGCATAAGGCGGGCACAAATGGCATAAACGCTTTCGCTATCTTGAAGTCTCTGGAGCCTCAGAGCCCGTTGGGCAAAGGGTTTTGCAGAGGATACCTCCAGGGGGTGGACCATTTCCAGGCAAATGGTGGGTGGGGCGCCCATCCCGGTGGGTTGCATCGGGATGCGTCGCATCCGCGCATGGGCCCTGGCCCCTGGAGAGTCTACCTCTGGCCGAACGGGCCAATGGCAGCCCACTGCCCAGTGTCTGGACAAGGCATTGTGCAGGCCCCGGCAAGTACCCTTGGCTTTGAAGCCTGGCGCTCAGAATGTGGGCCAGAGTGACCAGGTGCCATAGGCATGGAGCAGACCGATCAAGCCGCAAATGCCGGACGAGACTATCCAAAACGCGGTTGAGTTCTCTGGAAACTTCGCCTTGAGAAGGGGAGATGCGACAGACCGGGCCATGAAGACAATGCTCACAGCAACCAACACCCATTGGGTCAGCGGAAGCCGTTGCCCGAGAACACCTGCGCCAGAGAGCGCGAAGACGGCCCAGATCAAAAGCACGCCCGCTATGGAAAGCGTCACCAGGGTGGGCCGGAGTTGCTGGGCTTCAGCCGCTCGGGCCATGCGCTCCCCTGCGCCCATGAACCGATAGGCTTTCGGGCCGATGACGATACAGGCCATATGGGCCACGGCGGCGGCAGCGCTGAACGCTGCCCCGATGAGCAGCGCAGAAGCGCCCGTGCTGAGTGTGTACATGGTGATCTTTATGCGGGCACAGGGCGCAGTCAAAGCCGGTATTCACTTGAAAGCGGTGCTGGAGCAGGGAACGGCTGCCATGTGGCACAGCCCTGAGGGTCCACCGGACGTCAATACGCACCCATATAGTCGCGCTTGCCAATCTCCACGCCGTTGTGGCGCAGGATCGCATAGGCAGTGGTCACATGGAAGAAGAACTGTGGCAGCCCATAGTGCAGGAGATACGCAGTGGCGGTCAGCTTCTTTTCCTTGGGCGTGCCGGGGCGCAATACGATGTCGCGGCTTTCGCTGTGGTCGAATTGCGCGGCTGGGAAGGATTCGAGATGGGCCAGCGCCTTGGCGATCAGGGCTTGCAGGTCGGCGAAGCTGGTCTCCGTGTCGGGCCAGGATGGCACTTCGGCACCTGCGAGGCGGGAGGCAATGCCCTTGGAGAAGTCCGAGGCGATCTGCACCTGGCGGACGAGCGGAAACATGTCGGGAAACAGCCGTGCCTGCAGCAGCGCGTTGGGATCGATGTTGCGTTGCGCCGCATGGTCTTCGGCCTTCTTGAGCACCTCTGACAGGGCACGCAACATCTGCTGCATGACGGGAATGGAGGCGGTGTACAGCGGGCTGGTCATAGAGAGATCACTTTTCAGAAATGGCACGATGGCCGAGGTGGGGCTGGCAGAGATTCTGCCTGCCCTCGGAGGCTACCAGCAAACGGATATAACAGCGCGCATGTGCCGTTATCGGCTGGCTGGCTGGTTGCCAGTTGCATCCATGAATATAGGCCGACGACAATCTATGACCAGGTGGAGGGCACCGCCATTCACAGGCCCAGATGGTCCTATCGATGCCGCCGATCTGATGCAGCCCATGCTGCGCAACCCCTGTCCTGCTCCTGAAGGAGAACCGATGAAAAAATGCTTGCTGCTCTGCGCCCTGGTGTCGCCATTCGCACTCGCCGGCCAGGCCATCGCCGGTGCCAATACCGCACAACTGAACTGCAGCGGCAGCCATGCCGGGCAGGCGATAAGCCTGGTGGGCGCCATTCCCGCCTCCATCGTGGAAGTCGATCTCCAGCTTACCTACGGTGCGCAAACCCTGGGCTTGGCGTCGCCACAGGCTGAGGCCACTGAGCGCACGGATTTTCGCCGAGGCATCTTCAAGTTGGATGTGGCCCTGCCGGGGGCCAACCGGCTGCAGCTCCATGCCCAGCCCAAGAGCATCAAGTACAAGGGCAGCATGGGCGGCGGCAAGCTCAACGCCAGCTTTGTGGCCACCATCCAAGAGGCTCCGGAGCCTTTTAAAGCCGTGCTGAAAGGGGCTGAGTTGCGGTGCAGCTATGCCTATGACATTTGAGCGAGAGACCCGGTTGACGGCTGCTTGAAATGGCGGGGGCGCCGATCAACTCCAAACCGCATCAACACCAACTGCCCGTATACCCGGACCGGTTACGGAAGCCGGGCACCACAAGGACTCCATGACAGATCCCATCGATCTACTCACCCACAACCAATCCGCCTGGAACCGCCAAGCCGCGCAAGGCTGCGCCTGGTCGTCTCCAGTCAGCGCTGAAGAGATTGCAACCGCCCGTGCGGGCAACTGGAGCGCCGCACGCCTCACGCCCGGGCCCTTGCCTGCTGGGTGGTTGGAGCAGGTGCGCGGTCGGCGCATTCTGTGCCTGGCAGCCGGAGGCGGGCAGCAAGCCCCCATCCTGGCGGCAGCGGGCGCAGATGTGACCGTGTTCGATTTCTCCGAAGGGCAGTTGGACCAGGACCGCAAGGTCGCCGCCAGAGAGGGCCTGGACCTGCGCTGTGTGCAGGGCGATATGCGTGATCTCTCCGTCTTTGCCGATGCCAGCTTTGACGTCATCTTCCACCCTATCTCCAACCTCTATATCCCCGACGTGCGCCCGGTCTGGCGCGAATGCGCGCGCGTGCTGGCGCCGCAAGGCGAGCTGCTATCGAGCTTTTGGAACCCTGTGGTCTTTGTGGCCGACCGCGACCCGGCCTTGACGGCCCAGGGGCTCGTGCGCCCCAACCGCCGTCTGCCTTATTCCGATATCGCGCACTTGTCTGCAGATGAGCTGGCCGCCAAACGCGAACGCGGTGAAGCCCTGGTGTTTGGCCATACGCTGGCAGACCAGATTGGCGGCCAGCTGGATGCGGGCTTGGTGCTCACCGGCTTCCATGAGGACTGGCAGCCCCATCCGCGCTTTGTGGTGGAGAATGTGATGCCGACGTTTATGGCGACCCGGGCGTTGAAGTATCGCTGAGAGGCCGAACCATCAGCATGGATGAGGCCTAGCGTAGCTAAAAGCAGACTTAGCCGCATGAAACAAAGAAATGTTCGCCAGCAAAACGACATGTCTGTAGACATGATTCGCGCAAGCGCGCGTTACTGGAGAGCGCATCCCTGGCCACAAGCGCTTAGGGACTGTGCCTCAGCCCGGGGCGTAGATTGCAACTCAGCCATCGTTCTGAAACTAGGAATTGACGAGCCAGGAATGCCAGGGCTCTTTGGAACCTTGCTCACCGTCGGAGAAAGGTTCATTTCCTTCGAGATTGAAACGATTGATTCCCACACTTCAGTGGAAGCGGTTCTGAAGTGGGAAGACATCACGTCGGCACAAAACATCTGCACTAGAAACCCTGGCTTTGGTAGAGGCCATGGGGCGCTGGCGATCCGAGTTCTTCGTGAGATGGCTACCTCTTAAATCTAAATTTTTTGGAAGTTAGAAATAGAGCCGGGCAATCGTGCTGGTAGACAACGGTGTGACGCTTATCGCCAATGGCTTTCCGCACCATCAAGCCTTGAACGTCAGCCAAGGCTTCAAGCGAACGCTGGCGCGGATCAAACCTGCCTGCTCCTGGGCCTGCAAAACGGGTCCCACAGGTTTGTAGGCGTTGGGTGCTTCCTCGATGAGCCGCTCCTCACGCAAGGTGATGCATTGCCAGACCGTGTCGACCAGGGGCTGCTTCATGCGGCGGGTATCCTGGCGGCGCACCTGGCGACCAGCGCCATGGCTGCAGG
>Ga0308156_1004156_pt1 | contig 10261 bp, 9 predicted proteins | sample PhyAR2_FD_201041 | JGI IMG/M metagenome (GOLD analysis project Ga0308156, IMG submission 201041) | Phyllosphere microbial communities from UC Gill Tract Community Farm, Albany, California, United States - DLSL A.R2 | ecosystem: Host-associated > Plants > Phyllosphere > Unclassified | place: USA... | reverse complement strand
TTGCTGGTGAAGACCAGCGTGTTGGTGCCGGCTGAGCCGCTGTCCGCCGAGCACTGTGACGCCGCCACTGACGCACTGACCGCCCCGCTGGTCGAGCTGCCGTTGATGCTGGTTGAGGCGACGTTGTTGGCGCCACTCATTTTCTGCACCAGCTGCGCGCAGGCCTCCTGCGGCACCTGCGTGTAGGTCAGGGAGAAAGCGGTATTCTGACCGCCGCTGGTGCTCACCGGCTGCACCGTAACGCTGCCGCCCCAGCGGTTATTCAGCGAGGCGCTGCCCGATGATTTGGTGCCGATGACCGCCATGCTGCCCGGCGCGCCGCCAAACTGTACCAGCGCGCCGGTCATGGCCGCCGCTGAGCTGAACTGGTAGGTGCCGCCGGTTTTCAGCATGCCGCGGGTATTGGTCATGAGCTCCCCGGCGTTGGACATCTCTTCGGTGTAGTCCGATCGGCTGAACAGACCGTTTCCGGAGGAGAGCACCCAGACGAGCACGAGGAGCGCAGCGATGCCCACGATGACGGCTTCCTGCAGGTTAAGGGCGCCGCGGTGAACGGCAGAGCGTTTTAAGGGTTGTGACATGGTTGAAACCTCATTAGGAAAAAAAGTTAGCGATTGCCAATCAGCGAGCCCAGGTCCTGTGTTGCGATAAACGTGAGCAGCAGATAGCCGGCGGTCACGAGCATCCCCAGCAGCTGCAGAAGCCGGGAAATACGTTTGATGCGGTTGATGGATTTGGTGAGCCACATGCGCGCGAAGTTTTCGATGTTGTCCTCGCCGCCCGGACCGGAGGTCAGCAGCAGAAGCCTGTCGATAGCCTCCCGCGAGGGAAACGCATAGCCGCTGTCGGCCAGCGCCTGCCCGAGGTGCTTACCGCGTGCCACCTGACGCCGGGTGGCAGTCAGACGCTCATACAGCCAGGGCGTGGCGTTGCGGCTCAGCATGTCGAGCGCCTCCTCCGTGCGGACGTTGGCGCGCAGCAGCGCGCTGAGGTTCAGCAGAAAGGAAACGCCCTGCATCTCCCGGTAAAGGCTCCACGGCAGCAGATAGTCCAGCACCTGACGCCGCACCGGACCGGTGAGGCGCGGCAGTGACCAGACGACCCAGCCGGTAAAGGCAGCCAGGACGGCGGCCAGCACGTAACGGTTACCGATAAAGAAGTGCGTAATGGCACCCAGCCACCACAGGGGACCCGTCCAGCGGTCGGGCGGCGCGAGCTGTTCAAGACGCGGCAGGAAGCGGTCGTAAACCATCTGCATCATGTAGAACGTGCCGCCCAGCAGCATCAGCGGATAGGTCAGGTTCACCACCGCCGTGGCCTTCATTTCGCCGATGCCCTTCACCACCTCGATGGCGCGCAGCAGCGCCCCGCGAAGGTCTTTAGCCACGCGCCCCGCCCGCAGGATTGTCGCCTCCTGAGGCGGTATCCAGCCGGCCAGCCCGGCGTCCAGTCCCCGGCCGCGCGTCAGCGCGTGGCGAACGTCCCCCAGGCAAAGCGATACGGCATCGTTTTTACGGCGCCGCGTGCGCTGCATGCCGGCAATCGCGTCCTCTGTTTTCTGGTTGTTCTCCAGCAGAAACGCCAGATCTTCGTACAGCATCATGCGGTCTGCCGTGCTGAAGGTTTTCTGTCCAAGCCAGCGCCCCAGCCCTTCCGAGCGCGCGCTGCCTCTGGCAAGCGAGCCCTTGAGGCGGCCACGCAGCAGGCGAATGAAGTCAGCCATGGCCGCCTCCGCTGCCTGAGAGGACCAGCGCCTCCGGCGGAAGCAGGTTCAGGGTGTCCTCATCGAGCGGACTGAGCTTATCCGCATCAATGGGGTCAACCTCGCCTGCCGCTATATAGCGCATCAGGTGCATGCCGCGGGTGATGCCGCCCATGTGATGCACCCAGTAGCTGCGGGCCGCGAGCTTGCCGAGCTCGCGATAAAGCTGCATAAAGCGGGCGTCAGGGCGGATGACCTCGGCAATCACCTTACGTCCGGTGATGCCGTGCCAGCAGCCCTTCGCGCTGCAGCCCGCATGGTTGCGAAATGCGACGGTCGCGGTATTGCAGTATGTTTCAACCAGCTCGCGGTCGTCTTCGCTGAGCGTTTCCCTGACGTCTGACCAGCCTTGTTTACAGGCCGGGCAGAGCGTCTGCACCAGGCGCTGCGCGATGAGACCAATCACCACCTGCGGATCCATGACCATGCCGGCCGGTATGTCGAGGGTATCGGTAAGGCGGTCGATAATGCCCGGTGCGTCGTTCGCGTGAAGCGTGGACATCACCAGGCTGCCGCTTTTACCTTCGCTGATGCAGGCGCGGGCGGACCAGCCGTCACGGATTTCACCCACGACCTCCGCGTCGGGGTCAAGCCGCTTAAATGCCGAAAGACGACGCTGCCAGGCACGCGTGACCGATTCAGAATCGTTGCGGTCGGCGATGATAGTGGTCTGCACCGCTCCCTTCACCTTGCCCTCCACCGGGTCTTCCACCGTAACGAGACGGCGTTTACCCCGCGTCAGATCCACGTACATGTGGCAGAAGGTTCGCATGGTTTTGCTTTTGCCCGAACCGGTGGGGCCGGCGGTGATGATGATGCCCTCCGGTCGCTGCAGCATGCGGCGTATCAGCTTCTGCTGCTCGGGAAGGTAGCCCAGCACGTCGAGCGAGGGGATGTCCTCACTTTCGTCCAGTATCACGCGCAGCACCACGTAGAGGCCCGACTCGGTGGGCACGGCCGAGTAACGCGCGGCGTACAGTCCGAGCGCCTTCACAAATTCGTTGCGCAGGCGCCCGTCCTGTTCATCAGTTTCGCTGAAGGCCTGCGGCGCCACGTCGCACATCGACATCACGATAGTGGAAGCAAGGCTCATGCCCTCCTCCACGTCCAGCTCGGCCTGCAGTTCGAGGTCGCCGTGGATGCGGAACACCACCGCCGTAATATTCTCGGCGCCGATAAGGATGTGAATGTCTGAGGCGTGCGACTCGCCAGCGCGGCGCATAAAGTCCACCACCTTTTTCTGCTCCGGCGACCACGTGCCCGCAGCGGCGCTGCCGCCGCGTCCGGTCTGCAGCCGGCGAAGCTCGCTCAGGTGCACGGGCTGAATATCGAGCCCCGGCAGGCTGCGACGGGCGCGCGCGATTTCCGACTGCACCGCCGGGCTCGCGCGATGCTCGGTGGACACGTACAGCCGCCCCTGCTCCGGGTTGCTGTCGTCAAGATGAAGCCAGTTCAGTGTCTGTTCGCTGAATTCCATTCGTTTACCCCGCGAAGGCCAGTGAAACGAGGCCTTTGTCAGGACTGCTGACGGTCACCTCGCTGAACGTGATTTTTGCCACCGTCCAGGCGGTGCCCGGAATGCGGCTGCCTGCCTGAACGCGCACCTGATTACCGCCGTCGAGCTGGAGCGTGGCGGAGAGCTGCTGGCCGCCAGAGATTTCCACAATCAGCGGCAGCGCGCGGCTCTCCTGTGCGGGTTTGGGTGCGGCGCTGTCCTTCACCGGCGCGGCAGGCTGCGGATTAAATGGCCCGCCCGTGCCGGCGTCGTAGCCGTTTTTCTGCAGCTCGTTGAACGCTTTGGCCTGCGCCAGCTGCGCCTCGTACAGCAGGGTTTTGGCCTGAATATCTTCCAGCCGGCCAAGGCTGGTATCGCGCGGGCCGGCATCAGGAGAGGCTGCCGGGCCGGGCGAATCCAGTCCTTCCGTCGCTGCGGGCGCGGCGACGGCCAGCTGACTGACAATCAGCGCGGGCAGCAGCAGGTAACGCCACTTAATTCTCTGCATAGAGCATTCCTTCCAGGGTGTAGGTCAGCCGGCTGCTGTGCAGCTCGGCCTTTACGGAACTCAGCCGCAGCCCGTTACCCGGGAAGCGCGAAGCGTCGAACAGCCGGTCCGGCGGGATATCGGTGATAAAGGTGAAGCTGTAACGCTTCCACGGCAGCGGGATATGGTCCTGCCCGACGGTCTGGGTCAGCACGACGGGCTCGCTGAAGCGCAGGTTTGCCCGCAGGCGCTGCGCGTAGCTGGTCATGCGGCGAAGCTGCTCGTCCCCCGGCAGCAGCATTTCGGCCGGCGCAGAGGCAAAGCGAACCGTCTCCTTAAATGACGCATCGTCGGACGGCCCGGGCATGTTGAACACGGCCTGCGCCCCTGCCCCGTAAAGCTGCGGCAGCCGGGCGGCAAAGTCACCCACCGTGCCGCCGTCCGGCAGGGCATAGTGCAGCGTAAGCTGCCCGGTGGCCTCGCACGTTGCCCGGCTGAACACCCAGCCGGCAATCGACAGCGGCGCCTGACGCCACTGCTTCACGCACGCGCTGAGCATGCCGGAGAAGTCTGGCTGACCACCCCACGGCTTGCTCAGGCTGGCAGGCTTCAGCGCCGCCGCCTCGCGTGCGCGGGCCAGCTCGGCCTGCACCCAGGCGGCGTGCTCGGCCTTTTCCTTTTCCTCCAGCCAGTGGTTGCCGTACCAGGCACCGGCCGCGATCACCGCAGCCAGAAGCATCAGGCGGGATGGCGTGCGGCTGTCGGTTTTGTGCAGCAGCGCCCGCGCCGGCACGGTGGCCGGGAGCAGGGCACTCAGCGCGTCCCGGCGCGCGTCAGGCAGGTCCAGCAGGGTATCCGGATCGAACACGGTCCAGCCCGTTGACGGCGCCGGCGCCGTGCTCCGGAACAGTTCGGCGGCGCGGAGTGCGGTGGCCGCATCTCCCGTTACGTCCCCGTAAGGCGAAGGGTGACCGCCGGTGACCGCCATAAACCAGTACCTTCCGCCGGGAAGCAGAAAGATGCCCCAGCAGTCGGCGGGCACGCTTCCGAGCAGCGCCGCCGCGAGCGAAGCTGGCCGCTTACCTTTGGGAAGAACGACCGTGTCGTCGGCAAGCGTGCCCAGCCAGGTGGCGGGCTCATCGGCCGTACCGGCGGGCAGCGCCAGCCAGTGGCTCGCGAGCTGGTCACGGGCCTCAATGCGCATGCGCCGCCGCCCGCGTACCGACACCCACTGCCAGTGCAGGCCGGCAATCAGCGCGTGTTTCCCGGAGGGGACCACGCTGACTCCGGGCTGCGTCAGTTCAGACGTCATAAAGCCTCCTTATCCCAGCACGACGGGCGTTACGAGGATGATGAACATGCGGCGGCTGTCGTCACCGCGCGCCCCGCCGCCCAGACCAAAGAAGCTGTAGTTCCCTGTGCCCTGCCGGTTAGCCGAATCGCTGAGCTGCTCATAGCCGCTCAGCACCAGCGTCTGGCCGGACTGCATGATCACGCGCTGTGTCGTGGTTTTCAGATTGGTTTTGGCCAGCTGCGCGTTCTGCCCGCCGGAGGTGAAGTCTTTGAACGTCGGGTCGTCAGACATGCTGATAGAAAACTCCAGCTGCATCTTCGGCGAGTTCGGCATCAGGAAGGGCAGCGCAGTCATGTTAAAGCCGGTGGTGATGGTCGCCGTGGTGATTGAGGTGCTGGTCCCGACGTTCGGCGTCTGGCTGGTGCTGATGCTCGGCACATAGTCCTGTTGCAGCGCGTTCTGAATCGGGACGGCAGAAAGGTTCGTTGTCAGCGCCGAGGCTGTGGTCAGCACGCTGAGTTTCGCCTGCTCGTCCAGCGCCTTCAGAAACGTCTGCGTCCCCTCCCCTTTGCCGTCCAGAATGGCCACGCCGCCGCTTAACGCGTCAGAGGCGGCCCCTGTGAACGGGCTCGTCAGAGACAGGCCCACGCTGCCGGTGTTGAGGACCGCGTTCCAGTCGATGCCCAGCTGGTTCTGATGGCGGTTCTCCACGCTGAACACCTTCACCGAAATCATCACCTGACGATTAAGCTCGCGGTTACGGTCGTCAATGTAGCGGCCGATGGCGTCGAGCACGCGAGGCGTATCGGTAACCGTCAGCACGCCGGCGGAGAGGTTAAGGCGCCCTGAGCCCGGCGTCAGCATTGACTTCACCGTGGTTTCCACGTCCTTAAAGATGTTGGACTTAATGGTCGCCGTCGTGGTCTGGCTGGTGCTGTTGTCGCCCTTATTACCTCCGCTGCTGTTACCGCTCGTGCCGGCAGAAGACGTGGTACCGCTGACGGTCTTTGATTCAAAGCTCGCGTCACTGTCCATAAAGTTAATGGCGAAGTTGCGCGTATCGAGCCAGAAGATGGCGATGTGCCCGTACTCGTAGCGCCACGACAGGCCAAGCCGCGTGGTCACGTTGTCCAGCAGCCCGCTGAGCGATCCGTTCCAGCTGACGCCGCGCAGTCCGCCGTCGCCCTGCTGCACCGTGACCGGCTGACTGCTGGTCTGGCCCATAGCGGCCAGCGGCACCATGCCGCTGGCATCGGGAGCCGGCAATGGACCGGGCATTTTTTCTGTCCGGCCACCACCACCGCTGCCGGCCATGGCCGCCTGCGCGTCCGGAGTCACGACCACCGGGATGCGGCACTGATCGGTAATAAAAGCGCTGACGTAGGCGAGCGTAACGCTGCCGGGACGATTAATTTTGACCGCGCAGGGCGGCAGCTCGGGACGCTGCCCGGCGAGCCCGTTCAGGGGGATCGGGTTAATCCACTGAGACGTCAGGTCGCGCACGACCTGTCCGCTTTCAAGCGCGCGCTTGTGTGCATCGGCCTGCGCCTCTGTGGCAGCGGCCCGCTTTTCGGTGGCGTCCACGCGGTCAAGCGTGCTGCAGCCGCTGGCCAGCAGGCAGAGCGCCGCCGCCGCGGTCAGCCGGTGAGGTATTTTCATTGCTGTGTCCTGTAAGAAAGGGAAAGTCAGTTAACCCACACCACGCTGCCGTCGGGGATGACGGCGGGGACGGTGAGCTGCATGTCGGCGCCGGAATAGTCGACCAGGCGGCGCGATACCACCCGTCCGGCCAGCGCAGAGTGACGGGTCTGCGTCATCAGCGCCGCCATCAGCCCGGGCTGAGCCGCGCGCCACACGTAGGTCCTGCCGCTGGCGATGACGTTGCTGAGGCCGGCGACACTTTTCCAGCCGGTAAGCTGCGCGTCGCTGACGCTAAGGTTATTCGCTGTGGGGTTCAGGTAGCGCCAGTCGTTGATGCGGTTCATGTAGCGCACCATCTGCGTGGCCTGCAGGCTCTGCGTCTGGTCCTGCAGCTGCCCCGCCTCCTGCACGGCCCGCTGGTCGGGGGAGAGCCCGCCCAGCAGCAGTCCCGCAAAGAGAACCAGCAGCCAGTACATGATCATTACTGCACCTCCTTATCATCCACCGACACCACGCACTGTGCGGCACGCACGCCCGCGTAAAGCGGCACCTTCGCGGTCCCGTAGAGGGTGAAGAGCCGGTTCAGCATCTCGCGGAAGCTGCCGTCAAAGTGGAGCGGTGCGTCTACCCGGTAGTTGGTTGGCGTCAGCCAGGCCACGGTCCAGTTCTTAATGCCCGGCACGGTACACGTCTCCGCGGCGGCCTGGCTGTAAAGCCAGTCCTTGACGGTGCTGCCCGTCTCAATGCGCCAGTGACGAACCTGAACCACTGGCGGCGGTATCACCGGCAGAACGGGCGCGCGGGTTGTTGCCGGTGAAACCGGCACGCTTGCCGCCCCGGCAGCTTTTGATGTGGCATCGCCGTGGAACGGGTTACGTCCGGTGGTCGGCAGCGGCACAGCTTTCACCGCCCCGGCCGGAGCCGGTCTGACGGGCACGGCGGCAGGAACCGGGGGTGATATTGGTTTGTCTGCGCTGCGTGCCGTCTGCGCGCGCTGCGCGGGCTCTACGGTGACGGTGCCGGTTTTCGCATTAACGGTCGCCTTCATCCCGCGCCCGGCCAGCAGCTTGTCCACGACGAACGGCCAGCGATCGTTGCCCGTCCACTGCCACAGCTCGGGCGCGTCGGCGGAAACGGCTTTGTCGAACACCACCGTGTGTCCGGGCGGGATAATTTTGCGCAGGGCTGCACGAAGCGTTGGCGCCGCGCCCCCCTGACGCACGAAGCCGTCGGAAGGCCCGGCGCCCGCCGTGGACGATGGCGCTGCGGTGGCTCTGAAGACAGGGGCCCCGCCCGCCGCGACAGCAGGTTTCGACAGCAGCGGCGCGGGAGCTTTCGTGCCTGACGGTGAAGCCGGGCGCTGCGCGGAAGGCGTGCTCTGGTGAAGCCGGTACTGCATGGCGCTGATGTCGGCCGCGCTGCGCGAGAGGATGCCGTCCACCACGCTGCCCGAGGGCGGCCCGGTGATGACCGCCTGCTGCGCGCAGCCAGTGAGAAACAGGACCGGTATCAGCCCTGCCCGTTCGGTAAATGACATAAAGAGAACTCCGGATAACTCAGGGCTGCACCGTCTCTGCGGCGGCCGGAGCCGGGCCGGCAAAAACCGTGCGGGAAGGCAGGCGAAACCTGCCGGTCAGAAGGAGTGTTGGGGCGCCGGGTGCCTCCCGGTGCTCTGGCCAGACTGACAGACGCCAGAGCGGCATGACTTAGACTTGTAGCATCGCATTAATGAGTAATAAGACGATGTCAGTCTGACCGCGTGCGCTGGCCGCAGGTCCGCCACAACGAAAAGCGCACTGACCGGTCAGGGTGAGTGCGCTTTTCGTTGCAGGGAAAGAAATGGCCCGGACACGCCGGGCAGACGTCAGGCGGAGAACGTTGCGCCAATAAGCCACACAAGCCAGCCGTCACGTACGGCGTGCACCGACACAACGGTATCGCCGTCTCTGAGCAGAACCCGCCCGTTAACCTGCGATTTGTCCCCGGAAGTGCGACTGCCGGGAGAGGACGCGCTGTCTGACAGGCTGAAGTTCACCACGCGTGACGGGAGTTTTCGTGTCTGAGGACCCGCCGTCAGCACGGCTGAGTAAGCACCTGAGGCGTTGTCAACGCTCAATGGCAGGCTGTCTCCGGACGCAGTAACTCCCCTGAGATTCGCGACAAAGACGGCAAGCTTGTCATGCTCCAGACGCTGCCGGATGGCATCTGCTGCTGAAGAGGTGATGACTTCAGTGTTATCAGAACTCAGCGACTCGGGTGTACTGTAGCGGACAGGCTGCAGAATGTCCTTTAGCCCGCGATCACCCGCGCTGACGTGCCAGACGCTGACGCTGAATGCACTGCAGTTCTGACATTCGCCAGCGGGATAAGCCTGCGGCGCCACGTTTTTTTCGTGGGGAAGGCAGGATGTCATGACAAGTGGAGAAACGAGCGCCAGCGCCAGACCGGCGCAACGGAGAAGTGTCTTATTCATGATTTTATTCCTTCAGAGGCCGCCCTTTTGTGAGAAGGGCCCGGCTGCGGGACGGGAGGTCCTGACCGGCTGGGACGAAGCGCACGCCGGAGGGATGCACGCAGGAACACAGAGCGTTTCATAAATTATTTCCGGCGCCTTCATTTAGCTTCAGACGCCGGTCTCTCAGAGAGCTACTACCTTCATCCTGAGCTTTATCAGACTTCTGGGGGCGAATGCCGTCACAGCGCTGATACCAGAATTCAACCCGTTCAGCCCGCGGGCTCACCAGGCCGAAGCGCATCGCCGTACGGAAATTCACGCTGTGGCGCAGCGCTCTGTCGACCTGCTCTGCGAGCAGCGCCCTGAACTCGTCAGGAGTGCAATTTCCTTTGATCGTCCGACAGGTGGTGCAGACGGGAACAATTCCCCCCTCAACGAACTCTTTACTGATAGCTTCTGCGTGCCAGCCCTGTGCGGGCAACATCTCACCACAGTAAGCGCAGCAGCCGTTAAACTGCCGCCGTAGTGCTTCGCGTTTTGATTTTGAAAGATGCATGATTTCACCCCATGAAATGCGCCCGCGTCCCCGGGCATCCGTTTAAATGAAACGATTAAAAGACTATCCGGGCAGACCCACTCGCAAGAGTGGGCCGGCACAGAATGCTCTGTGTCACTGTGCGTTTTGCGAATTGAAACCGTCAGGGATGCCCGTTCACGACCGCACGAAAGTGCAGGGCTAATCTTCTCCAGATACAGGTTGTGTCCGGCGGATCGCGCCGGGGCCTGATGCAGTAAATGCACCGATCGAACTGGATACATCGAATTTGTACGTAGGGGTATAACGGTTACGCTCCACAATTCCGACTTTGCGCGGTGCCCGTCAGCGAAATAAGCGACCTGAAATGCATGCCTCAGTCTCTTATTACCTGCCCCGTATTTCTGCGGGTTCCCCTGATGTGATTCTGGCCATGACATAGCCTCCGGACGTCTTCCGCGCATCGTTAAAGCTTGCCGGCAAGAGAGGACCTTGAGATCAGGGTTTCGGGCACGTTGTTAAAGAGCTGAGGCCGTTTTTGGGCAAAAAGAAGCCCTGCGCGAATGCGCATAATTCATCAGAAATGAGTGCC
>Ga0308156_1004152_pt1 | contig 10272 bp, 7 predicted proteins | sample PhyAR2_FD_201041 | JGI IMG/M metagenome (GOLD analysis project Ga0308156, IMG submission 201041) | Phyllosphere microbial communities from UC Gill Tract Community Farm, Albany, California, United States - DLSL A.R2 | ecosystem: Host-associated > Plants > Phyllosphere > Unclassified | place: USA... | reverse complement strand
ACCGGCTGGCCACACTCGGTATTTCACCGGAACAAATTTTTACTGCGCTTAATGCACAGAACGTTCTGTCGCCCGCAGGTTCGATACAGACGCGCGGACCTGAAATCTTTATCCGTCTTGACGGCGCCCTGGATACGCTGGAGAAAATTCGTAACACCCCCGTAGTTGCCGGTAATCATACTTTACGGCTGGCGGATATCGCCAGGGTAGAGCGAGGTTATGTCGATCCCCCTGATTTTCTTATTCGTAATGATGGTGAGTCCGCGCTGATGCTGAGCGTGGTGATGCGTGAGGGCTGGAACGGCCTCGAGCTGGGTAAAGCACTAAAACAAGAAGTCAGTACGATTAATGAAGGGATGCCGCTGGGCATGACGCTGACTAATGTTTCCGATCAGGCCGTCAATATCAGTGCTGCTGTCGATGAGTTCATGATTAAGTTCTTCGTGGCGCTTCTGGTGGTGATGGTCGTGTGTTTCGTCAGCATGGGCTGGCGGGTTGGCATTGTGGTCGCCGCCGCCGTGCCGCTAACCCTCGCCGTGGTTTTCGTCGTGATGGCCGCCACCGGTAAAAATTTCGATCGCATTACGCTTGGCTCGCTCATCCTCGCGCTGGGACTGCTGGTTGATGACGCCATCATTGCGCTGGAGATGATGGTGGTCAAAATGGAAGAGGGTTACGACCGTATCAAGGCCTCGGCCTATGCCTGGAGCCATACGGCTGCCCCCATGCTCGCGGGTACGCTGGTCACTGCTGTCGGATTTATGCCCAACGGATTTGCGCAGTCGACCGCAGGCGAATACACCAGCAACATGTTCTGGATTGTGGGGATTGCGCTGATCACCTCCTGGGTCGTTGCAGTGGTCTTTACCCCGTATCTCGGTGTGAAAATGCTGCCTGACATTAAGCCAATAGAAGGCGGTCATGCGGCGATTTACAACACCCGTCATTATAATCGCTTCAGACAATGGCTGACTCTGGTCATCAGGCGTAAGTGGTGGGTCGCTGGCGCGGTGATGGGTTGCTTTATCATCGCCATACTGGGTATGGGGCTGGTGAAGAAACAATTTTTCCCCACCTCCGATCGACCGGAAGTTTTGGTTGAAGTCCAGATGCCTTACGGCACCTCAATTGAACAGACCAGTATGACGACAGCCCGGATTGAACACTGGCTGCGTGAGCAAAAAGAGACGCAGACGGTAACAGCGTATATCGGCCAGGGCGCGCCGCGCTTCTATCTGGCTATGGCGCCAGAGATGCCGGATCCATCTTTCGCGAAAATCGTGGTCCTCACCAGAAGTGAGCGTGAACGCGATGCGCTCAAACAGCGCCTGCGTGACACCGTGGCTGACGGGCTCGCGCCTGAGGCACAGGTGCGTGTTACCCAGCTGGTGTTTGGCCCGTATTCCCCATACCCGGTTGCTTATCGGGTAACGGGACCTGATCCTGACGTCCTTCGCCAGCTTGCCACCAAAGTGAAAGCGCTGATGCAGGCCAGCCCGATGATGCGTACGGTTAATACCGACTGGGGTTCACGGGTACCGGTGATACATTTCGCGTTAAATCAGGACCGGCTGCAGGCTATGGGACTGACACCCGCCGACGCAGCCCGGCAGTTGCAATTTCTGCTCAGTGGTGCACCGGTCACTGCGGTCCGGGAAGATATTCGTTCTGTGGAAGTCACAGGCAGGGCGGCGGGAGAGGTGCGTCTCGATCCGGCTCAGCTTGGCGCACTGACGCTTGCTGGCGCCGGGGGGCAGCGTATTCCTCTTTCGCAACTGGGTGAAACCGAAGTTCGCATGGAAGATCCGCTGCTGCGTCGTCGCGACAGAATGCCGACGATTACCGTGCGTGGTGATATCGCCGACGGCTTGCAGCCCCCGGATGTGTCGGCGTCGATCACGCGCGAACTTCAGCCGGTCATCGCCTCCCTGCCGCCGGGGTATCACATTGAGCAGGCGGGGGCCATCGAGGAGTCGGGCAAGGCCACCCAGGCAATGCTGCCGCTATTCCCGATAATGATTGCCCTTACGCTGCTCATTATCATCGTGCAGGTGCGGTCGATGTCGGCAATGGTCATGGTGTTTATGACGGCGCCGCTGGGGCTGGTCGGGGTAGTGCCTACGCTGCTTCTCTTCCAGCAACCCTTTGGCATCAACGCACTGGTGGGGCTAATCGCATTGTCCGGCATTCTGATGCGTAACACGCTGATTCTGATAGGTCAAATTCACCACAATGAGCAGGAAGGCCTTAGCCCTTTTCATGCCATTGTGGAAGCCACCGTTCAACGCGCGCGACCCGTCTTACTGACGGCATTGGCAGCGATTCTGGCCTTTATTCCCCTGACACACTCGGTTTTTTGGGGAACACTGGCATATACGCTTATTGGCGGAACTTTCGGCGGCACTATTATTACTCTCGTGTTTTTGCCTGCAATGTATGCGATCTGGTTCAGGATCCGACCTGACGGTGAGAAGGTTTCTGAATGAATGTCGGGCAGGCAAAAAGGTTTTGCTTCACCTGCCCGCATAATGGCCGGTTCTGCCGGTCTTTTAGCCGACTTAATCGGGCAAAAAAAAAGCACCCAATGGGCGCTTTTATCAAAAAAATTTTATATTCTTAAAATTTACTTTATTATGGTTTTTAGTACGAGTGTTTCCCTGGTGTTGGCCGTCCATTGGCCTCCTCACACATTGTTCGGAGCAGTGTGTGAGGTTTCTTTTTCGTTAAAGAAGGTACCATTCATTATAATGGGGCGTAAGTTGTACTTAAGTCCTGAAAAAACCTGTACTTAAGTATAGATGTCGGCATTAAGGGATAAGCAGCCCTCAGGGAGTCAGTATGTTTAGTGCTTTTGAACAAAATCACACGATCACTGAAACATTGAAAGATTATATCGACCGTAAGCTGTGTCCACTAGGCAGTCCCGACTATGCCTATACCGTTGTGAGGAAAAAAAATCCTGCAGAAGTCCTTATCATCTCCAGTTATCCTGATGAGTGGGTCAATCTTTATCGGGCCAACAATTTTCAGCTTACCGACCCGGTAATACTCACCGCATTCAAAAGAACCTCTCCCTTTGCGTGGGATGAAAACATCACGCTGATGTCTGAACTGAAATTTACAAAAATCTTTTCCCTTTCCAGGCAGTACAACATTCTGAATGGCTATACATTTGTGCTGCATGATCAGATGGGAAATCTGGCATTGCTGTCTTTTATCATTGCCGACAATAGCCAGCAAGAGTTGGAAGAGCGACTGACTTCTGAACGTGGCAACTTGCAGATGCTTCTCATCGATATAAATGAACAGATGTATCGGCTTGTTGGCGGTATATCAGCCCGCGGACGTCAAATTACGGCGAGAAAGGAAAATAACATTTTCACTCTCCGTGAAAATGAGGTGCTTTACTGGGCCAGTATGGGGAAAACCTATGCAGAGATTGCGACGATTATCGGCGTTTCAGTCAGTACGATAAAGTTTCATATGGGAAATGTCGTTGCTAAGCTGGGTGTCAGTAACGCCCGCCAGGCAATCAGGCTGGGCGTTGAACTGGAGCTGATTATACCGGCAGCGTCAGCGGCCAGGTAAACAAAGAGTCTGTTTGGCTGTTGAGTCCTGTGGCCATGTTCATCTGATCGTCCTTCCCGGCAGGAAGATAGATCAGATAGATGCGTTCCCGCTCACTAAGAAATGCCTCTTTAAGTGTCTGTATTTGCCAGCCCGAGCGTTTCAATATCGTCAACATAGCGCGACTTACGATGGTATAAATACCAGCATGTCCGTTATCCTGAGCCCAGTTTATCATGGCAAGAAAAAGTGCCTGACTAACAGGGTATCGTTCGCCGAGAAGTTCCCGGGCTCGCAATTTGTCGACAAAGAAACGGCTCGACTCAACTCCCTCAGAAGGAAGTGGAACCGAATCAAAACACGCACGAAACGTATGGGTTATCATGTTTGGCTGGTCGAGAGCGGTAAAGCGCACGCTGCAAACGAGTTTCCCCTTACACAGTCCGAGAATATAGCGTGTTGAGTCATTGTCGAACTCATCGAACTCCATATCTTGGTTGCAAACAACTTCCCATCCCAGGCGGTCACTGAAGGTTGTTTTTCTTAGCCGGTAAAGTTCATCTACTCTGGTCATTCTGAGCTCTTCATAGCTCACGTCAAACAGTTCAAGCATCCCATTATCCTGTTAATAAAGCGTTGTATCCCGTAAACCGTGCATCATTATCCTACAAAACCCGACAATCGCTGACCCGAAAATGCACTGAATAACAGGATGTTAGTAAAATAATAAATATCTCGTCAAATCCCGCTCAATGGGAAATTACAGTTCCGATCCCACATCCGCAACAATACCTGCGCGTTTATTGATTTGACTCAAATCTGAGCAAGGCTTTCATCAGCAGGTATATCTCGCCCGGACCTCTGATTTATCCTGGCACCGATATTGGGAAGGGATCTACCTGGCCGTGATCTCAAAAAGTGCGTGGAACTAAAACGGGTCTGTTTGCAGTTGCAGTATAAAATTCAAACCGGCTGCAACTGAGGTCCTGTTTACATGAAGATTGTTTTACCAACAGGCACCTTATTGCACCAACGCGTTTTATAATCCCATTTTGGATCATATAATCCAATTGAAAATAGCCTCTTTTTGTTTTTATCATTACATAACTTGTCAGCTTCATTTATATTCAACCACATGAGTATACTTCCGACACTCAGATGTGAGTAATCAGGATCTACACCTCCATTAGGCACATCAAAATATATCCATTTATCAGACTCAGCCTTAAGTATAAAATCATATGCGCAGGGTAACGAACCATCGATAAAAAGAACATAACCAAAAATCATATCTTTAAAATATGTGAAAAAATCTATCAAAATTTCTTTGCTGTAGCATTTCACATTGTCCTGGAATCTTTTTTTGAAAAGAAGTACATATATATTGGCAAGTTGTTCTGGTTGTAGTTCGTTTACATTTTTAACGACACCTCCCTCTTTAATGAATTTATTGAATTCATTCCTTCTGTTTTTATGGCTCTTTTTTGAAAAATCATCCTTGGCCAGACATATAAATTTCTTCTTTGGTCTGAACTTAGTGAAAATTGTATTGTAAAAATGGTTGGAATGGGCAGAGGATATCTTATTTGAACGCCCCGGGAGGAATACTTTCTTATCTATATTTACAGGTAATATGATTTCATCACTCGTTATGGGATATGTTCTCCACAGATTAACGCCAACCTTATTACTGATTTCAAAAAAACAACCTTGGATGATATCTTTCTTTTTATAATGATAAAAATCTATTTCGCATATCTTCTTATCTAAAAGATACTGCAAGATTTTAGGGTGTGTATTTACACTTCCTCCAAACTTGTAATAACTCTGTTGATATATGTCGAATGAAGAACATTCCCAGCCAAATATTTTCTTAAACATTTTATTCATAATTTCAATCTTTTAAAATAAATTAAATTTCAATTTAACGCTATCAACACTAACATTTTAATGAAGTACCCGTTGGCTACTGCTCTTGCAGTTCTTTTAATAGCATGAGGGATGCAAACTTTGAAATAACTTAACCCCTGAGAAAGAGAAAAAACAATGAGTAAACCTAAAGGTATTAAATGCTTTTTTTTCATGATTAGTTCTCATTCTATTCAAATGTTAAGCCTAAAAAATCAATTCGTTTATAATACATTTACATTTCAAACAAGTGAATGAACAAGTGGGAAAATTAACTTTTCCAATTTGGAAAAATTGGAATTATGTAGTTAGCTACATAATAAAATAACATAATAGAAAATTATGCTATATAGTTACCAGAGCATCATGTTTATCCCTTATTTAAAATTTCATGCTATAGTGAATTTTGTTTTTATTTCTTTGCAGGTGAAACTTGAAATATAATAACACTCGCGAGCTTCGTGATTGGGTGATTTTTATAAAGACAATTGAGAAGGCGAACCTTTCTCTTGCTGCTCGTGAGCTCGGTGTTAGTGTCAGCACCGTGAGCAAGGCTATATCCAGGTTAGAGGATTATGTCCAAACGATGCTGATTAAGAGGGATGCTCGTAATTTTGAAATCACTTCTGCGGGTCATATTGCGTATAGTAAAGCGAAGAATATTACTGAATCCTTTCAGTCCCTGCTGTCAGAATTACAGAATCCTGAACTCTTAATTCAGGGGGACATACAATTCTCCGTACCCTCTGTGGTATGTCAGTTGCTTGCTAATCATTGGACAAGTGAATATATAATCAAAAACCCTATGGCCAGGGTGGAGATAAAATCACAGGAGCTTTTTGAATTCAATCATGATGTGAAAAACTTCGATCATGTAGCACTTCAATACGGAAATATTCAAAGACCAGAACTGGTGCATAGAGAACTAAGCTCTGTGGAGCTTATTAGCTGCGCCTCTCCTGAATACATTAAAAAATTTAATATTTTTGACAGGCCCGACAATTTCGAAGGGCATACCCTGTTGATGGTGGATAATTGTAATCTAAAAGATAATATGATTTTTTCAAAAGGGGATGAAACAGTTTCCTTAGACAAAAATCACAAGCCTGCTATTAAATCTAACGATTTTCTGGCTCTTTTCAACTTACTCCTTGAAGGAAAAGGGCTGCTTCTGGGCACACCTAAATGGCTAGCATTAACACATATCCGCGACGGAAAACTTGTGCAGATCATTCCTGACTGGAAACTGGATAAAATACCCGTCTATCTTGTCTGGATGCACAGACCCTATTATTCCCCTCTGTTTTTAGATTTTATTAATTATGTGGAAAAAAAATGGAACAATTTTAACCAGGTTTACTTAAAATGACCTGCACTCAGGATTTGATACAACGCTCAGTGAGTCATGCAGGGTCTTGACCCGCTCCCCGTAGGTGAACCAGCCATAATCAGGAATACCCGGCTTCATTCTGACTGCATTGTCAGAATCATTATCTGTCTTCAGCAACTGCGGTAAAGGGAGCCTGAGCGCTATACTGTTCAGCATCCCAGCCACCTCTGACGAGCGCCGATTCTGCCCCCCGCCTATCCCCAGGCATTTGCGGGTGTAAACGTCGATCTTCGTCTACAGGCACAGTCGTCGCCCGTCAACCAAAGCATCAGAAAAAAAATTCATGTCCAGACGTGGCGTGGATATAAGCCCTGAGCTTCGGTTGCCGCCGCGACGTGTTTAATAGCGGATGATTTCCCGGTTGTTTAAACTTTAGATTGAGTCGGGTTATATACTCTTCCAGATATTTTGTACAAGAGGAAAGAAGATGCTCAACACTTACATTATTCTCGCCATTTCTATCTGCGCTGAAACGCTGGCCACAACCATGATGAAAGCTTCAGATGGCTTCACCCGAATAATCCCAAGCATGGTTGTGGTGGTGGGATATGCTATTTCGTTTTATGGTCTTTCCCAGGTGGTCAAGACCATGAATATTGGTATCGCTTACGCGATTTGGGCGGGGATGGGGATCTTTTTGGTTTCTATAATGTCATTTCTGTTTTATAAGCAGAAACTCGATCTTCCTGCCATCATGGGCATGGTTTTTATTGCTGTGGGAATTTTGATTATCCAGCTGTTCTCTAAATCCGTTTCCCACTGACTGACTCCCAAGATATCCCGTCAGTGCGCTATTCATCGGCCTCTCTGTTGTCATGCCGTTTGAAGCGAACGCGTTGATACCAGGGCTTTGGTACCGGATGGATGATGCTGCGCAGCGCCCTGGAGTAATCCATCACCAGACCTGGCGTCCAGGCCATTGAGATAGCGCGTTTGCGTAACTGAGCGGCAACCCAAAGCTCAGGCATAGTGAGCGTTCTGATTATGGATAACCAGCTTTCAGTACGTCCGGAGAGCACACCATCCAGGGCGTTTTCCAGCGCGTAGGCAACACTGCTTGAACAGTTGCGGTAGGTCAGGTTATAGGTTTTTGTTAATTTGTAGTCACTCCAAAAACGGTGTAAGGCTTTTCCGTTGTATCTGGTGAAACAAATTTTACGATCTGAATGGCACCATTCTGCCGCCTCGGTGGCATAGTCAGGCTGGAACTTACCTAAAACATCATTATCGCGTGTTGCTTTAAGTGTATTCAGGAACTCCGAGGGCGACCGGTCGATATCTTCCGCTGGGTACAGGCTGATGTAAATACTGTCAGGGACCTCCAGCGCAGCATGGCCGGTTGATATCACACCTTCCGAGTCAACTGCGGCTATGTAACGGTTGATCACCGGGCGTGGAATAGTCGATGCGCTGGCTGTTCCTTCGGGCGTCCATATATGAACGGTGAGGGGTTCGCGAAAATCAGTAATAACTTGCGTAGCAACTTCTGACTTTTGCGTGCCACTTTTTTTCAACTCAGCACCTATACCTTCAGGCGCTAAAAGTTCGAATACAGAAGTCCCTTCCTGCAGTCGCATAACCCGAAGAGCAAGGCGTACGGTATGAATACCGCTGAAAACCATCAGTGTTCCCAGGAAGAAAGAGACCGTAGCCTTGTAATGTGTTGGGTAGGGACTGAATATGAAAATGGCAAAAAAGATTTGTGCCAGGCCGTTCAAAAAAGAGCTCTTCCAGTTAGGGAAACGCACAATCCACGCCGAGAAAACCACAAACAGACCAATCACGAAATAGGCAAATCCGAATACAATCGCCAGGAGCAAATTGCTATAAGACTGGTTTGATAAGATAAGAAGCGAGACGAAGCAAAAGATGCCCCCCTTAAAGTAGAGGAGCGCTTTTTGCGCACCGATGCCTCCTGACGCTATGCTTAGCGTCACTAAACTTTCCGTGAGCAAAAGCAAACCAAAAAATCGCAGAGGGAAGTACGTCACCCCGTCCAGACCGTCGAGGAAGATGGCCAATCCGAACAGGCTCCACAGGCTCCCAAACAGGATCAGATATTTGCCCCAGTAACGCATAAAATCAACGCCGAACAATAATAATGCAATCTGTATCACAAGTCGGTCTCTCTTTATTAAATCATGACGTCTGAGTTTAAATAGCCAAATCGTAATGGCTGGACTGCCAGTTCCCGACAATAATCAACGAGTCAGCATTTGCCATGGTGATACCGCCGCTGTCTACCAGCGTTAGCCACTCAGCATTATTCGACTTAATACGAAAAATGACGGTATCGTGCTGGCTCGACATCGAATTAAACCAGTGTTGATTGAGTTTTTCTCTGTCTGAAGGATGTACATGACTTAGCACTTTCTCAACCGTATCGAACTCTGTCAGAGAAGCAGAATCCAGCAGCGAAGAGAGATCATTTTCCCAGGTAAACTTGCCAGTTTCAGGCTCAAGTCTGTAAAGTACGCCGTTACCTGAAAGCCTGCCTGTATCTGGATTGAAACGGGTTGTCGAGCGTCTTAATACGCGTACAAATACGATGAGCAATGCTGTCGCAGAAAGATAGCTTAGCGCCAGTAGCAGTGACTCGACGAGGCTAAGGTTGCGCAGAAAGAACGGACCCTGATGCATGTCGGTAAAATGGATGACAATCAGCCCCAATACCAGCAGGCCGATGGATCCTCCACGGTTGCCCCATACCAGGGCGAGCATCAAACTCAGGACAATAGGCAAGCAGGAAAGGGCGAAATAGAGCGCGGGAGCTTCGGTTTTAAGCCATGTGTCACTATAGCCGAAAATAAATACGGTCAGGGCACAGATCGATAGCAACAAGGCAAGGCCTCCCAGCAGCTTCGTCCAGGGGAGGAAAGCCTGATAGCCACGCTTGTTCACGAAACCCATCACCACAGTTGTAGCAAAGAAAATCCCGGTCACGTCAGCAACGAAACCGTTCCAGATAGTTGTCATTATCGGCTGTCCGCTGAAGAAAGCGTAACCTCCCGCCACGATTAGCGCATCCAACATGCTGATCACAAAAGTGGAGCATATCCACAAAATAATGACGTGCAGATCATCACTTGGCCGCGCGAAACGCCGGACGATCCAGGCAATGAGAACGTTGGCTGGCATTTCGAGTAGTGAATAACCCACTGAGATAAGAAAAGTGGGGAGATTCTGCCAGGCCCGGTCCTGTAGTACGCTCGCCAGAACAAAGATAAGGATAAGCGCGGGATAATGGCGCCAGCGAGCAGATAAAAAGGCTGCTACCGCCACGCCAGGAGGAAACCACACTATAGCAATCGCAGAATTTGTGTCGTCAAATTTGAGAGACATCAATCCTGATAAATAATAAACCAGCCCCCATAAGAGCAGGATCGCAGTTTGCTGCAGCCAGGAGG
>Ga0308156_1004150_pt1 | contig 10277 bp, 5 predicted proteins | sample PhyAR2_FD_201041 | JGI IMG/M metagenome (GOLD analysis project Ga0308156, IMG submission 201041) | Phyllosphere microbial communities from UC Gill Tract Community Farm, Albany, California, United States - DLSL A.R2 | ecosystem: Host-associated > Plants > Phyllosphere > Unclassified | place: USA... | reverse complement strand
AGGTAGTGGGCGGCCCAGATCAGTTTGGGTTTGTCTTCCATCAAGCCTTCGAGGGTGAGGTCGCGGGCGTAACCCATCAATTCCGAAGCCTGTTCGCGGGCGTGTTGGCAGGGGATGCCGGGCTCGATGCGGAACAGGGCGTGGGTGTGGTTTTCGCCTTGGTAGAAAACGGTTTGGCCTGGGGTGCAGGGGGTGTGTGCGGTGGACATGGGTGTGGCTCCCTGAAGTTTTTGGGCTGGCTGTTTTTGAGCTGCGGCTGGGTTACTGCCGTTTTGCTTGAGCCAGGGGCTTGAGGGTTAGTGTGTGGGGTGTCGCGAGGGAGGGTGATGGATTTGGAGGAGGGCGGATTCCAGCAGGCGGCGCAGGGATTCGAGCTCGTGCATGGAAGCCATGATCAGCGGGGCTGCCGGGGAGCGGGGTTGCGTGAGGAGGGCTTGTTGGGCCACGGCTTCGGCGCAGAGGGCGTAGTCGGCGGCTAGGGTTAGGGTGTCTTCCAGGGTGGCGGGTGTGGGTGGTGGGTCGGGGACGATTTTTAACATGAGTTGCTTCCGTTGCTGGGCCGACATCCGCCGCTGTCAAACGGCGGGTGGCAGCTGTACGTGGGTTGACAGACCGGCGGAAACAACAAGATCCGGCGCACGCAAGCGTGCCCGCACGTACAGCCGCCATAAGGGCGACCGCTTAGTTGTTTACCGCTGCGACCTGTCAAAGTCGTGTCGTTGGGTTGGCAACGACGGGGTGAGACTAGGACGCTGGGAAGGCTGACGCAACGGGAAACAGGGGAGGGGAGTATCTTTGGGAAATGGACTACAGGGAAGGGGGGAAGTCTGAGGTTTTGGGTGGGATGGGCTATTCCTGAGCGTGGTTGCAGGGATGTCAGGCCTGTCGGATTGACGCTGTGTATCCAAAATCTCAAGTGCCGACTCGCGGTCATAGATACATTGATATCGTAGGTTGCTGAGCCGGGGTGATCTGAATAGATAATGTAATTTATTGTTTTTATCAGTAAATGCAGTTCCAATAATTGATTGGAATACCGCTTGGAATACCCTGCTGTGATCTTAATCTTTCGAGGGACCTGGTCAAGGTTGGGTCAGTTTCCGTCTTGTTTAGTATGAATCGCTTGAAAATTTTGTCCTAGACAGCTTATGCCTTGGGGCAAGTGCATTAAGGGCGGTGTTGACATCGTTTAGTGAGTACAAAGCTGTACTGCTACTTGTTGAGTGAGTTCACTCGCATCTTTCGGAGCGCCACTATCGCTTGATTTTGGCAACGAAGAGCTCCCTTTCATCAGCGGGCGCACCTCTGCGGTAAAAATCCAATAACTCGCTATGCCATGTGGAAGCAAGGTTACGTTTAGAAAGGGTGAGGATGATCAGCCTCGCGGATGAATGCTGAGCTGGTGCACTGGTGGGCAACTGAGCAGGTGAAGGATCTGGAACACATCCCGATGAATACGGAGTGCCGAGTCGACCGCAAGATACGCCGTGGCTGGGTCGATGATTTGTCAGAGCTGTCCGATCAATCCCAGCTATCTCAGCAAGGTTCCCTAAGGCGAGGGTCATCGAGGCTTCGGCGCTAGCAGGAGGTAGCGTCTTGGGGCGTCGCTCGTAGCTGGCGGAGTGTTATCATTCCGGATTACGTACTGCTCTGAGCAGTTGAGGTGTGGCTAGGTGGTCGAGTACTGGTTTCAGACTGGTGATCTCCGCTAGCTGCCTACGGCTTGGCGCAAAAACGCCGGATACGTCTTTACCCATTCTCCCCCGGTAGATAGGGTGAAAGGTTTCGCAAAAGCTGTTGCGACTATCCAGTGGTGGGTTCGCTGTGGCACTGCAAGACCCGCCTCTGGTTGCCAGGATCTAATTGAGTGAACCTCTCAGAATTTCATACTGAATCACTCAATTGAGGGCCGTTCGACGTACCCCTAAGACAAAAGGCTTGCCGAACAGGATTTGCTACTGAACGCAGGCCTCAATAAGGATTTTCTCAGATGATCTACAGCCCGTACCAGGCTAAGTATTTCGCCCACTTCTTAACTCGCGAAGGTATCGGTGCCGATGAGTCTCTGACCCAGTCCTTGTCCTCAGCCAGGGTGGATCTGAACCCGCACCAGGTCGATGCGGCTATGTTTGCGTTGCGCTCGCCCTTGTCTAAAGGTGTGCTGCTGGCCGATGAGGTCGGGCTTGGCAAAACGATTGAGGCGGCGTTGGTGCTCAGTCAACGTTGGTGGGAGCAGCGTCGAAATCTTCTGTTGATTGTGCCAGCCTCTCTTCGCAAGCAGTGGGCCACGGAGCTCAGCGAGAAGTTCTCGTTGCCCTCGGCTATCCTTGATGCCAAGCGATTAAAAGATTTAGCAATCAACGGGCAACCCAATCCCATTGGGCGTAAGGAAGGCATCATTATCGTTTCTTACGAATATGCCGCTCGTATCGCCCATCAGCTACAAAAGGTTGCGTGGGACTTGGTCGTGTTTGATGAGGCGCACAAGCTGCGTAATGTCTTTAAGGCCGCTAACAACTCCCGAGCTGCCGTCCTGCGCGACTCCTTACAGGGTTGCCAGAAGCTTCTGCTCACGGCAACGCCTCTACAGAACAACCTGATGGAGCTCTACGGCCTCGTTACGATCATTGACGAGGCTTACTTTGGGTCTGAGCAGGCGTTTAAGGCCGAGTTCGGAGGCAAGGGTAATCTTGCCGCCATGACCTTGCTGCAGCATCGCTTAGAGCCTATCTGCAAACGCACTTTACGGCGTCAGGTGCAAAAGGCCGGGTTGATCAACTATACCAACCGCCTGCCGAAAACCTTTGATTTTACCCCCAGCAAGCTTGAGCTGGATCTATATGAGTCAGTGTCGGCGTATCTGCAAAACCCAGACACCATTGCTCTAGGCAAAAATGGCCGTCACTTGGTTACCTTGTCCTTGCGCAAGATTCTTGGCTCATCTTCATTTGCTATTGCCAAAACCTTGGACAAGATGGTCAACCGCCTGCAAGCCAAGCTAGCAGTTGATGACGACACCCTGGACGATCTTGATGGCTTTGCTGAAGATGCTGAGGATTGGCGAGATGCCGGTTCCATCGCCGCAACCGAAGCGGATGCTGTCGAAGACCACACGGATGATGATCTTGATGAAATTGACCCGAAAAAGCTTCAGGCTGAGATTGCCGAGCTGACTCATTACCGGGATATCGCCACCTCAATTAACGACAATGCCAAAGGTCGAGCACTCCTTGAGTGCTTGCCGATCGTTATGGCCGAGATAGAAGGCAAAGGTGGCCAACGCAAGGCTGTGGTATTTACCGAGTCCGTGCGAACCCAAACCTACTTGCGTGACCTGTTGGAGCAAAGCGGGTTCGCTGGTCAAACTGTAATTCTCAACGGCTCTAATGCCGACAAAGATAGCGCCGCCCTCTATAGGGCGTGGCTTGCCAAAAATAAAGGTACTGATGTTGTCTCAGGCTCCAAAACGGCTGATATGAAAGCGGCAATTGTCGATGCCTTCAGGCATGACCGCTCCATCCTCATTGCCACGGAATCCGGTGCTGAAGGTATCAACCTACAGTTCTGTTCGCTGCTAATCAACTATGACTTACCTTGGAATCCTCAGCGGGTTGAACAGCGGATTGGCCGCTGCCATCGCTATGGGCAAAAGATCGATGTCACCGTCATCAACTTCTTGAATCGGAAGAATCAGGCCGAAGAGCGAATTCACCAGCTTCTAGAGCAAAAGTTCAAGCTATTTGAGGGCGTATTTGGCTCATCGGATGAAGTATTAGGTGCCATTGAGTCTGGCGTGGATATCGAACGGCGCATTCTGGAGATCGTCCAGACGTGCCGCTCGAATGATGAAATCAATGAGGCCTTCGATCGCTTGCAGGAAGAGTTCAGTGTCGAGATTGATGCGGCCAAACAGGATGCGCGCAACAAGATCTTGGCAGAGATGGACGAAAAGGTGATTGAGCGCCTGATGAGCCGTAAAGAAGGTGTTCATGCCGCCCTGGGCGACTTTCGACGAGCGCTACTCAGCCTTGCCCGTGCAGAGTTACTCGAAGCCCGTTTCCATCCTGACCATGCCGAACGCTTTGATTATCAAGGGAATACCTGGTCTACCGAATGGCCTGAGGCTGAGGATAACGGTTGGCGCTTTTTCCGCTTGGGAAATGGAGGTTTGGCTGACCAACTGGTGAGGCAGGCCAAGGCTCATTCAACTCCCATGGGAGCCCTTAAGTTCGACTATAACGCCTATGCTGGCAACCTGGCTGATGTGGCCAGCTTGCGCGGGCAGTCCGGTTGGATGCGGCTTTCACGCCTTACATTACTAACCCCCGCTCGCAAGTGGGATGAGCTGATCTGCGCCGCCTTCAGCGATGATGGCAGAATGCTTGACCCAAGCACCGCCGAACGCTTACTGCACATTCCAGCCCAAGGGCTTGGTTTGCCTGCTGGGCTGGCTCCCGAGGTTGAATTAGCAGGCGTGACTGAGGCGCGGCAAACGGCGCTGGTTGGGCAGGCGCAACAGCGATTGGGTGAGTTTCTCAACGAAGAGGAAGACCGTCTTGATGCGTGGCGTAATGACGCCCGCGTGGCCTATGACCAGAGAATTAAAGAACTCACCAAGCAGGCCAATGAAAAGAATAAGCTCGCCCGTGCGACCACCAATCTTGCTGCCAAACTGGAACTGCAACGCGAAGGTAAAACCCTGAAACGGCAAGTGGACGATTTACAGCATCAGCTCTATAGCCGCCTGCGCGAAATTGACGATGAACGCGAAGCCATGCTCGATACCATTACCGAACAAATTAACCTGACGCCACAGGTGGAACACCTGTTTACGATTCGATGGAGCTTAGTCTAATGGCCGGTAAACCAAAACTTGAACTGACCTGGGTCGGTAAAGACGAGCGTCCGCGCCTTGAGCCGCGCATTTTGATTGAAGATCCAGAGTTTTCCTATCACGCTAAAGCACGGCGTGAGGGCGATCAATTTGAAAATATGCTAATCCATGGAGATAATCTCCTAGCGCTCAAGGCATTAGAGACTGATCCGAATGTGCGCGGCAAGGTGAAGTGTATCTACATTGATCCGCCTTTCAATACCCAGCAAGCATTCCCAAACTATGATGACGGAATCGAACACTCTTTGTGGCTCTCTCTGATGCGGGAGCGTTTAGAGATTCTTCGAGGTCTCCTTTCTGATGAAGGTTCGTTGTTTATTCACATCGATGATAACGAACTTGCGTATCTGACCGTTATCTGTGACGAGATTTTTGGCCGCAACAACCGAATTTCTATAGTTACATTCAAACAAGGGTCGGCTACCGGTCACAAGTCAATCAATCCTGGTGTTGTAAGTACTTCTAATTTTATTTTGGTCTATGCTCGCCATAAACCTTCCTGGAAGCCAAATCGTCTATTTGTAAAGCGCGCCGATGGTAGAGACTCTAGATACAGTCGATTCATTATAAATCGTGATGATCATCATTCAAATTGGCAGTTCACAACCCTTGCTAAGGCCTTTGCAGACTATTGTGGTCTGCCAGAGAAAGGATTGAAAAAGTCATTGGGTGATGATTTTGAAAGAGCTATTACCGAGTTTGTTCATGACAAGGCAGATAGCGTTATTCAGCCTGCTCGACCTGATTATAATGCTGTTAGCGCTGAAGCGCGTAAAATGATCGATGAGTCTAAAGAAAATCCTGATAAGGTGTTAAGGCTTGAAAGGGGTGGAAAACTTTCTGATATGTATTTCATCGGTGGACAGAAAATTCTGTTTTATCGGGATAAGTTAAAGTTTATTGATGGAAAGTGGGAGTCTGGCGAGCCCCTTACCTCGATCTGGGACGATATTCTCTCCAATAATCTACACAACGAAGGTGGGGTGGAGTTCCCTAAAAGTAAAAAGCCAGAGTTTTTGATCAAGCGTTGTCTTGAACTTTCTACAAATGCTGGTGACTTGGTCCTTGACTCCTTCGGCGGGTCAGGCACGACTGGCGCCGTTGCGCATAAAATGGGCCGCCGCTGGATTATGGTCGAACTTGGGGATCACGCTAGGACGCACATCGTTCCTAGAATGAATAATGTCATCAATGGTATTGATAAAGGTGGCATTACAGAAGCTGTAAGTTGGATGGGTGGCGGCGGATATCGCTTCCTCAAGCTCGCACCTTCATTGTTGCAGCAAGACAAGTGGGGGAACCTGGTTATTAATAAAAGCTACCAACCAGAGATGCTCGCCGAGGCTATGTGTAAGCATTTTAATTACTCATACGCGCCATCCGTTGAGCACTATTGGATACATGGGAAAGCTACCGAAAACGCCTTTATCTATGTGACCACCAATAGTTTGACCTTTGATCAGCTCAAGGCTTTGTCTGATGAGGTTGGTGAAGAACGTAGCCTGCTAATTTGCTGCATGGCCTATGAGGGTGCTGGTGATAAGTTAGCAAACCTAACGATCAAAAAGATTCCTCGTGTGGTGCTCGATCGTTGCGAGTGGGGTAAAGACGATTACTCCTTTAAAATCGCAGCCTTGCCTATGCAAGAAGAAGAGCCTGAAGTAGTCGAGGCGCCGAGCACCAAGACTAATAGAAATAAACCGTCGGCTGTACAGGCCAACCTGTTTGATGGTACTGAGGTAGACTGAGATGACTGAAATAAACAAGGATCGTGTAGTTGCCCAGATTAGTCAGCGTCTTTCGTTACGTAATCCTCAGGTAGAAGCGCTGCGGCGCCTCGATTCCATTGTAGGGTTGATTGATCCGAAAAAGGGGACCAATGTAGAAGCCGCTCGGGAGCAGGTGCGTCAAGCATTCAGTGAAATAACTGATGCTGACTTTGTCGACTTCGAACGTGACTTTCCATCAGTTTGTTTTTCTGTTGCCACCGGCGTTGGCAAGACCCGTTTAATGGGCGCGTTCATTAGCTACTTACACATGATCGGTAAGAGCCGGAATTTCTTCGTTCTTGCGCCTAACCTGACGATCTATGAGAAGCTGCTGTCTGATTTTGATCCTCGTAGCCCTAAATATGTATTTAAAGGTATTGAGAGCTTTGCTCATATGCCGCCTTTAATTGTCAACGCGGAAAACTATGAAGAGGGCCGAGGTGTGCGCGGTAACGACCTTTTTGGCCGTGAAAGCGTGATCATTAATATCTTTAATATTTCAAAGATAAACTCGGAGGTGCGTGGCGGTGCTGCCCCACGTATCAAGCGCCTGCAAGAATACATCGGCGACAGCTATTTCTCGTACCTGTCTGAGCTTGAGGATTTGGTACTGCTGATGGATGAAGCACACCGTTATCGCGGTAGCGCTGGGTTCAAAGCCATTGCCGAACTGCAGCCTATTATGGGTCTTGAGGTAACGGCGACGCCGAAAACAACTGGCAGCAAACCTCAGCCGTTCAAGAACGTGGTATACCGTTACGAGTTGCCGGATGCGATGGAAGACGGTTATGTGAAGGAGCCGGCCATTGGTACTCGGGCGAATTTTAATCCGAAATCAGTGGATGCCGATGCGCTTGAGCGCATCATGCTTGAGGACGGGATTAACTACCACGAGCATGTCAAGGTAGCGCTCGAAACCTACGCGAAAAACTACGATAAGCCGGTCGTGCGGCCATTTATGCTGGTCGTGACCAAGGATACGACGCACGCATCCGAGGTACGGCAGCTTGTGGAGTCTGATGAGTTTTTTGCCGGCCGCTACAAAGGCCGAGTTATCGAGATTCACTCAAAAACTTCCGGGGAAGAGAGTGATGAAAATGCTCAGCGCTTATTGAACATCGAAAAAAGCGGCGATACTGACATCGTTATTCACGTTAACAAACTTAAAGAAGGCTGGGATGTTACTAACCTCTTTACAATCGTCCCGTTGCGTGCTTCAGCTTCTGATATTCTGACCGAGCAAACCCTGGGGCGCGGTCTGCGCTTACCATATGGTAAACGCACGGGGGTTGATGAGGTCGATCAGCTCACCGTCATCGCCCACGATCGGTTTAATGAATTGATTGAGTTGTCTAAAACGGAAAATGGCGTTACAAAGAAGCTTAAACAAGTACTTATTGGCGAGGGGGGGGACGTTGCCGCAGTGAAATCTGAGATTGTGACTGCGCCCAACGTTGTGCAGCACTTGGTGCAATCCATGCTTCCGAAGGCTAAAGATAGCGAAAAATACACTTCCTACCAAATTTCTGCACCCTCCAGTCCATTTGGTGTGGCAGAGCCGCCAGCACCTTATGTTTTACATACAACGCAAGAAATTGAAGTGGCCGAAAAAACCCTTCAGATTGTAGTTCAGCAAGCCGCTAAGCAAGTATCAAGCCTTGCTGATCTGAACAAGCCTGAGGTGCAAGCCGCTATTGTACAGGCCATTCAAGCCGAGCAAGCACCTCAAGCCGAGATCTTTGCAGTCGAAACGCCGAAAATTGAAGCAATTGTGAAGACGATTTGCAGTCAGTTCGTTGAGCGGATTATTGCCATTCCGGCATTGACCATAACTCCGACCCAAAATATTTCTTTCGGGTTTAAGTCATTCGATCTGGATCTCAAACATTGGAATCACCAACCGCTCTCTAGCGAGTTGTTAATTCAGGTCTTGCGTACAGAAAAAGTACAATCCATTGTAGGTGATGCTAATGATGAGCAGCAAGAGTTCTTGGAGAACTATATTGTTGCTAAGCTCATGGATTTTCCAGAGATTGATTACGATTCGCATGCTGAAGTACTTTACGAGCTGGCAGGTCAAGTAGTTGCGCACTATCGCACCAAATACGATAATCCCGCAGACTTGCGCAGTGTGCTGCAAGGACACTCTAGGCAAATGGCCGAGGCCATCTTTGCCGATATGAAGAAAAACATGTGGCGCGGAAAAACCAATTATCGTGTTACCGTGAGTGCGGCTTTTCAAGACTTGCGTCCACAAACCTTCGAGAATGCAGGTAGACAATATTCATTGGACTTCCGTCAAGCGCCGGAAAGGCTCAGTGAGATCAAGCGCTATATATTTAGTGGCTTCGGAAAGTCTTGCTACCCCCTGGCGAAGTTTGATTCAGATACGGAGCGTAAGCTAAGCGAGATTTTAGAAAAAGAAAATGGCGTTAAGCTCTGGATGAAGCCTGGTCCCAACCAGTTTAAACTCTATGATTCGGATGGTGTTCCTTATCAGCCGGATTTTGTGGTTGAAGCTCAAGACCGTATTTTTATTATTGAAACCAAGCGCGCTGATGAAATCAGCGACCCGGCAGTATTGCGCAAAGCAGAAACCGCAGCGCTTTGGGCGCATATCGCCACTGAGTTCCATGCGAAAAAAACCGGCAGTAAGCCGTGGTCTTATCTATTAGTGCCACATTGGGATGTTGTCGCAAACTCTACGTTGGCAGGTCTTGCCGCAAAATACACGCACCTAGCAGATATTGAACTTTTGACTCGCTATGAGCTATCAAATGAGCTGGATATAAATTTGTAGGCGTAGGTGGCCTCTGCACAAAAGGGTAGCTTCGGCTACCTTTTTTTTGAGAAATTTTGATTTTTTATAATTGTTCCATGATTCCAATCAGTCAAAAATTTGTGGTGGGTTAAACCTAACACCTGGCTCAAACTAATTTTAAAATTCCATCATGTGAGCCGATGCTTCCCCTTCGCTCACATACCAGTGAAATAGTGAGAAAATAGTAATATCGTCTTTCTTTGGAGTGGTTTTTCAAATGCTGATCCAGAAACCAGCGAAAATGCTTGCGTTGCCAGGCCCACGGGTTGTCGCGCCGCCATCGTTGTTGGATGGCCGCTTGCATGATTCGGGCTTGCCTTAGGTGTCGTTGCTGCGTGGCCTTTGAGCCGGTCAGTACGCCGCTCAGGAACAGTGCAATGTCGAAAGGCTTGCTCACGCTCGACCTCCAATGTAGGCCGACACCACATCGATCCGGTGATGCCCGAGCTCATGGCTGATCTGTTGTCGCGCCTGGTGATCAAGTTTGAGATCTATGCGATAGCAGTGATCGCCATCGACTGGCGTAGCGTGGCCCGTGAGTTGCTCATAACGCTCGCAGGCGTATGCTGCTCGCAGTTCATGAAAGCCCTTCAGCCCGTGATCATGTAGCGTTTGGCGTACGGTGAGTACGGCCTTTCGCAGGAATACGGCGTAGCTTTCGTCGTGGGCCAGCAAGTGTCGGCTACGGGGCGGCGACGCATCACGCGCCAGGTGGAGCGCCGCGTTAACTTGTTCAGTGGCCATGATCCAACGTGGCGCAGATGCCCCTGAGCGGCCGCCTTTGGTACCGTCC
>Ga0308156_1004145_pt1 | contig 10298 bp, 6 predicted proteins | sample PhyAR2_FD_201041 | JGI IMG/M metagenome (GOLD analysis project Ga0308156, IMG submission 201041) | Phyllosphere microbial communities from UC Gill Tract Community Farm, Albany, California, United States - DLSL A.R2 | ecosystem: Host-associated > Plants > Phyllosphere > Unclassified | place: USA... | reverse complement strand
TGGAAAAACGCCGCTACAAGATCAAACCGCCCGAGGTCTGGACCCAGGTCCGAAAGGACTATCTGTCCGGCCTCGACGCCAAGACCGTCGCCGCCCGCCACGACGTGACCGAGGCCTCCATCCGCGCCCGCGCGACGAAGGAGGGCTGGTCCCGCCATCCGCGCAGCGAGGCCGCGACCCCCGCGCCCCAGCCCCTGTCGCCTCACGACGCGGCCGACCTGTCGCCCGACGACCCCGATGATCCCGCCGCCCTGGCCCGCGCCGCCGCCCAGGCCTCGGGCCGCGCCCTGCACGCCCAGGACTTCGCCCAGGCCCGCGCCCTGGCGGCTCTGGCCGAGACCTATCGCAAACTGGCCGACCGCGACGGCCCCGGCCGCGCCGCCCGGCTGACGGTGAAGAATGCCCCTCTGCAACTGGTCTTCGACATCCTGACCAATGAGGCCGAGGCCGAGCGCCGCTTCACCATGAACACCAGCGACAAGAGCGACTGGGAGTTGCGCGGCCAATACTGGCAGGCGAAACAGAAGCTGGAGCGCGCCAACACCGAATGGGGCCACGCCCAACTGGCCCGCCGCGTCCAGCTGGAGCGCCGCATCGCCGCGCTCGAGGACCAGATCCGCGCCGCCGGCCTCGACCCCGTCATCGAACGCGAACAGGACCGCCGCATCTCCCAGGGCCTCGACCTCTTCCTCGGCCCCCTGCGGGGGAGAGTGACGATGGAGGAATGGGAGAAGACGCTGGATGAGTTGTGAGAGCCGATCCTTCTCCCCTTGCGGGAGAAGGTGCCCCGCAGGGGCCCATGAGCGGGGCGCCATTGATCGCCAAGCCCGCACAACCCTTTGTCGGACCTCGTTTCGCTCGGCACCGTAACATTCGAAAAAATAATTTAACGTGAGTTGAGATCAACGCTAAGTTGACTTCTTATCGCCCTGGTCAACAGAAAAGCGCATGAAAATCAATAAGATGAAATCTTATCGTGATTCTGCCTTCTAAAAGTTTGTGCGAATCGAGAGATTGTGCCCTTCCATTGCCTTAAGTCATATATTAACTCCCGGATGTGCTGGTGACTAAGGCGTGGTGCAAAGCGCTGGACGATTATGCGGTTGTCGCGGAAAGCGGCAATCGCCGTGTGGTTATGGCGAAGGGATTGGCGAAAGAGTTCAAAAAGGTCGCTAACAAAGATAAGGCTAAACTGCTGTCGTGGATGGAAAACTGGACCAGAGATCGAGAGGGTGCGATTTCTACGCAGCGGTTCAAGTCTCAAGAAAGCTTCACCGATCATAAGGGGCGGCGAGTTCAGATTTGGGCTTTCAAATCTTTCCAAGCGCGCCTCTACGGCTTCATTCGCAAGATTGAAGATAAAGAGACATTCCTGGTGACTGCGGCGGACGCCTCGAAAAAGGATGACGAAGCTGACCCAGTTAAACTGAAAAGAGCCAGCGAAGAGGCGTTTAAAGTCCTCGATGCGGTTGGAATGAGATAGGAGACTAACGTGCAAGATTTCTTCGACTTTGCTGATGTTGAGTTTAAAGAAGCTTATGTTGAAGAGTCGTTCGTGGCCGAGGTTCAGCATGAGATCACGCGTCTCATGAAAACTAAGGGTATTACGCGAGCTGAGTTGGCTCGGCGAATGAATGTTTCGGCTCCTCACGTCACTCAAATGCTGGGAGACGAAGATGCTAATCTGACCTTGCGAACGGTCGCGCGCATTTTTGATGCGCTGGGCGAAAAGGCGTCCATCGGCGTGCACCTTGCGGCGACGGAGCTCGAAACCAAGTCTGCTTATCGACAACTTTCGCAGCTTGAGTGGAGCTGCGTCGTTTCTAATGACCGCTGGTCTCACGACGATGATTTGGGCCGAGCTCAAGAGGGCAATGGAAGCGTTGTTGTGTGGATGGATGCTGTCCGGCGAGCTGCTTAAGTATGGCCAGTAAACCTCCGATCCCTGCCGAAGACTTCAATGCTGTGGTCGAAGCTGCTCATCTTTTGGATATCAAATTGATATCTTCCGAGTTTTCGATCCAAGCTTCTTTTTTTGGAGAACCTCGAGACAATATCCGGTTCGCGTATGGTTGCGAGCCCGGAGCGCATCACTTCAATGCGGAAGACGGCCGGCTCATCGGCACGTTCTTTGTCGAGGCGGGCGCAAAAAAGTCGCGAAAATTTCTCATGAAAGCTAAGGCGACCTATCTCATTGCATTCTCTGTAGAGGGCAATCCGACTGAAGATAGCGCGCTTGCATATCTGAGAAAGATTGGTGCCTTTGGATGCTGGCCGTACTTCCGGTCTCATTTCGCGACTCTTTGCGCGAACGCTGGAGCGGAAGCGCCGCCTCTACCGATCATGACTGGGAATCTTCCAACGAAGATCACCTGATCTTTGGTAGGATGCCGCGCTGAATATCGAGGTCGGCAATAGGCTGCTACAGCCGCCCCTTCCTGAACCGCTCCTGCGCTTCCGCCGCCGCCTCGGCGCGCCAGCGTTTGGGCGCGGACTTATCGACGGCTTCGCCGGCGCCGGTCAGGGCTTCGTTGGCGAACTCCAGGTCCATCAGCTTCATGCGCTTGATCTCGTCGCGCAGGCGGCCGGCTTCCTCGAACTCCAGGTTGGAGGCGGCCTCGCGCATGCGGCCTTCCAGGTCGCGCAGGGCGGCCTGGAAGTTGGAGCCGACGAAGGGTTTGGAGGCTTCGGCCACGCCCGGTTTGGTCAGGCGATCCATCTCGCGCGACTCATAGGGGCTGTCCATGATCTCCTTGATGTCGCGCTTGACCGTTTCGGGCGTGATGCCGTGTTCGGTGTTGTAGGCGACCTGGCGTTCGCGGCGGCGGTCCGTCTCGGCGATGGCGCGCTCCATACTGCCGGTCATGCGATCGGCGTACAGGATGACGCGGCCGTCCACATTGCGCGCGGCGCGGCCGATGGTCTGGATCAATGAGGTCTCCGAGCGCAGGAAGCCCTCCTTGTCCGCATCCAGGATGGCGACCAGGCCGCACTCGGGGATGTCCAGACCCTCGCGCAGCAGGTTGATGCCGATCAGACAGTCGAAGGTCCCCAGCCGCAGGTCGCGCAAGATCTCGATCCGCTCCAGCGTGTCGACGTCGGAGTGCATGTAGCGGACGCGGATGCCCTGCTCATGCATATATTCGGTCAGGTCCTCGGCCATCTTCTTGGTCAGGGTGGTGACCAGGCTGCGATAGCCCTTCGCCGTCGTCGCCTTGACCTCGTCGATGACGTCGTCGACCTGATTGCGGGTCTTGCCCGAGACGGGGCGGATTTCGACCGGCGGGTCGATCAGGCCGGTGGGGCGGATCACCTGCTCGACGAAGACGCCGCCCGCCTGTTCCATCTCCCACGGGCCGGGGGTGGCCGAGACGTGCACCGTCTGGGGGCGCATGGCCTCCCATTCCTCGAACTTCAGCGGGCGGTTGTCGATGCAGGAGGGCAGGCGGAAACCGTATTCCGCCAGCGTCGACTTGCGCCGGTAGTCGCCCCGGAACATGCCGTTGATCTGGCCGATGGTGACGTGGCTTTCGTCCACGAACAGCAGGGCGTTGTCGGGGATGTATTCGAAGAAGGTCGGCGGCGGCTCGCCGGGCGCGCGGCCGGTCAGCCAGCGGCTGTAGTTCTCGATGCCGGCGCAGCTGCCGGTGGCCTCCATCATCTCCAGGTCGAACCGGGTGCGCTGCTCCAGCCGCTGGGCCTCCAGCAGCTTGCCGTTCTCGACCATCCAGTCCAGCGTCTCCTTCAGCTCCGCCTTGATGCCGGCAGCGGCCTGGTTCAGCGTCGGGCGCGGGGTCACATAGTGGCTGGCCGCATAGACGGTGATCTCGTTCAGATCTGCCGTCTTCTTGCCCGTCAGCGGATCGAACTCCTGGATCGCCTCCAGCTCGTCCCCGAACAGGCTGATGCGCCACGCCCGGTCCTCCAGGTGGACCGGGAAGATTTCGATCACATCGCCCCGCTTCCTGAACATCCCCCGGTCGAAGTTCAGATCGTTGCGCTTGTATTGCAGCGCGATCAGATCCGCCCGCAGCTTCGCCTCGTCGATCTGGTCCCCGACCTTCAGCGTGAACGTCATCGCCGTATAGGTCTCGACCGACCCGATGCCGTAGATGCAAGACACCGACGCCACAACAATGACGTCTTCCCGTTCTAGTATAGCCCGCGTCGCAGAGTGCCGCATACGGTCGATCTGCTCATTGATGCTTGAGTCCTTCTCAATGTATGTATCCGTACGTGGGACATAAGCCTCTGGCTGATAGTAGTCGTAGTAGCTGACAAAGTATTCTACTGCGTTGTCGGGAAAGAACGATTTGAATTCGGAATAGAGCTGGGCCGCCAGTGTCTTGTTCGGCGCCAGGATCAGGGCAGGGCGCTGGGTTTCCTCGATCACCTTGGCCATGGTGAAGGTCTTGCCCGAGCCGGTGACGCCCAGCAGCACCTGATCGCGGTCCCCGGCCTGGGCCTGGGCCACCAGTTCGGCGATGGCGGCAGGCTGGTCGCCGGCGGGCGTGTATTTGGTTTCCAGCCGGAAGCGGCCGCCCTTCTTCTTGCCCTCATGCGAGGGGCGGTGCGGCACCCAGTCGGCGGGCGCAGCGACCGGCTCCTCCGGCGTCAGGCGCGGGCCGGCGACCGGGGCGAACATCGGCATCTTGCCCGTGTCGCGCAGGAACGCGGCCGAGGCCTCCTGCACCCCCGGATTTGGGACGTGAACGGGCTTGGCCGGCTTGGCGGCGGCGGGCTTCGGCGTCGAAGAACGGTTCATGAACAGAACTTAGTGCGTGAGAAGGTCACTCGCCATAGCGCCGCACGACCGCAAGGGTTGCGGGCGGTCAGGCCGCGCGGCGCGCGGCGTAGGTTCCTCCCGGCATGGCGGTGATCCAGCCATAGCGGACAAGGGTCGACAGGGCCTGGACCACCCGCTGTTCGATCCGCTTGCCGCCGCCCTTGAAGGCGCGCGACACAGCGGCGGCGTTCATCGGACGCCGCGCCGCTTCCAGCACGGCGTGGATGGCCATGGCCTGTTCGCCCTTGTCCTTGGGGAAGGCCGGCAGGCTCTTGTCGATGGCGACGACCGTCTCGCCCAAGTCCAGTCGACCGGACTTGGCGGCGGCGGCCTTGGCGAAGCGGGGGATCTGATAGTCGGGCCGCAGCCAGCGGACGTGACCGGCGGCTTCTTCGGCCGCGCGCTCGGCGTTGAGCGCGACGAGGCGTTCGAGGATCTGTTCGTCGGTCAGGTCGTGGGGCCAGCCGTAAGCGTCGGCGGTCGTGCGGTCGATCTGGTCGTGCAGGTCCCTGAGGATCAGCACCCGGCCGCGATCCTTGACGTCCTCGTCCTTCGCATCCAGCGGCGTCCCGGCGCGGACCTTCTCCAGCACATTGTAGAGGCCGGTCAGGGTCAGGTCGGGCTGCTCGGCCTGAACGGTCTTGCGGGTGGCGTCGAGTTCCTCGCCAAGGTCGCGGAGGGCGGCGCGGATGGCGTCAGCGGATCGGGGAAGGGGAAGGGGTCGAAGCAGAGCGTGTTATTGTAAACCGGATCGTTCCCCTTGCCGACGCGTCCACCGATGGACGTTGCCCAGTGGACGTGGAATTTGGAAGAAAGCATCGCCAATAGCCACGCATCCTTTGAGGCAATGACTCGAATTTTCTGATCTGGAAGAATCTCGGAACCGAGAAACGTAAACCATCGATGTTTTGACGTTTCCGTCGTGGCGATGAAGCGAGGAAGGCCGTTTAGGGCTTTGCGCATGCCGGGTCGGGCCTCGCCGAAAATTCACCAGTTTAGACGATGATTTGCGCGCACCACGGTGTCTCGAAACGGTTTCACGTGCTCAAGGATGTGCTGAAAAAGTACCGGGTGCTGTTGCCTAGCCTCGGCTTCTGACAGCCCAAAAAAGTCGATGATCTGTCGCGTGGGCCGGTGATCAGTCAGGTCCTTGCCAGAAAGGTATCGCCGAAGAACCGACGAATCCGATTGAGCGATGAGCGCGCTTTCGGAGGCCGAGAGGACGAACCGTAAGCTGACAGGAATGACTCCCATGAAGGAGAGACCCGTGTCGGCTTGAAGTGCCTTCGCCGCCGACAGCATCGCTCCCGTAGTGAGAAATGGCGTGACCTTCCCTGTCGTGGGCGAGCCTAGCAGGTCGCTACCGGTTTGCCCGTGTCGCCTGTTCTCTACTTGTTGAACTGATCCTGTGAAGTCGCCAGCTGCACCGACGGTCATTGCTATTCGGACAGACGCCGTTGCGTCGCCTTCTGTCCAAGGATGGTCGGGGATCGCATAGACCAAAGAGATCGGCTTTTTCGCCTCTAACCGTTCAGCGATAACGGATCGATTGAATGCCATCGTGATTGAATTGGTCGTCACCAAGCCGAAGCGTCTGGCGCGGGACAATGCCGCGAGGTCGGCGGCCTTGGCCCACCAGTACATCACGAAATCAGCCGACTCCGTGACATCAGGCCAGGTCCTCCGCAGAGCTTGAACGTACGGCTCGGATAGCTGGTCGTTCATCCTCTTATTGCCGATGAAGGGCGGGTTTCCGACGATGAACTCCGCCTCCTGCCAGTCCGGCCGCCGGGCATTCGGGTAGACCTGAACAGCCACGCCGTCCCGCATCTCGAACTGGAGCTCGGGATGGCCATCCCAGGTCAGGACGGCGTCCTTTTGCTGGATGTTGCCGAAGGCCTTGAGGATGGGCTCGGCCGGGTGCTCTCGGCTGTTGCGGTAGTGCTGTTGCAGATAGCCGATCCACAGAACCAGTTCGGCGATGGCGGCGGCGCGGACGTTCAGCTCGATGCCCAGGAACTGGTGCGGGTCGACGGTCTCGAAGCCGATGCCCTCGGTCTCGCCGAGTTCGGCCAGCGCCTCCAGCACCTCGCCCTCCAGCCGCTTCATCAGCTCCAGCGACACATAGAGGAAGTTGCCGCTGCCGCAGGCCGGGTCCAGCACGCGGGTGGTGCAAAGCTGATGGTGGAAGGCGCGGATGGCCGCCACGGCCTCCTTGTGCTCGCCCCGTTCGCGCGCATCCCCGGCCCTGACCAGAGCGGCGTTCCAATCGCCGCGCAACGGCTCCATCACCGTCACTTCGACCAGCCGCTCGACATAGGATCGCGGGGTGTAGTGGGCGCCCAGCTTGCGTCGCTCGCCCGGCTCCAGCGCCTGTTCGACCAGGGTGCCGAAGATGGCCGGCTCCACATACCGCCAGTCGTGGCTCGAGGCGGCCAGCAGCTCCCCGATCTCCTCGCGCCCTAGGGGGAAGGCCTTGGCGTTCTTGAACAGGCTGCCGTTGAAATGCCGCAGGTACAGACCGAACCCCGCATAGAACCGGTTCTCGTACTCCGGCGCATCCATGCTCTTCCACAGGGCCTGGAGCATAGGTGCGAAGCTCTCGGGATGGTCCAGCTGGTCCTTCAGCAGGGGCGGTGAACCGCCCGCGCGGCAACAGGTCCACATCCTCGGCGAACATGGTGAAGATGCACCGCATCAGGAAATGGGCGACCTCTTCCGCCGGATGCTTCTTCTCCAGCCGTTTGGACACCTCGGCCAGCCGCTCAGCGATCTGGCGGGTGACGCGGGCCGACTCGCGCGTCGGGTCCAGCGACAGGGGCTCGGTCCAGATGGCTTTCAGCCGCTTGACGATCTTCTCGTCGCGCAAATCCTCCAGCCGGACCCGGAAGCCCTTGCGGTCGGGGAAGTGGGAGTACGCCCGGCCGCTGCCCGAAAAGTCGGCATAGACCTCGAACACATAGCCGACGTCGCAGACGATGATGAAGGGCGGGGCGGCGTGGTCGGCCGGCAGGCGGAAGACATAGTCCTCGGCCTGACGCCGGGCGTTGCGCATCAGCACGTCCCACTTGCCCTGCGACGCGGCGGTCGAGGCGGTTTCGTCCGCCTTGAACAGCGTGCCCTGCCCGTCGTCGCGATGCGCCGCCCGCGACTGTTTGGCCTCCAGGATGAAGCAGCCGCGCTTGTACAGGTCGATCCGCAGGGTCGATGCCAGGCCTTCGGACTCGCGCCGCTTCACGCCTCGCTCGAACACATAGTCGTTGGTGCGGGTGTCGTCGCTGGCCGGATCGGGGCGCGGAAGGCCCAGCGCTTCGCAAAGCTCCGTCAGGAACATCTGATAGTTGGCGCGCTCGGGGCCGCCGCGGGCCTGGCTCCAGCGTTCGATGAACGTGTCGACGTCCAAGTCGGTCTCCCCCAAGAAGGGTGCACTTGGCCTAGATCGCCGAGAGGTTGCAAGGCGGGAATGAAGCTATTCGCGCTTGACCCTCTCACACAGTATGTCCCATACACTGTGTATCACACACTATGTGACGCACGGAGTTGGCGAGTGAGCGAGAACGATGAGGCGTTGCTGTTCGAGAGTCTGCGGCTGGAGCTGCGGCGGGGGTCGTTGATCCTGGCCGTGCTGGCGAGCTTGCGACGCGAGCAATATGGCTATTCGCTGCGGGTCGCCCTGGGCGAGGTCGGGGTCGAGATGGAGGAGAGCACCCTCTATCCGCTGCTGCGCCGGCTGGAGAGCCAGGGGCTGCTGGACAGCGAATGGCGCGAGGAGGAGCGGCGCAAGAAGCGGTTCTATCGCCTGTCGTCGCGCGGGGAGGCGATGCTGGAACGGCTCGCTGTGGAATGGCGCGGCCTGTCGGCTTCGCTGGAGAAGATGCTGTGAACACCGGGAAAGAGGGAGAGACCGGCATGGACCTGGTCGAACGTTATCTGAAGGCCGTGGCGGCCCAGCTGCCGAAGGAGAGCCGCGACGACATCGTAGCCGAGCTGCGTGACGAGATCATGGGCCGTCTGGAGGCGCTGGAGGCCCGTCTGGGCCGGGCGCCGACCGACGACGAGGTCGAGGCCCTGCTGCGCGAGGTCGGTCATCCGCTGAGCGTGGCGGCGCGCTATCGCCCTGGACCGCAGGCGCTGATCGGGCCTGAGCTTTATCCGTGGTGGATGTTCGGGCTGAAGGTCGGTCTGACGGTCATGGCGGCCGTCACCCTGATCGGCCTGGCTGTGCGGGTTTTGGTCGGCGACGTCTATGTGGGCCAGGCGATCGGGCAGGGCATTTCCAGCCTGATCAGCGGCGCGATCACGGTCGTCGGCTTGCTGACCGCCGTCGGCTTCGTTCTGGAGCGTCAGTCTAAGAAGCCGGACTTCATCGCCAAATGGCGCGTCAAGGACCTGGGCCTGTTCGAGCTTGGCGGCGACTTCGACGCCGAGCAGTGGGGACAGAAGCTGGCGAACGGAGATTGGTCCGGCCGGAGCATGGGGCAGGCCAAGTCGGGCCGTGCTGTGCGCAAGAGCGCCGAGATGTCGCCCGTGGCGCGTGCGGTGGCCAGCGCCATCGGCTGGACCGTGGTGCTGCTGTGGTGGACGGGTCTGTTGCAGTTGGCGCCGATCCGGCCGGAAGAGCTGGCTGGAGTCGTCGACGGCGTCGATTACGGGCGCATTCTGGCTGACATGGTGCGGGTCGCCTATTGGCCGGTCGCCCTCTTCGCTGCCTGCCGCATCGGCTTCGACCTGATGCGGGCGGCGTCGGGCGGCAACGCGCGGGTCACGGCGCTGGGCGATCTGTCGTTCGGTATCGCCGCCGCCTGGGGTCTGCTGTGGGTCTGGTTCTGGTCGGCGCTGTCGCCGCTGATCTGGGTCGGCAGTGTCACCGAGTTCGTGGATCGGATTCGGGTTCTGATCGGCCGCTCCGGCGAGGACGTCGGCGGCGTGGCGACGATCCTGATGGTCGTGGTGGTTTGGGCCTTCGCCGCCGAAGTGGTGCGCGTCATCCGCGCGGCGGCGCGGCTGGTGGTCGGTCGATAAAGGCGACGCCCCTCTTGACGGCGTGTAACCTATAGGTGATATGTCACCTCAAGGTTACTTCAGGAGGAAGTCGTGAACAAGGACGAAAACGCTTCGGTTCTGCGGGTGCAGTCGAGCCGGCGTCGATACTGGTGGGGCGGCGTCGCCATGCTCGTCATCGGCGCCGCCGCCCTGGCGGGCGGCGCGGGTTTCGCGCTCATGCATGGAACTGAGGGCGATCAGGCGACGACGGCGGGCGTGGCGGCGGGCTTCGGCTTCGGGCTGATGATCATCGGGGCCATGATGGCGTGGTGCGGCCGCCCCGGTCAGCCCATCGATGTTGCGGAGAGCCGGGACGGCGCCCGCCGCGAAAAGCTGCAGCGGGAGCGCACCCGACAACTGGTGCTCTTTCCCCTCGTGCTGCTGCTGTTCATGGCTCAGGCGCATCTGGCCATGCAGCGGGTTCTGGGCGGGGACCACAATCTCGGCGCCTATGTGCAGATCCTGCTGC
>Ga0308156_1004142_pt1 | contig 10312 bp, 7 predicted proteins | sample PhyAR2_FD_201041 | JGI IMG/M metagenome (GOLD analysis project Ga0308156, IMG submission 201041) | Phyllosphere microbial communities from UC Gill Tract Community Farm, Albany, California, United States - DLSL A.R2 | ecosystem: Host-associated > Plants > Phyllosphere > Unclassified | place: USA... | reverse complement strand
TGGCAAAGTGTCACTTGGTTTGAGGTGGATGAACATCAAGCAGGACAGCGAATTGATAATTTCCTGTTTTCGCGTTTAAAGGGTGTACCTAAGAGTCGTATTTATCGTTTGATTCGTGAAGGTCAGGTTCGAGTAAACAAAAAGCGTATTAAAGCTGAGACCAAATTACAGATTGGAGATCAGATTCGTGTTGCACCTATTCGCTATGAACAAAAGGATGAAACAGCCGCTCCTGTGAGTGACAGTGTAGCACAAGGCCTACTCAGCCGTGTGGTCTATGAAGATGAAGGTCTGTTAGTCATCAATAAACCATCAGGTATTGCTGTACATGGTGGTAGTGGTGTGGCGTATGGTTTGATTGAGGCTCTACGTGCAGCAACAGGTAAAAAATACTTAGAACTGATTCACCGTATTGACCGTGATACTTCTGGTCTGGTCATGATTAGCAAGAAACGTAGTACTTTAAAGCTGCTACAAGATATGTTGCGTGAGCACAAAATTCGTAAGACTTATGCAGCAATTGTAAAAGGTCAGGTGAGTCTGGATAAACAACTCATTGATGCTCCTTTATTTCGTTACGAGTTAGCCAATGGCGAGCGTCGTGTACGTGTCTCTAAAGAAGGTAAACCGAGTAAAACGGAATGGGTGGTTGCAGAGCGCTTTAAAAATGCGACTCTGGTTCATGCCTCACCTTTGTCAGGCCGTACTCATCAGATCCGTGTACATGGTTTAAGTATTGGACATCCGTTGTTGGGTGATGATAAATATGGACACACCACTGAGTACACAGGTCCGCAGGCACGACGTTTATGTTTACACGCGATGCGTTTAGATATTCCGGGTTATCCACCGATTGAAGCGCCGTTACCAGAAGACATGACCCAGTTATTAAAGGCTTTGAGAGTAGCAAAATGAGTCTGAAAACCGAATTAGTTATTTTTGACTGGGATGGAACTTTATATAACTCTGTTGGCCAGATTGTTGCTAGCTTACAACATGCAGCAGAGCAACATGAATTATCTCTAAGTGATGAAGCAGCAAAAAGTATTATCGGGTTAGGCTTGCCAGAGGTGATGCAGACCTTATTTCCAGAAGCGCCAGAGTTGCATGACTCGATTTTAAAAGCATATGGCGATCACTATATTGCTAATTCTACGGATGATGCATGGTTTGACGGTATTGCTGAGCTATTACATGACTTAAAAGCGCAAGGTTTAAAACTTGCTGTAGCAACGGGTAAAAACCGTCGTGGTTTAGACCGTGTGATTGCAAAAACACAGAGTACTCATCTTTTTGACGTTACTCGAGCAGCCAATGAAACCCGTTCGAAACCAGATCCACTGATGTTGCAAGAAATTTTGACTGTAACAGGAGTGAGTGTTGAACAGGCAGTCATGATTGGTGACAGTAGTTATGACCTTGAGATGGCACAGCGTTTGGGTATGCCGCGTATCGGGGTAGGCTATGGGGTGCATTCGGTTGAAGTTCTGCAAAAGTTTCAACCTTTAACGATTGCTAAAGATGTACAGGAGCTTCATCGCTTTTTAAGAGAATATGCGCAATTATCTACTGTAGATGTCGCTTAATTTAAAAGATTTCAAAGAGGGAATGCGTTCCCTCTTAATCTAAGTCAAATAACAAAATAATAAGAAGAGAAAAAAATGAGCCGTTCAATTCGCCTATTAAATCTTTTACAACAGCTTCGTGAAGCCCGTTACCCCATCACAGCGCAAGTCTTGGCTGAGCGCCTAGAAATTAGCGTTCGAAGTGTCTATCGAGATATCGATAGCTTACGTGAGCAAGGTGTAAGAATTGAGGCATCGGCAGGCCTTGGATTTCAGCTTAAAGAAGATATTTTATTGCCGCCCATAACATTTAATGAAGATGAGGCGGAAGCTTTATTTTTAGCTTTAGAATGGTTGAAAGAAGTTCCTGATCAATCACTAAAATCTGCTGCGGTTTCAATTTATTCAAAACTTTATGCAGTCTTACCTAAACATCGAAAATATTTGCTTGATGATATGACCTTAGGGGTTGCCCATTATTGGTATCCTGTTGATGAAACGCTGGTAGCGCAAGTGCGTATAGCCATTCGTAATCAAGTAAAAATAAAAGTAGATTATTGTGATGAGCAAAACCGTTTGAGTGAACGTTCGCTTTGGCCTTTTGCTTTGGGATATTTAAACGGTAAAGTGGTACTCGCTGCTTGGTGTGAATTACGTCAGGCATTCCGCCACTTTCGAATCGATCGGATTCATCAGCTTCATATTAGCCAAGATAGTTATCCCGAATTTAAAAAGCTTCTGTTCCAAAAATGGTGGAAACAGGAAATGCAAAACGCTACTGACAAAAATTGACAAAGCCCACTTGTAAACTAGGAACTACGATAAACAAGGAGTGATAAGAATGAGCCTTAAACTTTATACTAACAAAGAGTCGCGTGGTGTCGTTATTGACTGGCTTTTAGTCGAGCTCGGTGTTGAATGTGAGCGAATTGAAGTTGCATACAAGACCGAAATGAAATCCCCTGAATATCTAAAACTTAATCCTTTTGGAAAAGTACCTGTATTGGTAGATGGCGATGTGGTTATTTATGAGTTAGGCGCGATCTGTGCTTATTTAGCTGATAAGTTTTCTGAAAAAGGTTTAGCACCTGCTTTAGATGATCCAAAACGCGGTTTGTACTATCGTTGGTTATTTGTGATGGCAGGTCCTTGGGAAGCTGCTGGTGTCGATAAAGCTTTAGGAATAGAAGTATCGCCTGAGCAAAAGATGTTTGTTGGCTATGGCGATTACAATGATGCTTATCAAGCTTTAGTGCAAGGTTTGAGTGAAGCGAACCCGTATGTATGTGGCGAACAATTTACCGCAGCAGATGTAAGTGTTGGCGCCATGCTTTTATGGCAATTAAAAATGAAAACGATTGAATCACATCCGGCTATTACACGTTATGTTGAAACGATTAAACAGCGTGAAGGCTTAAAACAAAGCACTATGGGCCAACTGTTGTAAACGTACTATTCTTAAAAGTCACCCAAAAGGGTGGCTTTTTTGTTGTTTGAGTAAAGGTTTTAGTTGGTAAGAAAGCCTGCAGCCACATTAATACAGATCGCTAAAATGGTAGTATTAAATCCAAAAGACAACACTGCGTGAAATAAGTTTAAAAGGCGCATATGCTTGGTGGTAATTGACACATCGGCAGTTTGTGCAGATGTACCAATAATATAACTAAAATATAGAAAATCAGGGTAAGTAGGGTGTTGTGTTCCCGGGAAATCTAACCCTCCATTTTCTTCATTTCTAGACAAAGCCATATAAAAATCATGGGCATAATGTAGGGCAAAAACGGTATGCATAAAAAGCCATGCAGAAACAATGGTGAGTAAAGCTAAAGCCACATGACCTAACTTAGCAGAACTGTCCGAAGGGAGCTGTGATAGTTGAATGAGGATCGCAACCAGACACATGGTTAAGGCCAATAAAACTATCAGCATAATGACCCATTTGCTTTCATCTTGTTTTTTAGCTTGCTGTTGCATTTGTGAATGATCGGCACTTTTCATGAGTTGCCAAACATGGAGTAAATAAATGCTAACCGAAGCATTCCAACTGACTAATAAAATAGTTGACCATTTCCATGAAGTTAACCATGTCAAAATACTGGCTGTAATCACTCCCAGCAATAAAGCAATAAAGAAATGAGGGCGGTTTTGTACACTACGTCCAAGATGTTGAAATATACCAACCATTTTTTCCTTATCTCCTTTTATTACGTAATACATATATTATTTTTTATTGAATGGTGAAAATAATATTCAGTTTTATATAGATTTTATTCCAATTTCTTTCACTTATATATTATGAGATGTGTGCTTTTACTCAAATGGTAAAATAGAACAATAATCAAGATTAGACTGTTTATAAAAAATATAGAATAAATAGAAAGAATATTTATTTATACTTTTTTATAAAGATAGCCTTATTAATAATAAAATTATTTTTGATAATTAAGCGTGATTTAAGTTTTTATCGAGATGAAATACTTTAGTGAGTTGATCAATAAATTTTTGCACACCTACAGATTGTGAGTTTTTACGGTAATTTACAAATAAATCAAGTGTCGGCAACTCAACGTCAAGTGGACGAACGACCGTATTTTTGATTCCTAAAGGTGCCACGTAGGCGGGTAAAATTGTACAACCTAATCCAGAGCCAAGAGAGTTAATATTGAAGAGCATGCTGTCTGCTTTTTGAACAATATTGAGATCGATATTGTGAGTCTTAGCGAAGTCTAAAATCGTGTTGTGTAATGTTTGTGATTGTTCGGCAGCGGGAATAATAAAATCAATGCCTTGTAAAGCATGTACGGGAATTCTTTCGTATTGAGCAAGCGGATGATTTTTAGGAAGCAAGAAAATTAAGGGTTCAGTTAAAACAAATTGGCTTTGGATTTCATCACTATCTGTGTTTTCACGGGTAAAAGTGATGTCTAATTCACCTTTTTTTAAGGCTTTAAGCTGTTCGGTATTGTTTAAGTTAGATAATTCAATAGTAAGGTCGGGGTGTTGTAGTCGTAGGTTAGGAAGAACGTAAGGGAAAATTTTCATTTCTGCGATGGGGACGAAACCGATACGTAAGAGTTGCTGTTTCGCCTTTGAAACCTGCCGTGCCATAGCAACCGCTTTTTCGGCTTGAGCGAGGGTGAGCCGAGCATGCTCTAAAAATACTTCTCCTTCTTCGGTTAACTCAACTTTGCGTTTTGTGCGGTTTAAAAGTCGTACACCGACATCTTCTTCTAAATCTTTAATTTGCTGGCTAAGGGAGGGTTGTGCAGTGAAAAGTTTAAGAGCGGCTTTACTAAAATTTAATTCTTCAGCAACGGTAATGAAATATCGGAGATGGCGTAGTTCCATAAGACTAATCCAAAAAATGTCTTACTATGATTTAAGTGAAGTATAAAGCATAAATAGATATAGCGTGAAGGTGCTTTAGGTATTTATAAAATAAATGGAATTTTAATTTTCATTAAAGATTTAATATAGGGGAGTAGGCTTTAATAATTCATAAAATATATTATTGATTAGTCAATAAATACATTATCTTTACTTAATCAAAGAATTTTTTAAATGTTTTGAATATTCATTTAAGAAATTCTCATAATATGCAAAAACGAGAATAATATAATATTTTTATAACTTGTAGGCCGTCTAAATCTACTGAACTGTAATTGTTACTAAATATATTATTTTTTGTTGAGCAAACTAATTCAAAGTTAAAAAATGGAAGCGATAAAAAGGAAACAGTACGGTTCTATGGTGGCTTTAGGCATTCTCTAATTGTTATGTTATACAATAGGTCTTAATAAGAATGGTAATTACTGACGCATAAACCCAACACATCTATGTATTTTTTATGGCACTCTAATTCGACTTAGGTTGGCTGTGTCCACGGTAAAAAGGATATTTATATGATAAATAAGTGTAAGTGCCATAGCTTAATTTCTTTTAATCGTTAAGATAGAAACCTGAACACATCCATTCTGCTGATGCTAAAACATAGAAAAGCCCATGAAAGACAAGCCGACATTAACATATCAATTGCCGACTCAGTCCTGTTGGACGCATACATGGATAAAACCTCCTTTTTGTCATCCCGAGTCTGGGCATGAAACGGATACACGTTTTTATAATCAACAGCCTAAATCACCTGCACGTGGTTCAAAAGAGTTATTGCGTTGGTTAGTTACGCGTGAGTCTTTTACATGGAAAGTTGATATTCAAAATGAATATGAAACCCGCATAAATACGGCTGTAGCATTGCCACAAAATCGACCTCAAGCAGATCTAGATGATTGGCAAGTTTGGTTTGTTGGGCATGCAACTGTGCTGATTCAGATCGGACCTTATAACTTTATTACTGACCCAGTGTGGTGTGATTATGCCAGTCCCTCCCAAGGACGTGGACCACGCCGTGTATGCCCTGCAGGTTTCGCACTAGAGCAATTACCGACAATTCATGGTGTTCTACTCAGCCATAATCATTATGATCATATGGATTTGGCTACGCTGGAATGGCTACACAAAAAATTCGCAATGCCAATTTACACTGGACTCGGGAATGGGTTTTACCTACCAAAAGAATTTCATGTGATTGAAATGGATTGGTGGCAAGAAATTCCCTATCACGAATTAAGAATAATCTATACACCTGCACAGCATGGTTCAGGTCGTGGTTTACGTGACCAGAATAAAGCACTCTGGGGAGGCTTTTCGGTTGTGGCTAAAACAGGTCATTGTTTCTTTGCAGGTGATACCGGTTATGCGGGGCACTTTAAGCAAATTCATGCTCGTTATGGTGCACCACGTGTAGCCTTACTTCCAATAGGTGCGTATGAACCTCGTGAATTGATGAGCTATGTACATATGAATCCACAAGATGCGCTACATGCACACTTTGATTTACAGGCTCATCGTTCTGTTGCGATTCATTATCGGACTTTCCAGTTGACTGATGAGGACAGAGAAGATCCTGAGCATGCTCTAGGTCAAGCAATTAAAGCCTCGTCAAAGCTTGCTAATCCTTTTTATTGCATTCGGGAAGGGCATAAATTGACTGTCTAAAACTTAATATTTGATATTAAAAAAGCCAGTTCAATTTGAACTGGCTTTTTATTATTTTGACAAAATTATGCTAAGTCAAAACGGTCAAGATTCATAACTTTAGTCCATGCAGCAACAAAGTCTTGAACAAATTTTTCTTTACCATCTGCTTGAGCATAAACTTCGGCTAACGCACGTAAGATTGAGTTTGAACCGAAGACTAAATCATTACGTGTTGCAGTAAATTTTACTGCGCCTGTTTTACGGTCTTTGCCTTCAAATACTTCGCTTGTTGAATCAACAGGTGCCCATACAGTGGACATGTCGAGTAAGTTCGTAAAGAAGTCTGTGCTGAGTACACCAACTTGCTGAGTGAATACACCGTGTTGTGAACCATCCCAGTTAGTGCCCAGTACACGTAAACCACCAATCAATGCTGTTAACTCTGGTGCAGTCAAAGTCAATTTTTGTGCTTTATCAATTAATAATGCCTCAGTTGATGCGCTGACGCCGTCTTTTTTCCAGTTTCTAAAACCATCGGCAAGGCCGAGAAGTAATTGGAAAGATTCGACATCAGTTTGACTTTGTAATGCATCAACACGACCTGCGGCAAATGGAACGCTAATATTGAAACCTGCCGCTTGAGCAGCTTGCTCTACGCCAACGTTACCTGCAAGCACAATTAAGTCAGCTAATGACAGTTGAGTTGAGGCTTTGAGTTCTTCAATTTTAGTTAAAGTTTCAACAGCTTTTTGGTTGACTTCCCAATCACGTTGCGGAGATAAAGCAATACGTGCGCCGTTTGCTCCACCACGCTTGTCTCCACCACGAAAAGTTGACGCTGAAGCCCAACCAAGAGAAACCAACTCACCAGCAGATAGTCCTAGTGCAACAATTTTTGCTTTTGCATCAGCAATGCTGGCAGCCGATGGTGTAGCGCTAGCAACAGGTAATGGATCTTGCCAAATTAAATCTTCAGCTGGAACTTCAGGGCCTAAATAACGTGCTTTTGGTCCCATATCACGGTGAGTTAATTTATACCACGCACGGGCAAAAGCATTGGCAAAGGCTTGTGGATCGTTAAGGAAACGACGAGAGATCTTTTCAAACTCAGGATCAAAACGTAAGGTCAAATCTGTAGTAAGCATTGTTGGCTTACGTTTAACTGATGGGTCGAATGGATCTGGGATGATCGCTTCAGCATCTGCTGCTACCCATTGAATTGCACCAGCAGGGGAACGTTCTTGTACCCACTCGTATTTGAATAGGTTTTCAAAGAAGTAGTTGCTCCATTGGGTTGGCGTTTGTGACCAAATGACTTCTAAGCCTGAAGTGATCGCATCTTTACCAACACCAGTACCAAAACTGTTTGACCAGCCAAAGCCCATTTGTTCAATTGACGCTCCCTCAGGATCAGCCTGAACATGGTCAGCAGAGCCAGCACCATGGGTTTTACCTAAGGTATGACCGCCTGCGATCAAGGCAACAATTTCTTCATCATCCATTGCCATATTGCCGAAAGTCGCGCGAATAAATGGCGCAGCTGATCTTGGATCACCGCTGGCTTGTGGACCTTCAGGGTTTACATAGATTAGACCCATTTCAGTTGCAGCGAGATTACTACCTTCTAAAGCTTCTGAGTTACGATGAGCTAACCATTCTTTCTCATCGCCCCAGTTTACGTCGTTGTCTGGTTCCCAAACATCTTCACGGCCTGCGCCAAAACCGAAGGTGCGGAAGCCCGAAGACTCAAGTGCGATGTTTCCAGCAAGAATAAATAAATCTGCCCACGATATTTTTTGACCGTATTTTTGTTTAACTGGCCATAATAAGCGGCGTGCTTTATCTAGGCTTGCATTGTCAGGCCAACTATTTAAAGGTGCAAAACGTTGTTGACCACGACCAGCACCACCACGGCCATCGCCCATACGATAGGTGCCGGCAGCATGCCATGCTAAACGGATAAATAAGCCTGTATAATTTCCCCAATCGGCTGGCCACCAATCTTGAGAATCGGTTAACACATTTTTGATATCAGCTTTGAGTGCATAATAGTCGAGTTTTTTAAACTCTTTACGGTAATCAAAATCTTTACTGAGTGGATTAGAGCGTTCTGAATGTTGATTCAGTAAATCAACGCGTAGTTGTTTTGGCCACCAGTGTAAACTAGGCGTGCCACCACCGACCGTTACCTCTGGTTTTGATTTATGGCCTGAAAAAGGACATTTTGATTCGTCTGACATGGTTATATTCTCTCTGGGTAATAATTATTGAGCTCTTAGTAAAAATGTTAGGGCTCATTTTCCTGGACTTCTGGTTTAAAAACTCATGTTTATCAAATAAAGAAATGAGTGAACAAATGGTGAGAGAAATTGTTTGAAAAGTCTTTTCACTAAGATGTCAGCCCATTATTTTTTATTTAATAATGCATCAGATCCCTTTAGTTGTTATTCCTCCAATTTACTGCATGAAGGTTAAAAAACAAAAGGAAAAATAAGATGAAACCTGTGAATAACGATGCATAGAATTACCTCTTCAATTGTTGGAACAACGTAAGATCTTTTAATAACGCTCTTTAAATATACTAGGAGTCAGAGTCTTATTTTTCAAATGGATTAAACTGTCAATTTCGATTTGAAAAACCGATTGTATGTTTGTTTAAAAGGTTTGAGCGGGATAAATATTGAAAAAGATATTTTTTATATTTAGTTGTAGTAGAAGTTATCTTGAACAAAATAAAGGAGAGCATTGCTCTCCTTTATCATTTAAATATTAAACATTTACGATTCGATTCGATTTGACCATATCAGCTAGGCCATGCGTTTTAAAGTAGTACTCAAGCCAGCTTTTTACAATGAGTGGATTATTCATTTTCATGACATCATCCAGTAACTTTTGTGCATCTGTCATAGGGACATGACAAATTGCTTTTCGTACTCGCAAAATGTTACTCGAACTCATTGAAAGGGTATTAAAGCCCATCGCCATGAGCAAAATTGCCGATAATGGATCACCCGCCATCTCACCACAAATACTGATAGGTTTTTTATATTCATGGCATTCTTTAACTAAGCGAGTTAGCGCACGTAGAATGGATGGATGGAAGTGTGAGTAAACGTTGGCCACATGTGGATTATTACGGTCAACCGCAAGTAAATACTGTGTTAAGTCATTTGAACCGACCGAGAAGAAATCGACGAGTTCAGCAAACTCATCAATTTGTAGCAGTACGCTCGGCACCTCAACCATAATGCCAATTTTCGGCTTGGTAATTTTAACTTGCTCTTCTTCTTGCACCGCAATCCAGTCACGTTCAAGCAAATAAAGTACTTCTTCGACTTCACTGACTGTAGTGACCATTGGTAATAAAATATGCAGATTATTTAAACCAATGCTGGCTTTGAGCATGGCGCGAATTTGTGAAGAAAAAATCTCAGGATGATCAAGCGTGAAACGAATACCACGCCAGCCTAAAGCCGAGTTTTCTTCTTCAATACTGAAATATGGCAGGTCTTTATCTGCACCGATATCCAGAGTTCGCATCACTACAGGCTTGTTGGCAAAGTGACTCAACTGTTGACGGTAGATTGCACGTTGTTCTTCTTCACCCGGGAAACGTTCCCGTAACATGAATGGAATTTCACTACGGTACAAACCTACACCTTGAGCGCCACGTTGTACACCGCGGACTACATCAATCATGAGACCCGTGT
>Ga0308156_1004136_pt1 | contig 10330 bp, 10 predicted proteins | sample PhyAR2_FD_201041 | JGI IMG/M metagenome (GOLD analysis project Ga0308156, IMG submission 201041) | Phyllosphere microbial communities from UC Gill Tract Community Farm, Albany, California, United States - DLSL A.R2 | ecosystem: Host-associated > Plants > Phyllosphere > Unclassified | place: USA... | reverse complement strand
TGCCGAGACGAGACGGGGGTCGAGGCTGAGCCCGCCGCGGGTGATGCGCAGCGATTCGGTGTGCGAGCCGCCCTCGCTGCGCACGCTCCGCAGCAGCTGACGGAGCTCCGGGTTCTCGAGCGGAGCACCGACTCGGATGCCGAAGCGGGCCGCCGCCTTCGAGACGGCGAGCACCAGCCCCGACGCGTCGACGACGCACGCCGCATCGTCCATGCTGCGGAGTACGGCGGTGACGCCGTCGGGAACGACGAGTGACGTCTCGTCGGCGATGCGGGCCCTCGCGCGGTACGCCCACACCAGGAGGAGTGAGAGTCCGACACCGATCACGAGGCCGACGGCCAGCGCGAGCAGCGCGGTCTGCGGCAGGGTCATGTCTCCAGAGTAGAGTGCGTTCACCTGCCGATCGGCGCGTTAACCGGCCGCGAGACCAGAGCGAGAAGTACTATTCACGTGCTGGGCACCGTTCGTTAACCTTCGGGGCAGACAATCGCTTCGGGCCTGTGCGGGAGCGCGGACTCCTCTCGCGCGGACGACCCAGCCGTCTCGCGCTGACACACAGCCGAGACCCGAATGAAAGGTTGCGCCCACCATGCGCGAAGTCTTCCACCAGTCCCTCGAGGACCTGCAGTCGCGCCTCGTCGAGATCGCAGACCTCGTCACGGTCTCGATCGACAAGGCCACCCGCGCGTTCGCCACGAGCGACGTCGCCCTCGCCGAAGAGGTCATCGCCGATGACGCGAAGATCGACGAGCTCGCGGTCACTCTCGACGAGCAGGCCATCGAGATCCTCGCCCGCCAGCAGCCCGTCGCCCGCGACCTGCGCATCGTCGTCTTCGCGCTGCGCGTGAGCGCGTCGCTCGAGCGCATGGGAGACATGTCCGAGCACATTGCCCAGCTGGCTCGCCTGCGCTTCCCCGAGCGCGCGATCCCGAAGGGCCTCAAGGGCACGTTCACCAAGATGGGTGAACTCGACGTCGAGATCTCCCGCACCCTGAGCGAGCTGCTCCGCACACAGGACCTGCGTCTCGCCGACACGATCCGCAACACCGACGACGACATCGACGAACTGCACGCCAGCGTGTTCGAGAAGGTGCTCAGCGACAACTGGAAGGGTGAGGCCACGGCCACGGTCGACGCCACGCTCGCCAGCCGCTACCACGAGCGGTTCGCCGACCATGCGGTCGCCGTCGCCAAGAAGGTCGTCTATCTCGCCACGGGCGACTGGCACGTCGACGAAGAGGACTTCCTGACGGCCGCCGAGCAGCAGCGCGAGTTCGGACACGCCTGAGACGCGTCAGAGCACGACGAAGGGGCGGATGCTGTCAGCATCCGCCCCTTCGTCGTACGTGCTACTTCTTGCCCTGCGCGGCGACCGCTGCAGCGCCGGCCGCGGCGGCCTCGGGGTCGAGGTATCGGCCGGGCCCCGTGGGGACGTTGTTCTCGTCGAGCTCGTAGACGAGCGGGATGCCGGTGGGGATGTTGAGCTCGGCGATGTCCTCGTCGCTGATGCCCTCGAGGTGCTTCACGAGTCCGCGCAGCGAGTTGCCGTGGGCGGTGACGAGAACCGTCTTGCCGGCCTCGAGGTCGGGGACGATCGCGCTCTCCCAGTACGGGAGCAGTCGGTCGATGACGAGCTTGAGCGACTCGGTGCGCGGCACCTCGCCGTCGATGCCCGCGTAGCGCGGGTCGTGGACCTGGCTGAACTCGCTGTCGTCGTCGAGCACGGGCGGCGGCACGTCGAACGAGCGGCGCCACAGCTGGAACTGCTCGGGACCGAACTCCTCGAGCGTCTGCGCCTTGTCCTTGCCCTGGAGCGCGCCGTAGTGCCGCTCGTTGAGACGCCACGAGCGGGTCACGGGGATCCACAGCCGGTCCGCGGCGTCGAGAGCGATGTTCGCGGTCTGGATCGCGCGGCTCAGCAGCGAGGTGTGCAGGACGTCGGGGAGGATGCCGGCCTCGGCCAGCAGCTCGCCACCGCGACGGGCCTCGGTGCGGCCCTGCTCGTTGAGGCGGACATCCACCCAGCCGGTGAAGAGGTTCAGTTCGTTCCACTCGCTCCGGCCGTGACGGAGCAGGATCAGGGTGCGCTTCGCAGTCATGGGCCCAGTTTATCGGCGCTGGTCGACGCGTCCACGCCCGCACCCTGGGAGGATTGACGCATGGCGTCATCTCCTCTCGGTCGGCCGACCCGCGGCACCACCGGGACGAACCGGCTTCGCCGCAACGATCGGTGGATCGCCGCCAGTCCCGCGTTCCGGCGCGCGGCGGATCCGCTCGTGATCGATCTCGGCTACGGCGCGAGCGGGGTCACGGCGTTCGAGCTCTCGACCCGCCTGCAGCGCGTCCGTCAGGACGCCGAGGTGCTGGGGCTCGAGCTCGACCCGGCGCGCGTGGCCACCGCGAACGATCAGCTGCTCGCGGTGCGCGCGGGACTCACCCCGTTCGACCCCGATCTGCGAGTGGCGTTCGCGCGCGGTGGGTTCGAGGTGCCGCTCCCCACGGGCCGCCGCCCCGCGGTCATCCGCGCCATGAACGTGCTGCGGCAGTACGACGAGGCCGACGTGGCGAGCGCATGGCGCACGACGGCGGCGCGCCTGGCTCCGGGCGGCCTGCTGATCGAGGGCACGTGTGACGAGATCGGGCGCGTGGCGAGCTGGATCGACGTCGACCACCACGCGACACCCCTGCGATTCACGATCTCCCTCCGTGTTGCCGAACTGGAGCATCCGAGCATCGTCGCCGAGCGCCTTCCGAAGGCGCTCATCCACCGCAACGTCCCGGGCGAGCGGGTGCACGCGCTGCTCGTCGATCTCGACCGGGAATGGGACCGGGCCGCCGCGCTCTCGACGTTCGGCGCGACCCAGCGCTTCCTCGCGGCAGTCGGCGCCCTCCGCGATCAGGGGTGGCCGGTGTCGGGAGGGAAGTCCCGGTGGCGACTGGGTGAGCTCACTCTGCCCTGGGCGGCGGTGGCACCGCTGCCGTGACCGCGTTCCGTGCCTCTCGCGAGGGGCACTCTCGCGAGGAGCGGAGAGTCAGACCGTGTGGCGGGGATCCGGCGCGCTCGGCCGTCGCGACAGCCGGGTGAGGCGAGGGATGTCGGCCGTGGCACCGGCATCGGCCGGGACGATGACCTGCTGCGTCGCGGCGATGTCCACGCCCTCGGTCCGGACGACGAGGTCGCCCACGGGCGTGCGGCGCGAGAGGATCGCGAGCGCGATCGGCCCGTCCTCGTGATGCCGCGCGACGGAGGTGATGCTCCCGACCTCGTCGTCTCCGGCGAAGACCGGATCACCGGCGGCGGGCAGCACATCGTCGCTGCCGTCGAGGTGCAGGGCGGCCAGGCGACGCGGCGGATGGCCGAGGTTGTGCACCTTCGCCACGGTCTCCTGACCGCGGTAGCAGCCCTTGTTCAGATGCACCGCGGTGCGGATCCAGTCGGACTCGTGCGGCAGCGAGCGCTCGTCGACCTCGGCCGACCAGCGCGGACGCCAGGCCGCGACACGCAGCGCCTCGGCCGCGAGGAGGCCCGCCACATCGTCGGCCGACAGGGTCGCCGCGAGAGCATCCGCCGCCTCTCGCGGAACGACGGCGATACGCCAGGCGAGTGCCGCCCCGGGATGGTCGATGACCTCTGCGTACTGATGACCGCCCGCGCTCACGTGCTGCCACGGGTCGGACCAGACGATCGGATCTCCGGCAGGGACCGAAGCCGCGGCGCGAGCGCGGTCGGCCGCGGCTCCGCCGTCGACGAATCCGAGCAGCGCGAGATCGGGGCGGACCTCGACGGTCGCCTGCGTGCGGAACTTCATGCGCAGCAGCCAGGTCGCGAGGGCCTCGGCGTCGCCGGCATCGGCGATCAGCCAGGTCGACGACCCGTCGTCGACGACGCCCGCCGCATGCTCCACGCGCCCCTGCGGGTCGAGCACGAGCAGCTCGGTGCTGTCGCCCGCGCCGAGACGTCCGAGAGCCTGCGAGGTGATGGAGTCGAGCCAGCCCAGGCGCTCGGGACCCGCGACCTCGATCACGGTCCGGTCGTCGAGCGGCACGAGCGCCGCACCGGCTGCGAGACGACGCTGCTCCCGGAACACGTCACCGAAGTGGGCGATGCCGAGGTCGCCCGAGACGGCACCGGCGATGTCGGTGAAACCGCTCATGTCAGACCTTGGCCAGGCGTGCCGACGCGTGCGAGCGCAGCGGAGTGCCGAGGGCCGCGATGTCCCACGCCCAGAGCAGGTGACCGTCGACGAGGCCGTACAGGCGCGTGGCGCTGCCGTACTCCTTCGCACCGGCGCCGCGCACGACCGCGTCGGTGGCGATGTCGACACGCGGACCGTTGATCTCGCCGAGGTACAGCTCGAGCATCCCGTCGGAGTGCGCGATCGAGACCTCGATCGGGAAGCCTCCGGATGCCGCACGCAGCGCCTCGACGTCGTCGACGCTGCGCTCGACGGTGTCTCCGAGCGGCGGCAGGAGTCCCGGCCCCGAGTCGGCGTCGGTCGCCGGACGGGTCAGGCGCCAGTATCCCGTCTCGGCGACGAGCTGCACGGAGGTCGAGCCGTCGTCACCCGTGAAGGTCGCGGTGGCCGAGTAGTTGAGGAACGGCCCGCCGTCATGGCTGAAGCTCACGCGATGTGCGAACTCACCGCGCAGCTGCGTGCCGTCGACCGGGTAGTCGATGACGCCGGTGCCCTCCCATACGCCGATCAGCCACGAGAGGGGAACGAGATCGGCGGGAAGGTCGGTGGGGAGGTCGATCACCACGAGCTCAGCGCTGGCCGCGGAAGAGGTTGCGCAGCACCACGACCGAGACGAAGACGATCGCGAGGCTCGCAAGCCCCAGGAGGCCGATGAAGAAGAATTCGAGCGCCATGAGGTCCATGACCTCCACCCTACCCTCCGCGCACGCGAGTGTCTCGTCTCGCGATGAGGAGATCGCGCCGGGTCAGGAGGCGAGTGCCGCGAGGCCGAAACCCACGGAGATCATGCCCATGAGAAGCAGCGCGCCGATGGCGCTCCCCCCGACGCGGAGGATGAACCCCTGGGTGCGGCCGTGCCAGAGCTGCACCGCGAAGGAGAGCAGCACGACGCCGCCGAACGCGACCAGCAGCCACTGCACGCGGTAGACCTCGGGCACGAAGATCCCGATGGCGATCGAGGCGACGAGCGCGACCGCCCAGACGGCGAGCACGCCGACGAGCGCGTTACGCGGTGCGAGCGCAGGTTCCGACATGACTCCATTGTGACCCATCGGCGCCCGGTATCATTGCGGCACGGCGATACTTCAGCCGTCCGGAAGGAGTGCGTGTGGCCCAGGTCCTGGTCTTGACCAACGCTCCGGTCTCGGAGCAGGTCCTGCCCGCCATGGAGCTTCTCAGCCACCGCGTGCGACAGATACCCGCCGAGCCGGCCCAACTCGTCAGCGCGCCCGATTACGACATCGTGATCGTCGACGGACGCCATGACCTCGTCGGCGCGAAGTCGCTCTGCCGCCTCCTGCGGGCGGCCGGGCAGGAGGCTCCGCTGCTCCTCGTCGTCACGGAGGGCGGCATGAGCGCCCTCTCCGGCGACTGGGGCATCGACGACGTGCTGCTCACGACCGCGGGTCCGGCGGAGGCCGATGCGCGCGTGCGACTCGCTCTCGCTCGCCGCGAGGAGACCGCCGAGCCGTCCCGCGTGCAGGCGTCGGGCGTCGTGATCGACGAGCAGTCGTACTCGGCGAAGCTGCGTGGCCGCCCGCTCGACCTGACCTACAAGGAGTTCCAGCTCCTGCACTTCCTGGCGACGCATCCGTCGCGCGTCTTCACCCGGGAGCAGCTGCTCAGCGAGGTGTGGGGATACGACTACTTCGGCGGCACACGGACGGTCGACGTGCACGTGCGTCGTCTGCGCGCGAAGCTCGGAGACCAGGAGCAGATCATCGGCACCGTGCGCAACGTCGGGTACCGGTTCAACGTGCACGAGGACGAGAGCGTCCCCGCCGCGCGGTGACGCGGCGACTCCGTTCACACGCGCGTCACCTCTCGGTGCTTAGATGTACCCCATGATCGATCCCGCTCTCGCCGACGCAGGTCTCGGCGATGCCGAAGACGACGACTTCGATGCCATCGAGTCGCCGGACGCGCTTCTTCCCGACCACCGCTACCTCGATCGCGAGCTCAGCTGGCTCGCGTTCAACCAGCGTGTCCTGGAGCTCGCCGAGGATCCGTCGCTGCCGGAGCTCGAACGAGCGAACTTCCTGGCGATCTTCGCGAGCAACCTCGACGAGTTCTTCATGGTGCGCGTCGCCGGGCTCAAGCGCCGCATCGTGACGGGCCTCGCGGTCCCCACGAACATCGGGCGCTCCCCCGCCGACGCCCTCGCCGACATCGCCCGCGAGGCGCACGCACTGCAGCTGCGCCATGCCGAGGCCTGGACATCGCTCGTGCGGCCGGCCCTCGCCGAGTCGGGCATCGAGATCGCCGACTGGTCGGAGCTGACCGACGAGGAGCGGGCCAAGCTCTCGGAGTACTTCGGCGCCCAGGTCTTCCCGGTCCTCATGCCGCTCGCCGTCGACCCCGCGCATCCGTTCCCGTACATCTCCGGCCTGTCGCTGAACCTCGCGATCCGCATCCGCAACGCCCGCACGGGGCGCCAGGAGTTCGCGCGCCTCAAGGTTCCGCCCATGCTCCCCCGCTTCGTCGAGGTGCCCGGAACCGGCGAGATCAAGCGGTTCCTGCGCCTCGAGGAGCTCATCGCCAACCACCTCGGCGATCTCTTCCCCGGCATGGAGGTCCTCGACCACCACGCGTTCCGCCTCACCCGCAACGAAGACGTGGAGATCGAGGAGGACGAGAGCGAGAACCTGATCCAGGCGCTCGAGGCCGAGCTGCTGCGTCGCCGTTTCGGCCCGCCCATCCGCCTCGAGATCACGGACGACATGGACGAGGTCACGATGGACCTGCTGGTCCGCGAACTCGACATCACCGACCAGGAGATCTACCGCATCCCCGGACCGCTCGACCTGCGCGGACTGTTCGACCTCTCCCGCATCGACCGTCCCGACCTGCGCTACCCGCCGCACCTGCCCACGACCGCCGTGGCGTTCCAGCCCACGGGCAGCAGCACGCGGGCAGACATCTTCAAGGCGATCCGCAAGTCGGATGTGCTCGTGCACCACCCGTACGAGTCGTTCACCACGAGCGTCGTGGCGTTCCTCGAGCAGGCGGCCCGCGACCCGCATGTGCTCGCCATCAAGCAGACGCTGTACCGCACCTCGGGCGACAGCCCGATCGTCGAGGCGCTGATCAACGCCGCCGAGGCCGGGAAGCAGGTGCTGGCGCTGGTCGAGGTCAAGGCGCGCTTCGACGAGGCGAACAACATCGTCTGGGCACGCAAGCTCGAGAAGGCCGGAGTGCACGTGGTCTACGGCCTGGTCGGCCTCAAGACGCACTGCAAGCTCGCCCTCGTCATCCGCGAGGAAGACGGCGTGCTGCGCCACTACTCGCACATCGGAACCGGCAACTACAACCCGAAGACCAGCCGCATCTACGAGGACTTCGGGCTGTTCACCACCGACGCCCAGGTCGGCAAGGACCTGACCCGCCTGTTCAACGAGCTCAGCGGCTACGCGATCGAGAAGAAGTTCAAGCGCCTGCTCGTCGCGCCGCTGCACCTGCGCAAGGGACTCGTACGGCAGATCGACAACGAGCGCCGCAACGCCGAGAGCGGCAAGCCGGCGAGCATCCGCATCAAGGTCAACTCGATGGTCGACGAAGAGGTCATCGACGCGCTGTATCGGGCGAGCGCGGCCGGAGTGAAGGTCGACGTGTGGGTGCGCGGCATCTGCAGCCTGCGCCCCGACCTCGAGGGCATCAGCGACAACATCACGGTGCGGAGCATCCTGGGTCGGTACCTCGAGCACTCGCGCATCTTCGCGTTCCACAACGACGGCGATCCGCAGGTCTACATCGGCAGCGCCGACATGATGCACCGCAACCTCGACCGTCGTGTCGAGGCGCTGGTGCGGGTGACCGACCCCGACCACCTGAAGGATCTGCTGGCGTTCTTCGACCTCGCGATGGATCCCGGAACCACCTCCTGGCATCTGGGCTCCGAGGGCGTGTGGACCCGCCACGCCGAGGATGCCGAGGGCAAGCCGCTGATCGACCTGCAGGATAAGACCATGGGGTTGATCCAGCGACGCCGCCGCGCGCGGGCGGTGCGATGACCACCCGCGAGGCATCGGGGGCGAAGGCCGCGACGCGGTCGAAGTGGACGGACAAGGCCGTGTACGCGGCCGGCGCCGTGATCTGGCGCCTCGTCGACGGCAAGCTGCGGATCCTCCTGATCCATCGCACCAAGTATCGCGACATCACGCTGCCCAAGGGCAAGGTCGACCCGGGTGAGATGCTCGCCGAGACCGCGGTGCGAGAGGTCCACGAGGAGACCGGGATCCGCGTCTCGCTCGGTGTTCCCGTCGGAGTGAGCCGCTACCACCTGCCGTCGAACAAGCAGAAGGTCGTGCACTACTGGGCGGCCGAGGCGACGGAGGACGCGATCCGCACGTCGACCTTCGTGCCCAACCGCGAGATCGCGGCGATCGAGTGGGTGAGCCTGAAGAAGGCGCGGTCACGGCTCAGCTACCCGGTCGACGTCGAGATCCTCGACTTCTTCGCGAACCTCGTCGACGACGGAGTCCTGCGGACCTTCCCCGTGATCGCGCTGCGGCACGCCAAGGCTCTCGCACGCTCCGACTGGGACGGATCGGATGCCTCGCGTCCCCTCACCGACCGCGGACGCGAGCAGGCGGCCTCGATCGTGGGACCGCTGCGTGCGTTCGGGATCCGCAAGATCGTCACGAGTGATGCGGTGCGCTGCGTGCAGACCGTGACTCCCCTGGCGAAGGCCCTCGACCGCAAGATCTCGAAGACCGCGCTGATCAGCCAGGACGCCTGGGAAGAGGGTGACGACGACCTGCGGTCCGTGATCGGACGCCGCGTCCGCTCCGGCAAGCCCGCGGTGCTGTGCAGCCACGGCCCCGTGCTGCCCGGGATCCTCTCGGAGGTCGCCCTGGCGACCGGGACCATCCAGGGCTCCTACGTGAGCAGCGCGGCCGACCTCGAGCCTGCCGCGTTCTCGGTCGTGCATCTCTCGGCATCCAACCCCGGCTCCGGGATCATCGCGATCGAGACCCACATTCCCAAAGTCTGAGCCTCGCTTCGGAGCGCGAGAACCGCGTGATTCCGCGGATCCGCCCCAGAGAGACGCGAGCCGTTCACCTTCCGTTCACCTGCGGGGTCGAGTCTCGTTAACCGCCGCACCTAGCGTCACTGTGTGCCCTGCACCGGGCCCCACCCATCCATGATCGAAGGATCCACAGTGAAGATCTCCCGAATCGCACGTATCGGCGCCGTCGGCGCCGTGGCCGCTCTGGCTCTCGCAGGCTGTGCCGCGAATGAAGGCGGCACCACCGGCGGCGGCTCGTCCGACGCCCCCACCTCGACCCTGACGGGCACGATCGAGGCCACCGGCGCCTCGTCGCAGGAGGCTGCGCAGCAGTCGTGGGTCGCCGCGTTCCAGACCGCGAACCCCGACACCACCATCAACTACACCGCGACCGGCTCCGGCACGGGACGCGAGAACTTCATCGCGGGGTCGTCGAACTTCATCGGCTCCGACCGCGCGTTCAACGCCGACGAGATCGCCAAGGGCGGCTTCGGCTCCTGCACCTCCGACGAGATCGTCGAGATCCCCGTCTACATCTCCCCCGTCGCGGTCGCCTTCAACCTCGAGGGCATCGACGAGCTGAACCTCGACGGCGCGACCATCGCCGGCATCTTCTCGGGCTCCATCACGAAGTGGAACGACCCGGCCATCGCCTCGCAGAACGAGGGCGTCGAGCTTCCCGACCAGGCGATCGTCCCGGTGCACCGCGCCGACGCGTCCGGCACGCAGGAGACCTTCACCAAGTACCTCAGCGCCGTCGCACCCGATGTGTGGACCTACGAGGCCAGCGACGAGTGGCCGCTCTCGACCGGTGAGGCCGGCGACGGAACCTCGGGTGTCGTCGACGCGATCACCAACGGCTCGGGCTACATCGGCTTCGCCGACGCCTCGCGCACCTCGGAGCTCGGACAGGTCGCCGTGCAGGTCGAGGGCGAGTACGTCGCGTACTCGGCCGAGGCCGCCGCTGCGCTCGTCGAGGCATCGCCGCTCGAGGAGGGTCGTTCGGACCACGACCTCGCCTACGACGTCGACCCGGCTGCCGCACCGGCCGGCTCCTACCCGATCGCCCTCGTCTCGTACCTCATCGGCTGCGTCGACTACGAGGACGCCGAGACCGCCGGCCTCG
>Ga0308156_1004130_pt1 | contig 10334 bp, 8 predicted proteins | sample PhyAR2_FD_201041 | JGI IMG/M metagenome (GOLD analysis project Ga0308156, IMG submission 201041) | Phyllosphere microbial communities from UC Gill Tract Community Farm, Albany, California, United States - DLSL A.R2 | ecosystem: Host-associated > Plants > Phyllosphere > Unclassified | place: USA... | reverse complement strand
TTGAACGTCGTCCCCGCGCTGGGGGGGACGACGGTGGGACGCGGGGACGACGACGGTGTGGGCGGGGACAACGCGGTTTTCGAACAGGCGTTAAGCTTGCGTCTTTCCATCCCCAGCAAGGAATCGACATGACGACGAAGTACAGCGCCCTGGTCGTGGGCGCCAGCGGCATCATCGGCAACGCGGTGGTGCGCGAACTCAAGGGCAAGCCCGACTGGCAGGTGCGCGCGCTGCCGCGCACCTTCATCGACGGCGTCGATACCATCCAGGCCGACCTGACGGACGCCGCCGCCACCGCCCAGGCATTGCAGGCGGCGCGCGACACCACCCACGTGTTCTACGCCGCGCTCAAGGGCGGCAAGGACTTGGCCGACGAGGAGGCGATCAACGGCGGCATGCTGCGCAACCTGCTCGATGGCCTGAAGGCGGTCGGCGCGCCGCTGCAGCGCGTGGTGCACTACCAGGGCGCCAAGGTGTACGGCGTGCACCTGGGCCATGCGCTGGCGCCGTTCTACGAGGACGATCCACGCCACCTGGGCCCGAATTTCTACTACGCCCAGGAAGACCTGCTGCGCGAGCGCGCCGCCGCCGGCGAATTCGAATGGAGCATCCTGCGTCCCGACGTGGTGGTCGGCGACATCGTCGGCAACCCGATGAACATCGTGATGGTGATGGGGGTGTTCGCCGCCCTCAGCCGCGAAGCCGGCGTGCCGCTGCGCTTCCCGGGCTCGCATAAAACCTACAATGGGGTGCTGGCGCAGATCACCGATGCCGGCTGGATGGCGCGGGCCAGCGTGTGGGCCGCGCTGGACCCGGCGGCCCGCAACGAAGCCTTCAACCTGGTCGGCGAACCGTTCCGCTGGGAGCGTATCTGGAAAGCGGTGGCGCAGGACTTCGGCATGGACGTCGCGGCGCCCCAGCCGTTCTCGCTGGCGCGCCAGATGCCGTCGCAGGCCGCTGCCTGGCAGCGCCTGGCCGACAAGCGCGGATTGAAGTCGGTACCCTACGAGAAGCTGGTCGCCTGGCCGTTCGGCGACTTCATCTTCAACACCGAGTTCGACATGATCTCGGACATGGGCAAGATCCGCCGTGCCGGCTTCACGGAAGCGGTGGACACCGAGGCGGTGATCCTGGGCGCGCTCGACAGCCTGCGCGGCCAGGGCTACCTGCCTTGAAGTAATTCTTGCTTCAGGCCAGGGCGCGCACGCCCTGGCGGCGGCCGTGCATCAGCATCCAGGCCGACAGCAGCACGCCGCACAGCGCCAGGCTCGCCGCCACCCACTGCGGCGAAGCGAACGAGAAGCCCAGCGTCAGCGGAATGCCGCCGAGGAAGGCGCCGGTGGCGTTGCCGATGTTAAAGCCCGACTGGCCGAGCGAGGAGCCGAGCATCTCGGCTTCGCGTGAATGCTCGATCAGCAGCATCTGGATCGGCGGTCCCAGCGCCAGCGCATTGGCGCCCACCAGGAAGGCCAGCACCACCATCGCCGGCTGCGACCAGGCCAGCAGCGCATTCAGGCACAGCATCACGACCATCGTCATCAAGAGGATCAGGATCGCGCGCAGCGGCGGCACGCGGTCGGCCAGCTTGCCGCCGACCTGCACGCCCACCGTCATGCCGACGCCGACCACGGTCATGATCAGGGGAATCGCGTTGGCGTGGAAATGCGAGACCTCGGTAAGGAGCGGGGCGATATAGCTGAGCCAGGCGAAGAAGCCGCCGGTGCCGATCGAGGTGATGCCCAGGGCCAGCCACAGCTTCGGATTGCGGAAGATCTTGAGGTCCTGGCGCAAGCCCGCACCCGGGGCCGCTTCAAAATAGGGCACCAGTTTCTGCAGCAGGAAGGCGGTGGCCAGGCCGATCACGGCCACGATCAGGAACACCGCGCGCCAGCTCATGTTATGGCCGAGCCAAGTGCCTGCGGGCACACCCACCACGTTGGCCAGCGTCAGGCCGGTAAACATGCTGGCCAGCGCCGCCGCCACCTTGCCTTTTTCCGCCAGGCGCGCCGCCACCACGGCGCCGACGCCGAAGAAGGCGCCGTGCGGCAGACCGGCCAGGAAGCGGAACAGCATCATGGTCTGGAAGTTCGGCGCGAACGCGGACAGCGCATTGAACACCGTGAACATCAGCATGAACCAGATCAGCACGCTGCGCGGCGGACGGTGCGACATCATGCTGACCAGGGTGGGCGCGCCCACCACCACGCCGACCGCATAGGCCGAAATCAGGTAACCCGCTTGCGGGATCGAAATCTGGAGGCCGGTCGCGATATCGGGCAGGATGCCCATCATGACGAATTCCGTCATGCCAATGCCGAAACCGCCGAGGGCCAGTGGGGCCAGGCTCTTCTTGATCATGTAGTGTGCTTTGCTTGTATGGATGAGCCCGGGCAGCGGTGAGAGTGACGTGTGCGGGCGGGAACCGGCCACTATAACGATTCGCAAGCGGCGAGTCCGCTTTTGAGTCGTGATGTCCGGTATAGGGCAGGATGATAGCGATAACAGGCCGAGCTTGCTGGCGGTCTCAACTTTCCATGCGGTCATCGGGCGTGCGCAGCCAGGCGACGCGGCCGTTGCCGGCTTCGTTCAGGCGCGCCACCAGCGCGTCGGCCTTGTCCTCGGGCAGGGAAAACGTGAAGCCGACCGCATCCAGGTGCTCGACCGCGTCGAGCGTGGCGCCGGCCAGGTCGAGCTCGCGCCGCAGCAAGCCTTCGAGCGGGTAGGGTACATGGCAGCGCAGTTGGCGCAGGCGCACGATGGCGACCTTTTGCGCGCCCAGGAGCGCCTGGGCCACGCTGTCGGTGTAGGCCCGCACCAGGCCGCCGGCCCCCAGCTTGACCCCGCCGAAGTAGCGCACCACGGTCGCCAGCACGCCCTCCAGGTCCTGGTGGCGCAGCACGTCCAGCATCGGCCGTCCCGCGGTGCCGCTGGGCTCGCCATCGTCGACCGCCGCCGATTGCCCGCCGGCCAGCAGGGACCAGCACACGTGGGCAGCGCCCGGATGTTCGGCGCGCAGCGCGGCCACGATCTTCTGGGCGCCGGCGCGGTCCGGCATCGGCTGCACGCAGGCGATGAAGCGGCTCTTCTTGATGATCAGTTCGTGGTGGACGGGAGCAAGGATGGTCTGTGGCATGGGCGCACAGCTTACTGCATTTCAATACCGGACGTCGGCAGGGGCCGGGAAGCGGCAGGGGCCGGGAAGCAAAACGCCAGCCGCGCGGGCTGGCGTTGTTTGTCCGGTGTTTGCGCGATCAGTCGGCGCTGCCGCGGCCATGGCGCTGGCGTTGGCCCGACGCCAGCATCACCGGCATCGCCTGCCGGTCGTCGCGCCGGTAGCCGAGCACGATCCGCTCGCCCGGCGCATCCGGCTGGAACTGTAGCGAGATCGCGCCGTCGGGCGACGCGAAGCGGTCCGGCGCCACCAGCACCAGCTCCTTGCGGTAGCGGCCGAGCTCGACATACAGCCGCTGGTCGAGCTCGAAGACGCGGGCGCGCTGGCCATTCTCCAGCTTGTAGGTGCCTTCCAGGTCCATTCTCTGCTGCGCGGTGGCGCGCAGGTCGGCGGCGCTGGCGGTCACTGCCAGCAGGGCGGTGGCGGCAAGGGCAATACTCGGCAATTTCATGATCGCTCCAGTCAGTGCGTGAAACACGTTATCGAAGGAAACCAGGGAAAAACTGCTCGCCGGCGCGGGCGCCGTACACGGGCCGGAACCGGGTATCCGTTGGATGGTGCTGGTGGCGGGAGGTTCGCCAGCCTGTTGATTGCCTTGGATAGGGCAGGGCGGCTGGACTGATATTGCTAAGGGTGCCGGAAAACGAAAACGCCAGCCCGAAGGCTGGCGTTTTCGTTGTACTGCTTGTTCGTGGTAGGCCGTGCGGGATTCGAACCTGCGACCAACGGATTAAAAGTCCGCTGCTCTACCAGCTGAGCTAACGACCCGACGGGCGGAATTATAGCGGGCTGATGGCGTTCGGCCAAGTACTTTCGTGAAGGAAAGAAACAATTGTTTGCCGGTACAGGCAAATGTTTGTCATACTGGCAAGTCCTCGGGATGGTCAAGTGTGCTCGGCATAATTTGCCTGTCGTGCTCGGACATGACGCATAAACAACACCGCGGATGAATTCGAGTCGCATATTTGCTCAAGCGTGGCTGGCTGAGCCACGGCTGTCTTCTCAGCCGCCGCCGTGGCTAGTAGTATGAGAGTCATTCTGCTCGACAACGAAAGACTCGCATGACCTTCACCCTCCTTTCGCGCACGATGTGCGCCGCCACCCTCGTCGCCGCGTGCGCCGTGCCGGCCCGTGCCGACAGCGTCGCCTCGTCCGCGTCCAGCGCCGGCTCGGCATCGTCGGGCAGCATCTCGGACTCGATCGGCGGTTCCAGCAACAGCTCGAACAACGACAAGCGCGTGGCCCAGGGCCAGTACCGCGTGATCGACGTCGCCCAGACGCCGGGCAAGGATGGCAGTACCCGCATGACCCTGCAGGCTGCCGCGGGCGGCGATGCGCCGGCGTTCTACCTGGACGTGCCGGACCGCGCCCTGGCCGAACGCCGCGTCAACAGCGGCGAACTGGTGCAGGTCAACGTGCGCACCTACGGCTACGAATTCGCCCACGCCGACACCCATCGCCCGTTCTTCCTGGCGCTGCAGGACGACTGGTACCGCGAACTGGGCTCGCGCCAGGTCACGATCTGATGTTCGCGCGGCTGCTGCTGGCCGCGCTTGCTTTATGTGCGAGCGCGGGCGCCTGGGCCGGACTCCCGACCTTCTGCGACCGCGCCGACAAGTTCACCGCCGAGGACCAGAACCGCGTGCTGCAGTTCGCGGGCGCGGTCAAGGCGGAACTCGAGCGTGCGGGCACCAGCGTCGCCCTGGTATCTCGTGCCGGCCTCGACCTGAGCCGCTTCAACCTGCTGTATTCGCATGCCGGCATCGCCCTGAAGGAAACGTCCAAGGGGCCATGGGCGGTGCGCCAGCTCTACTATGCCTGCGACGAATCGCGCCCGCGCCTGTTCGACCAGGGCATGGCCGGCTTCGCGCTCGGCGCCGACGCCCCGACGCGCGGCCACATCGCCCTGCTGTTTTTGCCCGAACAGGAAAGCGCGCTGCTGGAACAGGCCGCGCGCGACAAACGCCTGGCGCTGGCGCTGCTCGCCGGCCAGTACAGCGCCAACGCCTACGCCTTCGGCACCCGCTATCAGAATTGCAACCAGTGGGTGGCGGAACTGATCGCCAGCGCCTGGGGCCGCATCGACGGTGAGGACACGCTGCGCCAACACGCGCAAGCCTGGCTGCGCGAGCAGGGCTACGCGGCCGGCCCGGTGCGGGTGCCGTCGCACTGGATGATGTTTGCCGGACAGTTCGTGCCGCTGGTGCACGTCAATGACCACCCGGTCGACGATATCCACGCGCTGTCGCTGCGCGTGAGCGTGCCGGCGTCGATCGAGGACTTCGTGCACCGCCGCGCGCCGCAGACCCGGCGGATCGAACTGTGCCATGACAGGGCGCGCATCGTCGTGCACCGCGGCTGGGAACAACTGGGACCGGATTGCACGCCGATGGCGGGCGATGAGGTGATTGCGCTGGCGCCTTGACGATACGGAAATGCGTATGGCGCAAGCGATGCGTCTCATTTCCTATCGATCCGTATCGCGCCGGATCCAGACCGTTTCGTGATGCGCGCCCCCCATGTCTTGCGACCTGGAGATGCCGCCCTAGACTGGGGAGACAGCGCGATGCCTGTGGCGCACGCGCATCCTGTTTGCGAAGGAGTGATCATGCGTTCCTTGTCCCTGACTCTTCCCGCCTCCCTGTTGCTGCTGGCGTCCGGCGCCGGCACACAGGCGTAAGACTATCGATTGACCAAATCCGAGCCGGCATCCCAGATGCAGGTGAGGGCGCTGGCCCGGCCGTTCCAGTTCTGGAAATACGATGCCGAGGCGATCAAGGGGGGCCTATGCCTTGTCGAACGACTGACGCATGAATGTCGATTCGTCACGCGTGACGGCAACGTGCGAATGAAATTCAACCGCGGCGTGCGCGGCGTGCGCGGCGATGACATGGTGATGAGCCATGTGCCGGATGCGCGTACGGCGCAGGTGATCGTGGTGACGGCGGCGCTGGCGCAGCGGTGAGCAACGCATGGAAAACAAAAACAAAACAAAAACGCCAGGCAAGCGCCTGGCGTTTTTGTTGCGATCTTGCTGGAATTCTTTGGTAGGCCGTGCGGGATTCGAACCTGCGACCAACGGATTAAAAGTGCTAGTAGCAGCCGCGAATGTCAGCTAGCTTGTGCTCCATTCTATCCGGTCGCACGAGGTATATTCTTGCTCCGCCAGGCTGATGTTGGCATGCTGTAGCCCTAATCGGGTTCAGGGGTAACTTGACCTTAATGGACTCAGCTTGACTATATTCGCTCCACCCCTGACCAGAGAGCGACCAGAACCTTTCCCTAAATACCGGGTGGGGTTCTAAATGGGGGCGAGCTTATCTTATTGCGTGTAGACGAACGCATGCCCCGCACACCATGACGCGCCAATACTTCGTAAGCTGCCCAGCTTTCAGGACCGTCCCTGTCATCAGTATCTATACCTGCACCCAGGGGCGCTTAGAAAAAAGATCAGACAGTCCTCCAACTGCTCCGTAGCCCGGATAGAACAGTTGCCGCGATTAAGCTCGCCACCAAGAGCAGTCAGTTGGAAACTATACCTCCGTGCATACGTTTTTTTTCTATGCTCAAAAATGGACAAAGTCGAGCTTAGCTCATTTCTCCAATTCTGCGACCATTTCCTTAATTAAAGCGTCTGAAAAATCATCATTAAGAAAGCGGAAGACGCTATCGCGATATTTGGGGCTAATTTCATAATACTTTTCGTCGCTTTTTTCTATCGACAGCGAAATCCAGCCCAATCGTACCAAAATATCGAAATTCCTTCGATTTAGACGTTCGATACGGTCCGAGAACTTAATGTAATCAAGTTTTTGATCCTTAAACGAGGCGCCTCTGTAAAAGCTGCGCAAAAATCTCTTTAGCTCACTTTCACACTGCGCACGATTGCGTTGTGCGCCGGCCTGCGTTATTTTTACCGTATCGCTCAGATTGCCGAGGGAACAGGTTTCAAACATCTCTGCATTAAACGTTTCGGAGGGGTAGTCACCTCCAGCCTCTATGAATTCGCAATAATAAAATTTGGCATTCAAAAATTTAGATTCTACGAATGAGCTATATTTAGAAAAACGACTGTTCCATATTTGTAAGTTGGAAAAATCGAATATCGGGAAGTCACCATGGATGAATAATCTATCTATCTTTCCAGGAGAATTGGTATCGGTGTCGAGGCCGTATAGGTCTCGCACGAAAGCGGCCAGATCGGATCTAGAGCAATGGCGAACTTCTGCATAAAGCCCAAACAGAGTGCTTAGAGCTCTCTTTAAAAGCTCTGAGTCCCTTGGGTCGCTGCCTGAGGATGCTAGTGTATTACGGGCCATTGCCCACGTAGCTTTCAAGGCTTCGTGTAACACTTCAGGGCAAGTTATAAAAAACGATTTAACATCGCGAAAGGTCGGGCTTTCGGCGACCCGTTGAGCGGCCAAAGTATTTATTAGCTCGCGGGAGAGGACACGTGAGACTATGCCGTGGATAATAAATAACGACGCAAAGTATTCGGTCAAGAAATGATATCGAAACCTTATGCAGTCAGATTGCTGAATGAATAAAGGATTGATCAACATTTTGGGGAAAAGCGTCGATGCCTGCTCATCGTAATAGATTGCTAAACGCTCGCGAAGTTTAATATGACTTATCGACTCCCCGCATTCCACGGCCATTTCTGAAAAAAGGCCAACAATTTCCTTTATCGGAATGTCAATACCATGGCGCAATCGCTCGCGCTTGATAACAGAGAAAATAATTGCATCTGTCAATCCGTTATTTGACAGGTAGTCCTTTTGGTCGGCGGAAATCTGAAAAGAGACAGGCTCGTTTGAGCCAATTTGGTCTTCGAATATTGTCGATACGATATCTACAAAAAACGGTACCGCTCGATGGTTAGAGTCAAACTTGGTAATCTCTGCGATAATGGATGTAACCTTTTCGATCAGTTTTTTTGATCCTTCATATCGCCCAAATCGCTTCTCGATATATTTTTTTCTTGACTTCTCATCAAAGCCAAGAAGTGTATAGGAACGGATTCCTATCTCATTGAGGCCATTGTCATTTCCTAAGAGCGCGTTGCGTGACGTGAGAAGAATTCGGCTTTTTCCCATTTGCAGTTGCGATTCCCGGATAGACTCTAGAAAGCGCACAAGGTCAAACCGCTCTTGTAATATTGAGGATAACTCATCTAAGCCGTCCACAATAACAATTAAGTTTCCACAAAGCAATGATAATTCGAATTGAAGCCGCTCATACCGGAATTCAGTGCCGATTACCCGAGCATATAATGAATAAAGATCATAGACGCTCCGGACTTCGAGATTTGATAGAAACTCCGGAGAGAAATTGTTTCTGATCGATTCTGCTTTAATCAAAACTACAGAATTCCCCGACTTCCCTTCTTGCTGAATAAATGTAGCAGCCAGTTCATGACACAGGGTGCTTTTTCCCATGCCACCGGTCGCAACAACTAGGTGCGCAGCAGCATCCGAACCCTCGGTCATTTCCTTATATAAATACTCGACCGCAGACTCTGTCACTTCACTATCTGTCGACTTAAGTAGCTCTTGATCAGTGTAAAATTTAAGTCGATGAAAGTGCTCAGTCGAGAGTAATTCTCCGTCAATACAATACTTCTTCAGGTAGTCTGAGAAAGTTAGCTCCATAATACCGATCGACATTCCATTCTTTTGAAATAAGCGCTTGATTAGACCTTCGTCACCTTTTGATGAACGTAATACGATCAAATAGCTCAGATCTATGCATTTCTGACGGAGTAAGAGGCATAATCTATCGATGGTCTGACTAATTGTAATATTGTCAAAAAGAAACAGAAAATGATCAATGCGCGGTGATTCTGTTTCCCATAACTCAAATTTAATTCGATTTCCAGCAGAAAAGTCCGTTCCTTCGGTTGAGCCAATCAATGCTCTTCGGTTCGCATGCTTTAGTCGTAATATATCGTCTGCACGTGTAAAACTGTAATTCTTTGCAGGAGAACTGAGGCTAAGGGTTTTTTGGGGTCTTTGAGTTTTTGTTTTTCCCGATAGGGCCTTGAGGAGATATGCTAGACTTTTTTGATACAATGCATCTACTGAAAAGTCAATGTAAAATTTTCCTGCTAAATAGCGAGGCGTAGAATCTTTTTCCCGTTGTAGCAGGATTACTCGACTGGCATTACCCCCTTCGGATTCCGCCCAATGACGAATAGTAGTCATATAGGTTTCGATACCAACTCCACCTAATCTTTCATCAGCTTTGTGTTTGTAGTTTTTTGTTGCTATCACAACAATTATATCGCTCTCACTGACAGCGCGTTCCATAAAAAGGTTCTTATCTGATTCATTGTCCAGATCAAATATATCGCAAACTATATGCAATTCTTTGTATGAGTCCAAATCAATAGCCAGTTTCCTAACCCACTCTTGGTGATCTTCGCCGTCCCAGCTATAGGTCAAGAACACTCTAATGTCACTCATATAATATTTCCGTTATTAATATGTAAATTTATAAATGTCTAGAGCACGGCGTATTCAATGGTCGAACCACGCCTGTGTCTTTTGCAGCGTCAGCTAGGTTCTTATTGTATTCTGAACCGCCCCGGCTTTCGTGGAGGCCGGTTAGTGTGAGTCAGCCTGGGATGGCTTGACCGCTCAACTGCTTGTAATAGTTTGCCTCAGCTTCCGCTGGTGGTATATAGCCAAGCGGCTACAGCAGACGGTGGTGATTGAACCAGGAAACCCATTCCAGCGTGGCCAGTTCGACGGCCTCGCGCGTCTTCCAGGGAGCGCGACGGTGGATCAGCTCAGCCTTGTAGAGCCCGTTGATAGTCTCAGCCAGTGCATTGTCATAACTGTCGCCCTTGCTTCCCACAGAAGGCTCGATGCCGTCTTCCGCCAGCCTCTCACTGTACGTTATCGACACGTATTGCGACCCACGGTCACTATGATGGACCAGTTCGTTCCGCTCCGGCTGACGTGCGTACAGCGCCTGTTCCAATGCATCGAGCACGAAGTCGGTCCGCATCGAGCTGCTGACGCGCCAGCCGACGATTCGCCGGGCAAAGACATCAATGACGAAGGCAACATACACGAAACCCTGCCACGTCGAGACGTACGTAAAATCGCTGACCCATAGCTGATTTGGTCGCTGTGCCTTGAACTGGCGGTTGACCCGG
>Ga0308156_1004126_pt1 | contig 10342 bp, 14 predicted proteins | sample PhyAR2_FD_201041 | JGI IMG/M metagenome (GOLD analysis project Ga0308156, IMG submission 201041) | Phyllosphere microbial communities from UC Gill Tract Community Farm, Albany, California, United States - DLSL A.R2 | ecosystem: Host-associated > Plants > Phyllosphere > Unclassified | place: USA... | reverse complement strand
CTCACCGTTATAGAGTGCTCGCACGGTAGTTGTTTTGCTGTGGCAGCTACCGACATGTGATTGCAGGACACTCTTGGTGCAAAGGGACAAGGGCCGGTCGGAAGCCTCTCCGACCGGCCCTTACTGCTGTCCGCGATGCGTCAGTTCTGCGACTCCGAGACCTGCAGCGCGGGGGCGTCGTCACCCGTGGCGATCTCGACCTTGCGCGGCTTCGCCTTCTCGCTGACGGGGATCGTGACGCTCAGCACACCGTTGCGGTAGCTCGCCGAGATCTTCTCGGTGTCGAGCCCCTGGCCGAGGCTCAGCTGGCGCAGGAAGGTGCCCGAGGTCCGCTCGCGCGTGATCCAGGTCACCCCGTCGCCGGCAGAGAGCGTGCGCTCGGCACGGATGGTGAGCAGCTGACCGTCGATGTCGACGTCGACCGATCCGGGGTCGATGCCCGGCAGGTCGGCGGTGAGGACGTAGTGGTCGCCGTCGCGGTAGAGATCCATCGGCATCTGCCGAGGACCGCGCCGTGCGGTGTCGAAGAACGTGTTCGCCATGCGCTCCAGGTCACGGAGCGAGTCGTATGCAGCCATAGTCGTCTCCTCTCGAGCGGGATCGGATGTGGGATCCGACCCGTAGTCCCTAAGTTGAGCCCCCTTGACTCAACAATTACAGATTAGCACTCTCGTATTGAGAGTGCTAGTTCTCACAGCCGCCTCTGGGGGACTTCTGCGACCTCATAGACTCGGCGCGTGAGCGACTCCGTCGAGGCGGCGAGACGACCGCCGCTGCTGCGGAGAATCGCCCTGAACCCGCTGGTCTGGGCGGCCGCCTGCACCCTTGCGGCCCTGCCCGGATACCTCACCGACGGCGGATTCTTCTCGTACCTGATGTCGATCATCGCGGGCGCACTGTGCGGGATCTGGTTCGTGAACCTCACGGTGCGCATGCCGCAGCCCGCGGGCGCGATCGTCCACCTCCTGGTGGCCATCGCCCTCGCGCCGGCGATCTACGCATCGATCGAACTCCTTCCGCCACTCTTCGCGCCCGGCGCACCGCGGGCGATCTACGCGGGGCTGCTGCTCGCATTGCCGCCCGCCGCCGGCTGGGTCTGGATCACTCTTCTCAACCGCGTCATCAACCTCCTACCGGGCAAGACCCGAGCGCAGCCGCGAGTACCGCTCGCCTGGGAGAACGACGGCGATGCGGTCATCCTCCGCTTCCGGGCGATCCCGATGCGGATGCGGGAGCTCACGGTGTGGATGGTCGCCACCATCGTCGTGACGGGGGCGGTCGTCACCACGGCGCTCATCATGTTCAGCGCCATCGTCGAGCGACTTGGACCCCGCATGCTGATCCTCGTGCTCGGGGCGCTCTTCGCCTTCCCCGCCTATCTCATCGTCACCGCGCTGTTGCGCAGACGCTCCGTCGAAGCGAGCGTGCGCGTGTCACGCGACCGGATGTGGATCAGGGCAGGTGAGGCGACGCACGCCCTGCGGCTGAGCGAGATCCAGCGGCTGCGATGGGGCACCACGAGCGACTACGCGCGACTCGAGGTCACCGCGCCCGGCGTCGACCTGGCACTGCTGGTGGGCATCGCGAAGCAGGCCAAGGGCATCGCATCCGAGCTTCCTCCGCTGCCGGCGCGCACGCTGCGTCTCGCCGAGACGGAGGGGCTCGAGAAGACCACCTCGCGCCGCGGCTTGGTGTCCCTCTCGCGCGCCTGAAGAGCCCTGTCACATACATTTACGTATGTTTATGGCAGTATGTAGCCGTGGAAGAACTTCTGAGTGTCGACGACGTCGCTGCCCGTCTACAGCTCCGGCCCCGTACCGTGCGCGAGTACATCCGCAGTGGACGTCTGCAAGCGACCCGCATCGGCAAGCAGTACCGCATTCACATCAAGGATCTGAAGCTCGTCGAAGGCGGTGCGCCCCTGGCAGCGCCCACGCCGGGTGGCGCGTCGACGCGGACTGCGGCCTCCGTCGTCGTTCGCGTCGACGCCGCGAGCGCGGAACAGGAACGGCGAGTCTCAGACCTGCTCAATGCGAATGGAGCGGCACCCCGGGTCGCACTTCAGATCGTGCGCATGCCAGATGATCTCGCGCTCCAGATCATCGCGTCCGGTTCGCTCGAGGCCGTCCTGGACGTCCTCGTCACCATCAACAACGCCGTGGAGATCACGAATGAATGACCTCCGCTATCGCAGCAGCGCTGGTGCCCTCCAGATCCGCGACACATATGAGCGGCTTCTGCACCGCTACCTGCCCGACGCCGTACAGAGCGTCGCCCTCACCTCGATCGGCGAGATCACCGCAATCACCGCCGGATCTCCCACAGCTCCGCCCGTCGTCCTTCTGCACGGCTCGGGCTCGACGGCGCTGTCCTGGGCTCCGACCATCCTGCAGTTGGCCGAGTCGCACCACGTCCACGCGCTTGATCTGCCTGGCGAGCCCGGTAGGAGCACGCCCACCCGGGTGCCCTTCGCCGCCGAGGATCAAGCCCGCTGGGTCTTCGAAGCGCACCAACAGCTCATCGGCGCTCCGGCCGCCTATGTCGGAGTCTCGCTCGGCGGGTGGATCGCCACGGCGTTCGCTGCACACCGCCCCGAGCAGGTGGAACGTCTGATCCTTCATTCGTCCAGCGGTTTCGGCCCGCGCAAGATCGCCCCGCTCGTTGTTGCCGGCCTCCTCGCCGGACTCGGGGAGTCCGGCCGGAAGCGTGCTCTGTCCTATCTCACAGGGCCGCACCGGACCGACGAAGCACGAACAGAGCTCCAGCGACAGCTCGACCGGTACGCGATGCAGACCTTCGCACACTTCTCGCCTCGAACCGACAAGCTCCCCGAGCATCCGACGGAGTTGTTGCGGAACATCCGGGGTCGCGTGACCGCCACCTTCGGCGCAAAGGACCGGATGCTCGACGCCGTTGCGGCGGCCCGCCGCATCCGCTCGACGATCCCCGCTGCCGACGTGGAGCTTCGCTCGCACGAGGGGCACCTTCTCAGCGATCAGCCCCACCTGACCTACCGCCAGCTCACCGACTGATCAGACGGCGTGGCGATGCGGTAGGTCACGCGATCCGTGCCCTAGCGGGCCGAGAGACGCTCGCGGACGACGCGGCGCAGCACCTTGCCGATCTGCGAGCGGGGCAGGTCCTCCACCTCGACGATCCGCTTGGGCACCTTGTACGAGGTGATGTGCGTGCGCGCGAAGTCCCGCAACGCGGACGCGTCGAAGACCGCGCCCTCCCGGGTGACGATCGCGGCCACCACATCCTCACCGCCGGAAGGACGGGGGATGCCGACGACGGCCGCCTCCGCCACATCCGGATGCAGCAGCAGCACCTGCTCGACCTCGGTCGGGCTGACGTTGAAGCCACCCGTGATGATGAGCTCCTTGACGCGATCGATCACCGTGACGAAACCGTCTTCACTCACCGTCACGATGTCGCCGGTGCGCAGCCAGCCTCCGGGAAGCAGCACCGCCGCCGTTTCGTCGGGCTGTTGCCAGTAGCCCTGGAACACCTGCGGGCCGCGGATGAGCAGCTCCCCCGCCTCTCCGGCCGGACGGTCGACGCGAGGATCGTCGGGGTCGACGACTCGGATCTCGGTGCTCGGGAAGGGCACACCCACCGTGCCGGGGCGCCGCGAGGGTCCGATCGGGTTGCCGAGCGCGACTGGCGACGTCTCGGTCATGCCGTAGCCCTCCACGAGCAGTCCGCCGGTCGCCTCCTCCCAGCGGGTCACCGTCGGCACCGGCAGACTCGTCGCCCCGGAGATGGCGAAGCGGATGCTGGACAGATCGACGCCCTTGCGGGTGCTGGCCCGCGAGAGCGCATCGTAGATCGGCGGCACGGCGGGCAGGAACGTGGGCTTCGACGTGGCGGAGGCAGCGACGACCGCATCCACGTCGAACTTCGGGAACAATACGACGCGCGCCCCCAACGAGATCGCGAACGTGAGGCAGAGAGTGAGCCCGTACGCGTGGAAGAGCGGGAGCACGGCATAGAACACCTCGCCGCCCTCGGTGAGCCCGGGAACCCAGGCGCGCCCCTGCGCGGCGTTCGAGCGGAGGTTGCGGTGCGAGAGGATCGCCGCCTTGGGCGTGCCCGTGGTGCCGCTCGTGAGCTGCAGGAGCGCGGTGTCGTCGAGACGCGGCTTCGGCCACTTGCGCGGGAGCTTGCGCACGCGCACGAAGTCGGACCATTCGAGCAGGCCGCGGGCGCGCGGGCGGGTGGTCATCGCCTCACGCGCCTCGCGAGCCTTCGCGACCGGAAGCCGCAGCGCCAGGCGCTTGCCGAACGGCAGCGCGTCCGGCATCCGCACGGAGACGATGGCCGAGGGCGCGACGTCCTCGGGGAACTCGGCGACCGTGTCGGCGACCTTGTCCCAGACGATGGCGACGACCGCGCCGTGCACCTCGAACTGGTGGCGGAGCTCGCGCGGCGTGTAGAGCGGGTTGTGCTCGACGACGATGGCGCCGATGCGCAGCGCCGCGTAGAACGCGACCACGTGCTGCGGACAATTCGGCAGGATGAGCGCGACCCGGTCTCCGGCCTGCACGCCCAGCTTGCGCAGCGCGTTGGCGGCGCGGGAGACCTGCTCGCCCAGCTCGTCGTAGGTCGTCTCGGCGCCGTAGAACTCCAGAGCGACCCGCTCGCCGTAGCGCGAGACGGATGCGTCGAGAAGGTCGACGAGCGTCTCGGTGACGGGTTCGATCTCAGCCGGCACCCCTTCCGCGTAGGAAGCGATCCAGGGGCGGGCCTCCAGCGGTGAGCCGGAGATCGTGTCCGCGGTCATGTCTGTTCCTCCCGTGCGCGCAGCGTTGGGCTCAGCTGGCCGCAGCCTCGTCGAACAGCCACTGCACGGACCCTCCTGCGGCGGTGACGTGAGCCGCGACGACCGCGATCGGCAGCGCGCCTTCGGCGAGCGCCTCCGCCAGTGCATCCTTCTTTCCGGCACCGGTCGCGAAGACGATGACATGCTGCGCACCGTCCAGCGCCTTCAGCGTCAACGTGATGCGCGTGGGCGGCGGCTTGGGTGAGTCGTGGACCGGGATCACGAGCTCGTCGACCGGGCGGAAGTCGGGGTGTCCAGGGAACAGCGACAGGGTGTGACCGTCCTCTCCGACGCCGAGCCAGACCAGGTCCAGGCGCGGAGCGCCCGCATCCGTCTTCGGCAGCGCAGCGATCGCCGCGGCGTACCGGCGCGCGGACTCGTCCTCGTCGACATCCGTGTCGGGACGAAGCTGCACCATGGTGTCGAAGCCGGGCTGATCCAGCAACGCGGGGGCGATCGTGCCCCAGTTCGACTGCGGGTCGCTGATGGGCACCGAACGCTCGTCACCGATGAGAACCGTCACCTTCGACCAGTCGATCGCGTCCGCATCCTGCGCCGCGAGGATCGCGTAGGCCGCCATCGGCGAGCTGCCGCCGGCGAGGACCCACACGGCGCTGCCGTGGGCGTCGATGGCGGCACCGAGGGTGTGGACCGCGTCGCGGGCCGCCTCGGCGGCGACGTCCGCGGCCTGCGGGAAGGTGGTGATCGAACCGTAGGTCACGCTGAGCTTCTCTCGTCTCGGAGGAGGTCGGATGAGCGGGTGTCGCCGGCAATCGCGGCGAGCAGCCTCGCCCTCCTCGATTCAACCCCAGGTCGTATGCGATCAGATGCATGGCAGCTGGGAAACTGGCCGAGTGGACCTCAGCACCGCCTCCCTGCCCGTCGCCCTCACCCCGCTCGGATCCCGCGAGGGCCGCCCTGTCCTCGTCATCCCCGGCGGACCGTGCCGCCCGCCCGAGTACCTCACCGACTTCGCCGAGCTCGGCGAACGCCATCCCCTCATCGTCCTCCACCCGCGCGGCACGCCCGCATCGGGCGGTCTCTCCCGCGGCTGGTGGACGGATGCCGAGGACGTTGTCGCAGCGATCGACGCGCTCGGTCTCGACGCGGTCGACATCGTCGGTCACTCGGCGGGCACACGCCTCTCGCTCGCAGTCGCGACCAGGTTCCCCGGCCGGGTGCGCTCCCTGGCCCTTGTGACGCCGCCCGCGACCTGGCTGACCGGCACCGCGCACGACGGCGACGACCTCGTCGCGCTCCGGAAGGACCCCCAGGGCCTCGACGGGTATAGATCCGTCGTGAACGACGATCCCCAGACGCAGGAGGCCTTCGAGGAGGTCTTGCACCGGCAGGCACCCGCCACTTACGCACGGTGGACGCCGACCGAGCAGGCGCACGCGAGCATCGGACGCATGAACCTCGCCGCGGCCGAGGCCTGGTTCCGAGACATCCCCGCCGACGCCGTCGAACTCATCCGCGCCGCATCACTGCCGCCCACACTCGTCGTCGGCGGGGACGTCGACCTGCTCACAGGTCGCCGTCCCGTCGAGGAGTACGCCACGAGGCTGGGGGCCGAACTCGCCATGATCCGCGACTGCGGGCACTACCCGTGGGTGGAGAGGCCGGAGGAGTTCCACCGCGTCCTGGATGCCTGGCTCACCGCGCGGGCCTGATCACGCAGAAGCCTGCGACCGCAGAACCTGATGCATGCCGGTGCGCTCGGGCGCCACGTCCGCGAAACCGCGCGACTCGTAGAGGCGCCGTCCGGGAGGGTCCGCGGTCAGTGTGACGTAGGCGCCGTCCTCCGCACGATCGCGGATCTCTTGGAGCAGCCCGTCGAGGACGATCGAGCCGAGGCCCAGACCTTGGTGATCCGGCAACGTCGCCATGTCGGCGATGAGGAAGTACCAGCCGCCGTCGCCGACGACACGGCCCATCGCGACCGTCTGCCCGTCGGCATCGGTCACACGTCGGAAGGTCCAGGTGCCGGCGATCGCCGCATCCGCCTGGGTCACGGTCTTCGGCGACAGCCCGCTCTCGGCGCGCAGGGCGCAATAGTCCGCGGCGGTCGGAGGGTCGGCGTGGAGGCGGTAGCCGGTGGGAAGCGGACGCGGCGCAGTCATACTTCGAGTCTCTCGCAGACGGCGTCACCCCTCTGGGATAGTTCATGCTTGCGTGTACTATCCCAGAATGACCGCCGTGCTCAACCGCGCCACCGCGACGCACACCGCTGCTCTGGCGCGACTCGGACACGCCCTCTCGGACCCGACGCGCGCAGGTGTCCTCCTGGCCCTCCGCGAGGCCCCGGCGTACCCGTCCGACCTCGCCGACGCCCTCGGCGTCTCGCGCCAGGTCATGTCCAACCAGCTCGCGTGTCTGCGCGGATGCGGCCTGGTCGAGGCGATCCCTGAAGGGCGTCGCACCTGGTACCGCCTCGCCGACAGCCACCTCGCTCCCGCCCTGGACGAGTTGCTGAAGGTCGTCCTGTTTGTCGAACCTGGCTGCTGCGCCGGCGAGACCTGTCGCTGCGCATGAGCGCATCCGCTGTCCCGAGCGCCGGACGCGTTCGCGTGCTTCGGCGCCGCATCCGCTGGATCGTGACCGCGACGATCGCCTACAACATCGTCGAAGCGGCCGTCGCACTCGCCGCCGGCGCCGCCGCATCCTCCGCAGCTCTCGTGGCGTTCGGTCTGGACTCGACGATCGAGGTGCTCTCGGCCGCCGCGGTCGCATGGCAGTTCACCCGCCGCGACCCGGAGCGCTGGGAGCGCGGCACTCTTCGTGTGATCGCCGTCGCATTCTTCTCGCTCGCCGCCTACGTCGCGGCGTCGTCCCTGTGGACGCTGACCATGCGCGTCGAAGCCGAGCACTCTCCGCTCGGCATCACGCTGACGGCGCTCAGCGTGGTGATCATGCCCTTCCTCTCCTTCGCCGAGCGACGCGCGGGCCGTGAGGCGGGCTCCGCCACGGCGGTCGCGGACTCAGCCCAAACACTCCTGTGCACCTACCTCTCGGCCGCCGTCCTGCTCAGCCTCGTTCTCAACAGCGCGTTCGGATGGTGGTGGGCCGACGCGGTCGCGGGTCTTGTGATCGCCGCGTTCGCGGTGCGGGAGGGCGTGGAGGCGTGGCGCGGCGACGCCTGCGCGACCTCGATCGGAATGGTGCTCGAGAACGAGCACTGAGCGCGGTTCAGCTCTTCGAGCCGCTGACCGCCAGCACCCCGCCGAGACCGATCATCATGACGCCCCCGGCGCCGGAGAGGGTGGAGATGCGCCGCGGCGAGCGAGCGAACCACGCGCGCGCCGTCCCCGCGGCGAGCACCCACACGCTGTCGCACACGAGAGCGAGCGTCTGGAAGATCAGGCCGAGCAGCAGCAGCTGCAGCCACACGGCGCCGGCCGCCGGGTCCACGAACTGCGGCAGGACCGCCACGAAGAAGGCGATCGTCTTGGGGTTCGTGAGCCCCACGACGAAGCCCTGACGCAGCAGCGTGAAGGTCGAGACCGGGGCGCGGTCGACACCGTCCACGCGGGCGCGGCGGTGACGGATCGCCTGGATCCCGAGCCAGACGAGGTACACCGCGCCGGCGATCTTGATGATCGTGAACGCGACGACGGATGAGGCGACGATCGCGCCCACGCCGAAGGCGACCGCCACGACCGCGGGCACCGTGCCGAGGGCGTTGCCCACGACACTCAGAACACCCGCACGACGCCCGAGCGCGATCGATCGTCCGATGACGAACAGCACGCTCGGCCCGGGGATCACGATGATGACCACCGACGTCACGACGAAGGCGACGAGGTTCTCGAACGGGATCATGGCCGAACTCTAGCGTTCGGTTGTTTCGGTCGGAGTCAGTGACTCCGACCGAGCCGGCGCGGCCAGAAGCCACGTTCGAGCGCCGCGATCGCGGGTGCCGCGATGCCGGCGTCGTAAAGGACGACATGCCCATCGCGCAGCACGCGCGCAGTGCCCGCATCGAGCGGGACGTCGAGCCACGACTCCGGAGCGAAGCCCCACTCGACGACGAGCCCCGACGCGAGTCGCATCCGGACCTCGTGGACGGGACCCCACCGGCGCCGTGCGATGACGCGGGCTCGCGGGAACCATCCGCTCACCGCGGCACTTTCGGCGATGGCGGGATCGTCGACGATGACGACGAGGTCGAGGTCGCTCGCCATGGTCTCAGCCCCGCGCGCGTAAGACCCGACCTGGATCACCGCCCGAACGTCCGGAGCATCGCGCCCCCAGCCGGCGACGCGGTCTGCGACAGCAGCGGCCGACCGACGGCGACCCTTCAACCTCGCCGACACAGGATGCGGTCAGTCGCGACCGTGGTCGACGACCGCTTCCTCGGCGGCATCCATCGCTGCTTCGCCCTCTTCCTGCGACTCGGAGCCGCCGGATGCGGCGGAGTCGTGGGACTTCTTCTCGTCGTGCTCTTCGTGCCCGTTGTTCTCGGCGTTGCTCATCACGATCTCCCTCGTGTTCTGCGGATTCGGGACTCGCCCAGTCCACTCCTTCGCCCCGACCTGCGCAGGGGGGTTGCGCGCCGCGCGTATGGGGCACATGCCAACCGTCACCGCGCCGCCGGCCACCGCTCCCAGCTGCCAAGATCGAAGGTGATGTATGCGATGTCAGCCGGCCCCCGAGACGCTCACACCGTTCTGCTGCTGCACGGCGGAGGCGTTGCAGGATGGATGTGGGCTCCGCTGCGCGACCGTCTCGCCGCCGACTACCGCGTGATCGTCCCCGATCTGCCCGGTCACGGCCGGTCCGCGCAAGAGCCGTACGTGTCCCACGCAGACACCGTCGCGCGACTGGCGACTCTGCTCGAGCAGCAGTCGCCCGACACCCCGGTCTCCGTCATCGGATTCTCGCTCGGCGCGCAACTGGCTCTGGAGCTCGCGGCGACGCATCCCTCGCGCATCCGAGATGCGATCATCGTGAGCGCGCAGGTCGAGCGCATGCCGCTCACCGGCTTCACGCTGGCGCTCCTCGCCCTCACCGCGCCGCTCGCCCACAGGCGCTGGTTCGCGAGGCTCCAGGCGAAAGAGCTCTTCATCCCACCCGCCATGATGGACGATTACATCCGCACCAGCCAGACGATGTCGCGTGCGAGCCTGCTCGCAGCGGTCGGGGGGAACCTGCGATTCACCCTCCCAGACGGCTGGTCGCGCTTCGAAGGCAGGTCGCTGGTGCTCGTGGGCAGCAGGGAGCGACGGATCATGCGCGACTCCGCCGAGACCATCCACGCTGCGCAGCCGGCGGGCACCCTCGAGATCGTCGACGGATGCGGGCACGGGATCCCCCTGCAGCGCCCCGACTGGTTCGCCGACCGCGTGCGCGCGTGGCTCGCGCCAGTGGGCTGAACAGCGGAGCAACTGCGAACCTGAGTTGCGGCTATGCGTGAGAAAAGAATCACGAAAAGGTAACGGAAACCTCTTCCCCTCCGTTATCTCACCGTTATAGAGTGCTCGCACGGTAGTTGTTTTGCTGTGGCAGCTACCGACA
>Ga0308156_1004118_pt1 | contig 10350 bp, 8 predicted proteins | sample PhyAR2_FD_201041 | JGI IMG/M metagenome (GOLD analysis project Ga0308156, IMG submission 201041) | Phyllosphere microbial communities from UC Gill Tract Community Farm, Albany, California, United States - DLSL A.R2 | ecosystem: Host-associated > Plants > Phyllosphere > Unclassified | place: USA... | reverse complement strand
GAGTCGCTCAGAACCTTTGACGACGGATTCATCCGATGTCTAAGCTGAATCGACCCGCAAGGAGCCCCGTGAGCACAATCATCAGCGTCGACACATCCGACATCCGCTTCCCCACGTCCCAGCAGCTGGACGGATCCGATGCCATGAATCCGGATCCGGATTACTCGGCCGCCTACGTCCGGATCGCCACCGACGCCGACGACGACCTCGAGGGCCACGGCCTGGTGTTCACCATCGGCCGCGGCAACGACGTGCAGACCGCCGCGATCCGCGCGCTGGCCCCGCGCCTGATCGGCCGCGACGTCGAGGAGCTGCTCGCCGACATGGGCGGGGTCTGGCGCGAGTTCGTCTGGGACTCGCAGCTGCGCTGGCTCGGCCCCGAGAAGGGCGTGATGCACATGGCGATCGGCGCGGTCGTCAACGCGCTGTGGGACCTCAAGGCCAAGCGGGCAGAACTGCCCCTGTGGCGACTGCTCGCGCAGATGACGCCCGAGGAGATCGTCGACCTCGTCGACTTCCGCTACCTGTCGGATGCCCTCACCCGCGACGAAGCCCTCGAGATGCTCCGCGCGGCGCAGCCGGGGCGGGCCGACCGCGAGGCGCAGCTGCTGGCGAACGGCTACCCCGCGTACACGACCACCCCGGGGTGGCTCGGCTACTCCGACGAGAAGCTCGACCGCCTCTGCCGCGAGGCGGTGGCCGACGGCTTCACCCAGATCAAGCTGAAGGTGGGCGGCGACCTCGACGACGACATCCGCCGCCTGAAGATCGCGCGCGACGCGGTCGGCCCCGACATCCGGATCGCCGTCGACGCCAACCAGCGCTGGGATGTGGCCGACGCGATCGAGTGGATGGCGCATCTCGCGCCGTTCGACATCGCCTGGATCGAGGAGCCCACCAGCCCCGACGACGTGCTCGCCCACGCGGCGATCGCGCGCGGGGTCGCCCCGATCCCCGTCGCCACCGGCGAGCACGGCGGAGGGCGCGTGATGTTCAAGCAGATGCTGCAGGCCGAGGCGCTGAGCGTGCTGCAGATCGACGCGACGCGCGTCGCCGGGGTCAACGAGAACATCGCGATCCTGCTGCTCGCGGCGAAGTTCGGCGTGCGCGTCTGCCCGCACGCGGGCGGCGTGGGCCTCTGCGAGGCTGTGCAGCACCTCTCGATGTTCGACTTCGTGGCCGTCAGCGGCACCGTCGAGGGCCGGATGATCGAGTACGTCAACCACCTGCACGAGCACTTCGTCATCCCCACCGAGGTGAGCAACGGGGTCTATCACGCCCCCAGCGCGCCCGGAAACGGGATGGAGATGCACGCCGCCAGCCGTGCCGAGTACGAGTTCCGTGGCTGAGGCCCTCGTGCTGCCGGAGCTCGGCTTCGGCACGGCGAACGTCGGGAACCTGCTCGGGGTGCTGCCCGACGAGCAGGCCCACGCGGTGCTCGATGCCGCGTGGGAGGCGGGCATCCGGTACTTCGACACCGCCCCGCACTACGGGCTCGGCCTCGCCGAGCGGCGGCTGGGCGCGTTCCTGCGGAGCAAGCCGCGCGGCGACTACGTGGTCTCGACCAAGGCCGGGCGGCTGCTCGTGCCGGATCGGGACTGGGACGGAGAGTCGCTCGACCTCGGCGACGCCTATCACGTGCCCGCCTCGACCCGACGGCAGTGGGACTTCACGCCCGACGGCGTGCGGCGCTCGCTCGACGAGTCGCTCGAGCGCATGGGGCTCGATGACGTCGACCTGCTCTACCTGCACGACCCGGAGGGCAGCGGTGACGCGACGGCCGCCATCGCCTCCGGCGCCTCGGGCCTGCACGCGCTGAAAGCCGAGGGGCGGATCGCCGCGACCGGCCTCGGCTCGATGACCACCCGCTCGCTCGAGCTCGGCGCCGAGGCGGGGCTCGACGTGCTGATGGTGGCGGGGCGGCTGACCCTCGCCGACCAGCCCGCCCTGGCGCGTGTTGTGCCGCTGTGCGCCGTCACCGGCACCCGGATCGTCGCGGCCTCGGTCTTCAACTCGGGCGTGCTGGCCACCGACGATCCCGGCGAGGACGCCCTGTACCAGTACGGCTCCGTGCCGCCCGAGGTGCTCGAGAAGGTGCGCCGCATCGGCGCCGTCTGCCGCTCGTTCGGTGTCTCGCTGCCGGCGGCCGCGCTGCAGTACCCCCGCCGATTCACCCCCGTCGCCTGCGTCGTCACGGGCACCGGCGATCCGGATCAGCTGCGCCAGAACGTCGCCCACGCCACGGTCACCATCCCCGAGGCGCTGTGGGATGCCCTCGCGCAGGAGGGCCTCATCCCCTGAGGGGTTGAGCTGCGTGGTGCGTGCGTGGGGCCCGGCGGCGTCGCGCACTTTCGCCACGCGATGCGGCCATCCCCCGCGCGAGGCAGCCACTCCTGGCGGATCTGTGCGCCACTGCCGTGGCGCGGGCAGATCCGCCAGGGGATGCGCTCAAGTGGGCGCGCGAGCAGCAGTTTTTGACGGATCTGCTTGTTCTCACTCCCTGCGCCACAGGGGTGGGTCGTCCCCAGCCCACTATGTGCGGGGCGCAGTGTTCACAAACCTCTGCGCGGGGTCTGGGCGGGGCCGACGGGGGCCAGCGTGGGAGGCATGCATCCTCCTCGACCTCTGCCGAGCGGCCTCGGCGCCTCCTTCACCGTCGATCGCGCGCGGACGGCCGGGGTCACGCCCGCCCGGTTGCGGGCGTCGGATCTGAGCGCGCCGTTTCATGGGACGCGTGCGAGCGGCGAGGTCGCCGGGCTCGCACGGCTGCGGTTGCTGCTCGCGGTGCTGCCTGCGCACGCCTTCGCGATGGGCAGCACGGCAGGCGCGGTGTGGCAGCTGCCCCTGCCGGGCCCGCTGGAGACGAGAGCCTTCGCGGAGCCGATGATCGGCGTCCCCGCGCCGGCCAACCGGATCCGGCGCCCCGGCATCCGGGGGCGGAGCGTCGCGGTGGATCCCGCGGTGATCGGCACATGGCGAGGTGCCCGGATCACCTCCCCCGCCCGCACCTGGATCGACCTGTCGGCCGAGCTGTCGCCCGCGGATCTCGTCGCGGTGACCGACCGGCTGATCCATCACCGTGCCCCGCTGTGCTCGCTGGAGGACCTGCGCGCCGAGGCCATGAGGCACCCGCGGCAGAAGGGGGCGGCCTCCCGGGTGAGGGCGCTGCAGCTCGCGAACGACCGCTCCGAATCGCGGCGGGAGTCGCTGCTGCGCGTACTGCTCATCGAGGCGGGCCTTCCCGTTCCCGAGTGCAACGTCGAGATCTGGGATGGCGCGAGGCACGTGGCGCGTGTCGACATGCTGTACCCCGAGCAGAGGCTCGTGCTCGAGTACCAGGGCGACCACCACCGCGACCCGGATCAATGGAGCCGCGACGAGATGCGCCGCGCCGAACTGGAGGCCCTCGGCTACACCGTGACCTACGTCACGCGCCGCGACTTCGATGATCCCGAGCGCCTGGCCGCTCGTGTGCGGCGCCTGCTGGCGATCACCGCACGCAACGCGCGCTGACGCCGCCACATTCGCCAAGGGACGCGTTCTCAGGGGCGGGTCGCCCGCATCCACTGGCGGATCCTGCCGGCGCGCAGGCGCACCCCGAGGAGGTCGGCCAGCCGGGCAGGGTGGGCAGAATCCACCCTCGCTGGTTGGAAGAACTGCCAGGAAGTGCGGCCTAGAAGCGCCGCAGGCAGCAACCACTGGCTGATCTGCAAGCATCCCGTGGCGGGTCTGCATCCAGCCAGCTCGGGCAGGGCGGATCCGCCAAGGGATGCGGCCTCAGGGGTCGAGAAGCAGCATGCGTTGGCGGATCCGCGGGGTCACTGGGGGCGGAGGCGGAGGCTGTCCATGCCGCCGTCGACGGCCAGGGTGATGCCCGTGGTGGAGCCGGCGCGGGGGCTGACGAGGTAGGCCACGGCGTCGGCGACCTCGTCTGCCGCGACGAGGCGCCCGTGGGGCTGGCGGGCGTTGAGCGCCGCGCGTTCGGCGGCCGGATCCGACGCCGCGTCGAGCAGGCGCCCCACCCACGGGGTGTCGGCGGTGCCGGGATTGACGGCGTTGACGCGGATGCCCTCGCGGAGGTGATCGGCGGCCATCTGCAGCGTGAGCGACAGGACCGCGCCCTTCGTCGCGCCGTAGAGCGCGCGCTCGGGGAGGCCGACGGTGGCGGCGATCGAGCAGGTGTTGACGATCGCGGCGGCCCGCGACTTCCGCAGCCACGGCAGCGCCGCCCGGGCGACGCGCACCATGCCGACCACGTTCACGTCGAACACCCGATGCCACTCGTCATCCGGGTTGGCCTCGATCGTGCCCTGCGCGCCGATGCCGGCGTTGTTGACGACGATGTCGATGCCGCCCATGTCGGCGGCCACCGCGTCGACGCCCGCGCGCACGGTCGCATCGTCGGTCACGTCGACCCCATAGGCGTCCGCGAGGCCGGCGGGGATCTCGCGGTCGAAGATCGCCACGCGGGCTCCGTCGTCGCGGAGGCGCTCGACGATCGCGGCGCCGATGCCCGACGCGCCGCCCGTGACGACGGCGACGAGGCCGTCGAGGTGCCCGCTCACACGAACTCCTGACGCTGACGGCCGAGGCCCTCGATCTCGAGCTCGACGACGTCGCCGGCCTTCAGGTACGGGAACCGGCCCGAGAGCGCCACGCCCTGCGGGGTGCCGGTGAGGATCAGATCCCCCGGTTCGAGCTCGAGGTGCTGCGACAGGTGCCACACGATGTAAGGCACGTCGAAGATCAGGTCGGCGGTGCGCGAATCCTGACGCGGCTCGCCGTTCACCCAGCTCTGCAGCCGCAGATCCGACGGGTCGATCTCGTCGGGCGTGACGAGCCACGGGCCCACGGGCGAGAAGCCGGGGGCCGATTTGCCCTTGCCCCACTGGCCGCCCGACAGCTCGATCTGCCACTCGCGCTCGGACAGGTCGTTCGCGATGACGTAGCCGGCGATGTGGGCGGCCGACTCGTCGGGCGAGCCGAGGTAGCTCGCGCGGCGGCCGATCACGATGCCGAGCTCGACCTCCCAGTCGGTCTTCTCGCTGGCGCGCGGGATGGCGACGTCGTCATACGCCCCGACCACGGTGTTGGGCGCCTTCATGAACATCACGAGGTTCTTCGGCGGCTCGGATCCGGACTCGGCGGCGTGGGCCGCATAGTTCATGCCGACACAGTAGACGGCGGAGGGACGCGCGATCGGCGCGCCGATGCGGACGCCGTCGGCATCGACCGGGAGCAGCTCACCGGCGTCGAGCGCCGCTCGGACCCGGGCGACCGGATCGCTCGCGAGGAACTCCCCCGAGATGTCGGCCGTCACCGGAGTGAGGTCGTAGTACCGGTCATCCACCTGGACGACGGGGCGCTCCGCGCCCCGCTCGCCGAGTCGTGCGAATCGCATCTGTTCCACTCCGAACATCCGAGGTCTGAGGTCGCGCTGACGCGCTTCAGGGCGATCCTAGCACCGGAGCTGCACAGAGATCGGATGTCTCAGCGCAGGTCCACGCGGGCCGTGAGGCCATAGAACGTTCGTGCCACATCGCCGAAGACGCGGTCGGCGCCCTCGGCACCGACGACCGCGCGCACGGCGTCCAGCGCGTCTCTCGCCGGGACCCCCGCGCCGGGGACGCCGGACACCGGCCAATCGCCGCCGAACATGCAGCGCTCGGGGCCGAAGGCCTCGAGCGCGACTCGCAGGAAGTCTGGCCCGAGACCGCCCTCGGCGGGCAGGCCGGAGAGCTTCACGAACACGTGCGGCAGCTCGGCGATGCGCCGGATCCCGGCGGCCCACTCCCGCCCTTCCGCACTCGCGAGCCCCATCGCCACCGCCGGCTTGCCCACGTGGTCGAGCACGGTGCGGGTGCCGGGGGCCTCGGCGAGCAGATCGGCGAGCGTCGGCAGCTGCTGTCGGCGCACGCACGCGTCGAACGTCAGGCCGCTCTCACCCACCGCCCGCAGCCCCGGAACCAGGTCGTCGGTGATCGGCTGATCCTGCAGCAGGTGCCGCACCCCGACCACACCGCGAGTCGCGGCGATCTCATCGAGCCGCAGGTCACGCAGGTCGGCCTTGGCGACGATGCCGCGCAGTCCCGGCCAGTCGAGCGCAGCCACCCACTCCGTCTCCTCGCGAGGAGCGGCCGAGTCGGCCTCGACGAACACCCACTCGGTGATCTCGCCGCCGGCATCGTCGATGTCCGCCGGCCCGAGATCGCGGTCCAGCGCCGGCATCGATGCGAGCCACGGGTAGGGCAGCGCCGAGGGGCGCCACACGTGGACGTGCGCATCGAGCACGCTCATCGTGCCCGCCGCAGCCATTCCTCGACGCCCGCGACGTGCGCCACCATCAGCGCGGCGGCGAGCTCGGGATCGCGGCGGGCGACCGCATCCAGGATCGCGCGGTGCTCGTCGACCGTGCGGGACACCGATCCGCCCTCCGTGATCGCGCGCCAGACCCTTGCCCGCACCGTGCGCCCGGAGAGCGACTCGAGCAGGCTCGCGAGGTACGCGTTACCCGCCGAGGCCGCGATCCGGTTGTGGAACTCGATGTCGTGCGCGATGAGCTGCTCGATGTCCGGATCGTCGCCGAGCTCGTCGAGCAGCGATCCGATGTCCGCGATCTCCTCGTCGCTCGCCGCGCGCGCGGCCAGCGACGTCGCCTGCGGCTCGAGCATGCGGCGCACCGCGAAGATCTCGAGGATCGAGTCGTCCTGGTGCAGGTCGACCACGAACGACATGGCCTCGAGCAGCAGGTGCGGCTCGAGGCTCGTGACGTACGTGCCGTCGCCGCGCCGCACGTCGAGCACGCGGATCACCTCGAGCGCCTTCACCGCCTCGCGCAGCGAACTGCGCGAGAGGCCCAGACGCTCGCTGAGCTCCTTCTCGGGCGGCAGCCGATCGCCCGGGCGCAGCTGCCCCGACACGATCATCTGCTTGATGCCGGCGATCGCCTCATCTGTCACTGCCATACGGGTGAGCTTATTGGTCGGATGTATGGGATGGGGCACTGGAGCTGCCCCGGATGCCGACTCGGGCCTACGGGGCGACGCGGTGGGCGGGCCTGGGGCGTTTCGACTCGCTCGTGCCTCGCTCGCTCAACGAACGAGGAGGACGGGATGAGCGGGAGGGGCAGCGACCCCCGCGCGCGAAGCGCGTCGGGATCCCGCGGAGGAGCCGCAGGCATCGGGCCTGGCGGGGCTCGCTCTGCGAGCCGGGACTGCGGCTCCGGAGCGGGATCCCGACGCGCGGGCTAACCCGAGCGAGGCGCCCCCGCCCCGGAGTGTCAGGCCTCCGTAGCGGCGGTCTCGGCCAGGCGGAACCAGACCGTGGCGAGCGGAGGCAGGGCGATCTCGGCGCGGTCGCCCTCGACGAGCACGCGGCCGAGGTTGCCCACGCCCGAGCCGCCGAAATCGGTGGCATCGGTGTTGAGCACCTCGTCCCACTGGCCCGGCTGCGGGAATCGCAGGCCGTAGCGGTCGTGGGGCTGGGCCGAGAAGTTCGTGATCGAGACGAGCTGCGAGCCGTCGGCGTCGCGGCGCACCCAGGCGAAGACGTTCGCCTGCGAGTCGTCGGCGACGAGCCACTCGAAGCCCTCCGGGGAGGTGTCGCGCGCCCACAGCGCCGGGGTCTCCTTGTAGCGCGCGTTCATGTCCTTCATCGCGCGGTGGACGCCGAGGTGATCGGGCAGGTCCAGCAGCCACCAGTCGAGCTCGCGCGACTCGGCCCACTCGGACTCCTGGCCGAACTCGGATCCCATGAACAGCAGCTGCTTGCCGGGGTGCGCCCACATGTAGGCGAGGTAGGCGCGCAGTGTGGCGAGCTGACGCCAGCGGTCGCCGGGCGCCTTGCGCAGGAGCGATCCCTTGCCGTGCACCACCTCGTCGTGCGAGATGGGCAGGACGAAGTTCTCGCTCCACGCGTACACCAGCGCGAAGGTCATCTCGCCGTGGTGGTGGGCGCGGTACACGGGGTCTCGGCCGATGTAGCCGAGGGTGTCGTGCATCCAGCCCATGTTCCACTTGAAGCCGAAGCCGAGCCCGCCCTCGGAGGTGGGGCGGGTGACGCCCGGCCACGACGTGGACTCCTCGGCGATCGTGACGACTCCCGGCACGCGCTTGTAGACGGTGGCGTTCATCTCCTGCAGGAACTGCACGGCCTCGAGGTTCTCGCGGCCGCCGTGCTTGTTCGGCGTCCACTCCCCCGCCTCGCGCGAGTAGTCGAGGTAGAGCATCGAGGCGACGCCGTCGACGCGGAGGCCGTCGGCGTGGAACTCCTCGAGCCAGTACAGGGCGTTGGCGTAGAGGAAGTTGCGCACCGGCGGGTTGCCGAAGTCGAAGATGTGCGAGCCCCACTCCTTGTGCCAGCCGCGCTGGGGGTTGGGGTCCTCGTAGAGCGGCGCGCCGTCGAAGCGGACGAGCGCCCACGGGTCGGTGGCGAAGTGGCCGGGCACCCAGTCGAGGATGACGCCGACGCCGGCCTGGTGCAGGCGGTCGATGAGCAGACGCAGGCCGTCCGGATCGCCGAAGCGGCTGTCCGGGGCGTAGTACGACGTGACGTGGTAGCCCCACGAGCCGCCGAAGGGGTGCTGCATAACGGGCATGAACTCGACGTGCGTGAAGCCGAGGTCCGACACGTAGCCGACGAGCTCGTCGGCCAGCTGCTCGTAGGTCTTGTCCTTGCGCCAGGATCCGAGGTGCACCTCGTAGATCGACATCGGGCGGTCGGTGTGCCCGCGGCCCGCGTCGGCCGCGCGCTGCGCGAGCCACGCCTCGTCGCCCCACTCGTAGGTGGAGGCGTGCACGATGGAGGCCGTCATCGGGGGCTTCTCGGCGTAGCCGGCCATCGGGTCGGCCCGCTCGGTCCAGACGCCGTCGGCGCCGAGGATGGCGTACTTGTAGTGCGTGCCGCTGCCGACGTCGGGAACGAAGATCTCCCAGACACCCGACGAGCCGAGGCTGCGCATGGGGTGCTCGCGGCCGTCCCAGTTGTTGAAGTCGGCCTTCAGCCGCACGGCGCGCGCACGAGGCGCCCACACCGCGAAGGCGGTGCCGGTCACGTCGGGCACGACTCCCAGGCCGTCGAAGGTCTTCACGTGGGCGCCGAGCACCGTCCACAGCTGCTCGTGGCGGCCCTCGCCGATCAGGTGCTGATCGACCTCGCCGACCGTCGGCAGGAAGCGATACGGGTCGTCCTTCACGGTGGTGGTCACCGCGTCGCCCTCGCCGTACGAGGTGGCGACCCGGTAGGTCGGCACCTGCTCGACGGGCAGCACGCCCGCCCAGATGCCGTCCTGCTCGTGGGCCAGGTCGATCTCGTACTGACCGTCGGGGAACCGGCGCGACGCGGCGCCCTCGAATCGCACGGCCACCGCGGCGGCGAGCGGCTTCAGCACGCGCACGGTGACGGCCCCGTCGTGGGGGTGCGCGCCGAGCACGGCGTGCGGGTCGTGGTGCATTCCCGACGCCACCGCCGCCAGGACGGATCCGTCGACGGGCAGGATCTGAGGCTCAGTCATCGGGTACCGATCCGTTCCAGCGCGGCCAACGGGATTCCGATCCACGTCGGGCGGTTGCGCTTCTCGTAGACAGCTTCATAGACGGCCTTGTCGGCCACGTACGCATCGAGCAGGACGCCGCGCTCGCTCTCCGACCCGGCGTCCTCACCCAGCGAGGCCACGTATCCCTCGAGGAAGTGACGGCGCGCGCGGGCCGACCACTCGCGAGCCCGCTGGGCGCGGAGGGCGGCCTCGGGCTCGTCGGCTCCCACGGCGCTCAGCTCGACCACACGCGCGGCGTAGTCGAACGAGCGCAGCATGCCGGCGACGTCGCGCCAGGGCGAGTCGGGAAGGACGCGCTCGGCGAAGGGCCGACCGGGCTCTCCCTCGAAGTCGACGAGCTTCCAGCCCTCGGTGGTGCGCAGCGTCTGGCCGAGGTGCAGGTCTCCGTGCACGCGCTGCACGTCGAGGCGACCGAGCTCGCAGACCGCGTTGTACGCGGCCCGCAGGCGGTCGCCGTACGGCTCGATCTCGGGCACGATGCGCGCGGCCTGCTCGAGGCGCGCGATCATCTGGCCGGCGAGCTCGGACGTGCTGTCGGCCCCGCGGCTCTCGACAGGGAAGCTCTCGCGGAGCATCAGATGCACCGCGGCGAGCGCCTCGCCCAGACGTGCGGCCTCGCCCGCGAAGTCGCCTCCGGACTCCTCGACGCTGAGCTCGAGGTCGGCGAGCAGTGTGCGCACGCTGCCGGTGGCGAGCTCGAAGCCGTCGGTCGCGGTGCGCAGGAACTGCTGGATCATCGCCAGCTGCAGCACGCCCTCGCCACCGTCGAGATCGATCTCGACCCAGCCGAACAGGGC
>Ga0308156_1004116_pt1 | contig 10352 bp, 7 predicted proteins | sample PhyAR2_FD_201041 | JGI IMG/M metagenome (GOLD analysis project Ga0308156, IMG submission 201041) | Phyllosphere microbial communities from UC Gill Tract Community Farm, Albany, California, United States - DLSL A.R2 | ecosystem: Host-associated > Plants > Phyllosphere > Unclassified | place: USA... | reverse complement strand
GCGAAGGCAGTTCGTGAACCCCGGAAGCCGTCCGGGGCCGACCTGGAGGACATGTGATGCGCACGCTGGTGTTGAACGCGGGATACGAGCCGCTCGCGGTGGTCTCGTTCAAACGAGCCCTGGTGCTTGTGATGAGCGACAAGGCGACGGTGGTGGAACACGACGAGGAGCTGCCCGTCTGGGGCACCACCGCGATGTACGACCGTCCGGCGGTGATCGTGCTCACCCGCTACGTGCGCGTGCCCACCTCGCGCAGGATGCCGGTGACCCGCAGGGGAGTGCTCCGGCGCGACGCGAACCACTGCGCGTACTGCGGGAAGGCGGCGTCGACCATCGACCACATCCTGCCGCGTTCGCGCGGCGGCGCCGACTCGTGGGAGAACCTCGCGGCCTGCTGCCTGCGCTGCAACAACGTCAAGGGCGATCGCACCCCGCAGGAGATGGGCTGGGAGCTGCTGCTCACACCCCGTCCGCCGCACGGGACGGCCTGGACCGTCCGCGGTGTCGAGCGAGCCGATCCGCGCTGGGAGCCGTACCTCGCCCTCGCGGCGTGACATCGTCTGCGCACCGGATCCCGACACTTCGTCCGCCGCTCTCGGTACTATTCCGCCACAGCGGCACTCGCGGCTGACGCCCGCCGACGCGAACAGAGGGAGCCCCCGTGGCGAAGAAGATCAAGGCCGGCAAGGCCGAGAAGACGACCTCCGACGTGGACGGCGCCCCGCTCGCGCGGACGCTGACGAAGAAGGACGCGAAGAAGGCGGCGACTGCCGCGAGCAAGGCCGACAAGAAGGCCGCCGAGAAGGCTGCCGCGAAGGCGGAGAAGAAGGCTGAGAAGAAGGCCGCCGCGAAGGCCGAGAAGAAAGCGGAGAAGAAGGCCGCCGCGAAGAAGGCGGACAAGAAGGCCGAGAAGGCTGCCGCGAAGAAGGCCGAGAAGAAGGCAGCGAAGAAGGACAGGTCTGAGGGGATCCAGCCGGTCACAACGGCCGCGGCCGAACCGCCGCAGCCGACGGAGGCCGTCGAGGGATCCGCCGCCCCCGAGCACACGCCCGAGATCGTCGAGCAGGGGCGGATCGATGAGCCGGCACCGTCGGTCGCGCAGGAGAGCGCGTCGCACCGCCGCGCGCCGAAGGCCGCCGTCGCACCGTTCGACGCGTCGAGCCTCACGTCGCTCACCGTGTCGCAGCTGCGCACGCGGGCGCGGGACGAGCAGCGTCGCGGCTACTCGCGCCTCTCGAAGAACGAGCTCGTCGAGCTGCTCTCGCCGCCGACTTCATAGCCGGCGCGACTTCCCTGCGCCGTCAGGCCGTGAGCGCCCGCGGCTCCGGTGCGGTGGTGTCCGTGAGCAGCTCCAGAAGGTGGGTGGCGGGGGCGTCCACGCGCTCACGCGCGGCCGAGACCACGGAGACGGTCCAGGACAGTCCGGGCGTCTTCGGCAGGGCGAGCTTCCGCAGCGGCGCCGCCTGGGGCTTCGCGGCCACGTGACGGGGCACGATGGCGATGCCGAGGCCGCGGGCGACGAGGTCGAGCAGGGTGTGGACGTCGTTCACCGTGCAGCGCACGCGCCTGCTCACGCCCTGCGCCGCGAGCATGTCGTCGTTCAGCTCGCGCACGCCCCACGACGGCGTGAAGTCGATGAAGTCCTGTCCCTCCAGGGCACGCCAGGAGACCTCCTGTCGGTTCACCGCCCCGCCGGCGAGCGCATGGCCCGGCGCCGCGAGCAGCACCAGCGACTCCTCGCCGAGGGTGCGCTGGGGGAGTGCGCCGAGGTGCTTCGTGGTCGCGACGAAGGCGACATCGATGTCGCCGGATCGGGTGAGCGCGACGAGGTCGCGCGATCCGGCCTGGGTGAAGTGCGTCTCGACCCGCGGGTGCCGGCGGTGGAAGCGCTCGAGCAGCGCGACCACGTCGACGAAGCCGAGGCACTGCTCGGCGCCGATGCGCAGCGATCCGGTCACCTCCCGGCTGGCCGTGACGACGGCGTCGCGCGCGCTGGCGGCCTGCGCGAGCAGCTGGCGCGCGTGCGGGAGCAGGGCCAGGCCGGCCTCCGTGAGCTCGACGCGGCGGGTGGTGCGGTCGAACAGCGGCGTGCCGAGCTCCTCCTCGAGGCTGCGGATCGCCGACGACAGGCCGGACTGCGAGATGCCGGCGAGCTCGGCGGCGCGCGTGAAGTGGCGCTCCTCGGCGACCGCGAGCAGGTACTCCATCTGACGCAGATCCATCCATGCCCTCCGCTTCTCAATTCCAGAAGTCACAACTGTTGGACTTCTAGATTATCCGTTCCTAGAGTGAACACGCGGCTACGGGAGCCGCACGCACACTCCGAAGGAGAGAGCACATGCAGCAGCGCACCATCGGCGGTCGCTCCGTCTCGGCCATCGGCCTCGGCGGGATGCCCATGTCGATCGAAGGCCGGCCCGACGACGCTCGGGCGATCGCGACGATCCACGCGGCGCTCGACGCCGGTGTCACCCTCATCGACACCGCCGACTCGTACCACCGCGACGCGAACGAGGTGGGCCACAACGAAGACCTCATCGCCCGCGCCCTGCGCAGCTACGGCGCCGGGGCCGACGAGGTGCTGGTGGCCACGAAGGGCGGGCACCTGCGCCCCGGCGACGGCTCGTGGACGCAGAACGGCGACCCGGCCTACCTTGCGCGCGCGGCGAAGGAGTCGGCCCGCCGGCTCGGGGTCGACGCGATCGGCCTGTACCAGTTCCACCGCCCGGACCCGTCGGTGCCGTACGCCGACTCGATCGGCGCGATCCGCGATCTCCTCGACGAGGGTGCCATCGTCATGGCCGGCATCTCGAATGCGAGCGTCGCGCAGATCGACGAGGCGCGCGAGATCCTCGGCGGGCGTCTTGTGTCGGTGCAGAACCAGTTCTCGCCGGCCTTCCGGTCGAGCCTCGGCGAGCTCGAGCACTGCGCCGCGCTCGGCATCGCATTCCTGCCGTGGTCGCCGCTCGGCGGCATCCGCAGCGCGAAGGATCTCGCGGATCGCCACGGCGCGTTCCAGGAGGTCGCTGACGAGACCGGGGCCAGCGTGCACCAGGTCGCCCTCGCGTGGGAGCTGGCGCTCGCGCCGGTCGTCATCCCGATCCCCGGCGCCTCGCGCCCCGAGAGCATCCGCGACTCCGCCGCGGCGGCCGAGCTCGAGCTCACCGCCGAGCAGATCGCCCGCCTGTCCGCCTGATCCGGCGATCTGCCGATCCGTCTGAAGAAGAGAAGAACAATGAAGACCTTCACCCTGCCCGGGACCGAGATCGAGGCGTCGAACATCGTCCTCGGCCTGATGCGCATCCAGGACAAGACCGACGACGAGGTGCGCACCCTCGTCAGCACGGCGCGCGACGCCGGCATCAACTTCCTCGACCACGCCGACATCTACGGCGCAGGCGCCCAGCACGGCTGCGAGCGCCGGTTCGCCGAGGCGCTGAAGCTCAGCGCGTCCGAGCGCGAGCAGTGGATCATCCAGTCCAAGGCCGGCATCGTGAAGGACGGGCCGTACTTCGACTTCTCGTACGAGCACCTGATCCGCTCGGTCGAGGGATCGCTCGAGGCGCTCGGCACCGACTACCTCGACATCGTCCTGCTGCACCGCCCGGACGCGCTGGTCGAGCCCGAGGAGGTCGCGCGGGCGTTCGACGAGCTGCACGCATCGGGCAAGGTCCGCGCGTTCGGCGTCTCGAACCAGACGCCCGGTCAGATCGAGCTGCTCAAGAAGCACGTCACCCAGCCGCTCGTCGCCAACCAGCTGCAGCTGTCGGTCACCCACGCGCCGATGATCGCGCAGGGCGTCGCCGCGAACATGCAGGGGCTCGACCAGTCGATCGTCCGCGACAATGGCATCGTCGACTACTGCCGCCTTAACGACATCACCATCCAGGCCTGGTCGCCGTTCCAGGCCCAGTTCTTCGACGGTCCCTTCCTCGGATCCGACCGCTACCCCGAGCTGAACGCCGTGGTCGACCGGCTGGCCGAGAAGTACGAGGTGCCGGCCGAGGCGATCGCCGTCGCCTGGATCACACGCCACCCCGCCAACATGCAGGTCGTGCTCGGCACCACCACGCCGGCGCGGGTGCAGGCCGCCGCCCTGGGCTCCGACCTGCCCCTGACGCGCCCCGAGTGGTACGAGCTCTTCCGCGCGGCCGGGTACTCGGTGCCGTGATCCGCTGATCCGCCGGGGGACGCGCGCCCTCTTTGGAGGTGGCGCCCGGCTGTGTGTATGCCCTGGGGCGACTCGAATGCGAGAAGTGGAATGCACCCTCCGACACCGACTTCAGCAACCGCAGAATTGCTTCCGAACCCGGATGAGCTTGACGAAGATGACTTCCTCCGGCTCGTTTTCCCAATAGACGAGGTGGTCGTCGTCGCGGCTGGGGACGCGGACGGTATTTTCGTACGTACCGGGCGGGCGCAGATTCGACCGGCCCTTCGCATCACACTGTGCTCAGGTGCGTCGAGTGTCCGGCGGCTCGTCGTAACCTGAGAGATCTCAACCCTGGCGGAAGGTGGTCCTGTGGTAAGCCCCTTAGAGTTCGCGCTGGCTGCCCTAAAGAGAAGTACGCGAGTCAGGCGGCGTCGCCAGCGTTAGCTCGGATCTATGACGATCCGGAGTTCGGCCACACGTTCGCCGTGCTCCGCCAGCGCCTTAACCGGCACTTCGACGAGATCAACGGCCGCGCGACGACCACCAGTCACTATTGGGCTGACAACAGCCGCGAGATGCTCGGGCTGACCAAAGAGATCAATTAGGACGTCCACGACTTAGGGCGCGCCGGGGTCCAGGTGCAGCTAGTCGACAGATACCAGGCGTCGATTGAGCGGTGCGAACCGTGGCTTGCGCCGAGCGGCGGAAGCACGGTGCCCGACGATTTGGAGCTAATCGACGTCATCAAGTACGAGCCGGTGTTCACTTGGCCGGCGGCTTCGGTCAAGCTGAAGAAGCAGCAGACGCGGGTCGAGCTGAAAATGGTCGGTGAAGGCTCTTACGCCACCGTGTACTCCTGCGTCGATCGAGACTGCGGAATCAAGTTCGCCGTGAAGCGCGCGAGGCGCGGAATCGACGAGCGCGACCTCGTCCGCGACTTCGGGCTCGTGAAGGACAAGACATCACAGTTCACCCGCACTCAGACCGAGATGCGAGGAACCATCCGAGATCCGCCTCGACAACTTCAAGAATTACGACGTCGCCAACGAGATGTTCTCGATCGGCTGGGGTTCTCTCCTACATCTTCACCGGGAAGGAGTCTCTGAGCTCGGTCGGCGACGAGGCGAGCCGGATCGTTCAGAAGTGCGCCTCGCATTATCTGTCGGCACGCTACCCGAACGTCCTGGAGCTGATCGCCGACGTTGAACGCCTCGAAGCGAAGCCGACAGCGTCACAGCCGCCTGCGTAGCGGCTTTAACATGGCGGTCGTCGCCCGCTTGCGGGCCCTGCAGAGAGCAGGAGTCCGTGGGCGTTCTGGGGTAGACCGTTCAGCTGAGGAGGGTTGAGCCTTGGTGCGACTTGGCCGCCGTTCTCGAAGCGATGTTCTATCGGCATACTCGGGTGCCGAGCTCGCATCGTCGTGTGAGTCAGTTGTAGACGTGGGGCCGCATCGACGCCCGCAAATGAGGTCATGCACGTTGACCTCGGTGCATGCTAGGGACGCGCGCATACTGATCGCCAGCTGCGGTGCTCGAAGACCTGCGCATCTCGCGCCGCCCGTTCTACGGGAATCGATGTAGAGGAGAGTAGATGCCTGGTGGGCGTAGTGGCGGGGCGGCGATGGTTCTCGGTGCCGAGTATCAGGGCAGGGTCGCGGCATGGCTCGCCATTCGCGCTCTGGCAGCGAACGCCGCACCGGTGCTGTGGAACTGGCCACAGGACTCTGTGATCAGGCGAGTATGTCTTGAAACGTCAGATGCGGTCGATGACATTCGCATGGAGACAGACCAAGACGACCGGGCGTATATACAGGTCAAGCATCGGGTGGACGGAGGTCGTTCTGAGAACTCCCCGCTCCGGAAGTCGCTCGATCAGTTTGTGCGCCAGACTTCGACTGCGAAGGAGAACGACCGCTTCGTAATCGTCACGACGTCGGAAAGTAGCCTGAGCGTCACGCGCGACCTTCCGCGCGTGCTCGATCGGATCCGGCGCGAGCAGTCGATCCAAGAAGCGGACTCCTGCCGGAATGCCCGGGAGCGCGCGATCTATCGCGCGACCTTCAAACACCTTGCCGAGGCATGGGAGGAAGCAGCTCATCGGCCCCCGGAAGATGCCGACCTACTCCCGATCCTCCGGAAGTTATACATCGCCACCGTGGACCTGGATTCGGACCAACCGGGGGCTATCGAAGCCGAAGGGTACCTTCGCGGCATCCTTGCCGACCCGGCTCAGGCTCGGGCTGCATGGTTGGATGTGGTCTCGTCCGCGAGTGAAACGGCGATCCTCCAGACCGGTATCACGCAAGCGTGGCTCGCGGAGCGGCTATCCGGCCACGGCTTTCGGCTCGGAGTGCTTACGGATTACAGGCGGGACGCGCGTCAGCTCCAGCTCATGACCCAGTCTGCGCTGTCGCGCCTGAATCAGTTTCGGGGCCTCCTCTACGACAGCACCGACGACCTGCGCATTATTCGTGACGCTGCCCCACAGCTGGTCGCGGCCGCGTCAGAATCACTGCTCATTACCGGTGAACCGGGGAGCGGAAAGTCGGCAGCGCTGGCGGAGCTCATGGAGGTTCTCCGTGTAGACGCTGACGTGGTCTTCATTTCGGCAGATGCCGTCGCAGCGAGTACAACGAACGATCTACGGTCGGAGTTCCAACTCGACCATCCCTTCGCTGAAGTGCTCGCGGGTTGGTACAGCGACCGCCCCGGATACCTCGTAGTCGACGCACTCGACGCCGGTCGCGGGTCGCGCACGCAGGACGCGCTGACCGACTTGATCCGCGAAGTCATCCAGCAGAAGGGAAGGTTCAAGGTCATTGCGTCAATTCGGACGTTCGACCTCCGCGTAAATGCAGCGCTCGGCGAGCTATTCGTGGGCCGACCAGTCTCGACCGATCCCAGTCATCAGTTCCCAGAACTGAGCCGTATCCGGCACTTCGTTGTGCCACCGCTGACTGAGCTGGAGGTTGCTCAGGCCTGCGCGCGCGCGCCCAAGCTCGAGATGGCGATGACCAGCGCGTCGCCGGCACTGCGTGCTCTCCTCCTCAACGCCTTTTGCCTGCGGCTATTCACTCAGCTGGTTGAAAACGAAGCATTGCCGGAGCATCCCATATCGACTGCGCTCGAGCTGCTCGACGCCTACTGGATTTGGCGGGTGAGACGGGATGGGGCGCTAGCTACGCGAAATGAGCTTGCTCTACGCGTTCTTTGCGACCTCATGATCGCGAGTGGAGCTCTCACGGTTGACCGGCTCGGAGCGGACCTAGCTGGCCACGTCGAGGCGCTAGGGGATCTGCTTCGGGATGGTGTCCTGGCCGAAGTTTCGGGACCGGGCGGACCCATCGTCGCGCTCGGATTCTCACATCACATTCTGTTCGACTACGCAGTTTCCCGCGTCGTTGTTCGCCACAGCGCCGACATTGGCGCACTGATGGCAGGTGACAATGCCCGACCGCTGCTACTCGCGAGGCCTAGCTTCCAGATGCACTTTGAGTATCTCTGGGTCGCCAGCGCCGACCATCACGCGTTCTGGGACATGGCTATCGAAGTCTCGCAGGCGAAGGTTCCCGAGATCGCGCGGGCAATAGCTCCGGCCGTCGCCGCGCGGCTCCTTCGCCATGAGCCGGATTGGTTTGAACTGTTCGTGCTTCTCGACCGCGAGCACGATCGGGATGGCGCAGTGCTGGTGCTCCGGCACATGGTCGGAGCGCACCTCGCTGACGATCAGGGATCACCGAATACCCTTGCGCAGGCGCAGGCGTGGGCGGCCATCTGCGCGGACGTTGCGCTCCGAATCGACCACGACCTAGCCCCGCTGGTGAGAGCGCTGATGCATGAGTCAACGACTAGCACCTGGAGGGCGGATCCCGTCGTCGCGGAACGGATTGGAACAGCGGCACGAGCGTTGATGAGTTGGTGCGAGGCGAACGGGCGAGGTGATCGCTTCTTCATGCGGGGGGCCATCCCTGCCATCATCATCGCGTTTGAAGCCGCGCCGGCCGAGAATGAAATTCTACTTCGTGGACTCATCGAGCCTGATCGACTTGCCCGCTCCGGCTACATTGAGGCCCCTGTGCTCGCTGGAGAGATAGTGCAACTGGCGCGGACGGCGCCCAGGCTCGTACAGGACGTATACGCGGCCATCTTCGAACATGAGGAAACGTCCACAGAATCAACAACGCTCACTACTGGGGTGCTGGGACTCACATCGAATCGGAGGCAGGACTACGAGTCCGCGCTTTACTCACTTGCGCAAAGCTATCCCGACTTCATCGCGATCGCAGAGCTCGATGCTACCTCCGCGCTCTCTAGAATCCTGCGAGCGTACTCACGGCGCCGCGGAGGGAGTGACGAGACGATCGAACTCGATTGGGAAGGGAAAACTGTCCGGCTCGTCGAGAGTCACCGCTTCTGGGCGATGGATCGCGAGCACGACGACGAGCTCCAGATGCAGAAGGCGTTCGAAACGTGGTTCGACGAGCAGCTTGAGCTCTCGAGAGGAACTGCTGACGACGCGTTCGGCAGGGTCCTGGACAATGTTCTACGACTTGAGGCGCCGGCCGCACTGTGGCGGATCGTGCTGCGCTCTTCTTCGTCCAACCCTGAGCGCCTCAACAAGCTTCTCCCTCTCCTTGCGGCACACCGCACCTTGATGTCAAGTGGATTGTCGCAGCCGCTCGGAGAGGCAATCCGAATCGGCTTTGCTGCGCTCCCTTCAGCGAGCAAGGCGGCAATCGAGGAATCGATTTGGGCGATCGGCGACGGTCGCGAGGCTAGCGAACGCGACAACCGCACGCGGGATTGGCTCCTTGCGTGCATGCCAGCGGACGCACAAGTCACACCCCGCACTCGAGCGCACTTGAAGGCGCTCCATGCAAGCGGCCTAGGGCCAGTCAAGTCGGCCCCAGGGTCGGTGGTTGTCAAGGACTCAGATGTCGATGATTGGTGGCTACGCGACAACGGAGTCGACCTGACCGACCCCACCAACGCGATGGTGAGCGCGATGGTGAAGCCCTTACGGGCGCTCGTGGACGACCACCATGGCGCGACGGTCGATCCCGATGTGGCGAGGCAGGCGTGGGACGCCGCTGTGGGACTCGATGATCTGCTCGCGGTGCACGGGTCGCGCACGGCGCCGAAACTACTCGAGTGGGCTCGCAGTGACCTGGGCCGCACCCTGGCGCTGATCTGCAAGTCCGACCTGCCGGCGACGTTTGATTCCTCCGACTTGGACCGCCTTGTCGACCTGGTGGTTTCCATTGCGACCGAGTCGGCTGAGCCAAGTGACTCCAATCTGGAATCGTTTGACGAGACTCCCGCATGGTCAGCCTCGGGCCGCGTTGATTGCGCCGAATCGATGATGCGGCTGATTCGCACGGGGCTCCAGATCGATGCGTTTGTTGAGCCCGTTCGCACTCTTGCGAGCAATGCGGACGTCGAACTCCGCTTCGCAATCGCACGCATGCTCCCCGCAATCAGCGGTAGCGAGCAAGCCTTCATGTGGGAACTGATCGATCTTCTTGAGGGCGATCCGTCCGGCGCAGTGCGGACGGCGGTGATCAATCTCGAGGCCCGCCTACTCCTCAACGATTCGAGCGCCCTGCTGGATAGGGTCGCCACCGCCTTCATGCGCGCTGCGAGTTTGGGGCCTCGAGGTGAGAATCCTCGCAAAGCCTGCATCACGGTGACCTCATGGTTGTGGATGTGGCGAGGCGAAAACCTCACGCGTGACTTCGTCCTAGATTGCCTTTCGCAGTCCGACGATGCCACGGTTGCCGAAGCCATTCAGTCGGAACTTCGTAGGGCCCTGGAAGCGACCGGTGCTGACGGCCGTGAGATTCGACAGCGCGGTGTCGGGCTCGCTCTCGCAGTGCTTGATCATGTCCAGGAGTCTCTCCGCAGACCCGTGGAAGAAGAGAGCTCGACGGCGCAAGCCGACATCTCTCAGAAGCTTTGGCACGTGATCGACGGAATCTCCAGCGACGTCTATTTCGCATCCGGGGCCTACGGGCGGGGCGAGGACGGTCCTCGGCGCAGCCCCGAGGAGTCCTTCTACAACGACACACGGGACCTCATTCGAAGACTCTCCTCGATGCCGCACCCGTCGATCATTCACCACAATCTGCAGACGCTCGACTACCTGACGCCCGTCGCTCCTGCGGAGGTCTTTGCGGACATCGCCGAGGTCCTCGCTCGAG
>Ga0308156_1004114_pt1 | contig 10353 bp, 13 predicted proteins | sample PhyAR2_FD_201041 | JGI IMG/M metagenome (GOLD analysis project Ga0308156, IMG submission 201041) | Phyllosphere microbial communities from UC Gill Tract Community Farm, Albany, California, United States - DLSL A.R2 | ecosystem: Host-associated > Plants > Phyllosphere > Unclassified | place: USA... | reverse complement strand
AGCCGTCGGCAGGAGCTCAAGATTGAAATCAATGTGAGCAACGAGCAGGAAGGTTCAGCCATTGCTGATGAGGTGATCAACAAAGCGCAAGCGACCGATATTTTTAACAGTAATAACGCGATGTACGACAAAGGGGGGCTGTGGTGATGAGTGGTTTTTCAGTGTTAGCGGCGGTTGAACAAAATGCCTCATCGGTTCAACGCGCGTCCGCTGCCAGCGATCCGCCACGGGTGATGCTGATACTGGGCGGCTTCGAGTTCTCTATCGATGCGTTGACCTACAACGAACTTTCGCGTGAAGCCAGCTGGCGCTGGAGTGCGCAAGAGCGGATCGGGCAGGCGGATTTATTGCAGTTTACCGGCAAAGAGCGACGAACAGTCACGCTTCACGGTGAGGCCCATGCTTTTTACCGCAAGGGGGTGGGCGCCATTGATGATTTATACGACTTGGCGGATAAGGCTACCCCGCAGCAGCTGGTGAGCGGAGCGGGTGATGTGCTGGGCTATTGGGTGATTGAGAAATTTAACGACAGCACCACTAAGTTTCTCCCCGCTGGCACGCCGCGCCACAAAACCTTCTCAATAGGGATACGACATTATGCCGACGACCTATCAAACCCGTGAGGGGGACATGCTGGACGCGATTTGCGCCGCGCATTATGGCTGGCCTGATTTAGGGGATGCGGTAGTGCTGGTGCTGGACGCGAATCCGGGTCTTGCTGACCTTGGCGCTGTTTATGGCGCCGGTGTGATGATAACGCTGCCGGATCTGGATATGCCGGTAGCGGATTCCAACCTTCAGCTGTGGGATTAATCGATGAACGGTGTGGAAGAATACCGGCCTGAGTTCAGCGTGACCGCCGAGGGTAAAGACATCTCTAAAGCGTTACGCCAATGCCTGCAAGAGCTGACGCTTACCGACAACGGTGGCGCCACGGGCAAAGCTGACGAGCTACAAATTACGCTGATATCGGAAACTTTACCGTTGCCCAGCAATGGGGCGCGATTGCAGCTCGGTCTGGGGTTTAATGGTCAGTTAGAAGATAAGGGCTGGTTTGTGGTCAGCGGTGTCTCGAGCAGCGGTCCACCGCGTAAAGTGGTGATTTATGCCACGGCAGCACCGATGAATGCCCAGAAGCAAAGCGGCAATGTGCAAAGCCACAAAACCCGCAGTTGGGATAATTTGACGCTGGGTGACATTGTGAAAACGGTGGCCACCGACAATGGTCTGATCCCGAAAGTCGCTGATAAGCTGGCGGCAATTGCGGTACCGCATCTTGATCAGGTGTCGGAGTCGGATGCCAATCTCTTGACGCGACTGGCTCGGAGTCATAACGCCGTCAGTAAAGCCAGTGGGGGATATTGGTTGTTCTTGGAGCAAGGCGCGGCGTTAACCGCCAGCGGCAAAACCCTTGCCGATGTGACTATCGTCCCGCCTGAGGTATCGAACTGGACTTACAGTGAAGGCCAGCGCGGTTCGACTACGGGAAAGCCGTCGTCCGGCGGAAAAGAGAAGAAGGGCAAGATTGGGGTCAACTACTACGATGAGGATACCGGGCAGACCAAAGTGGCACAGACCGAGCATGATGGCCCTGACCTCGAGAACCCATACACTCAATCGCATAAAGCGCAGGCAGACCAGCAGGCCAAGGCGAAAAAGACGCAGGCCAAACGCAACGAGCGGCGGATGAATATCACCGCGCCGTGCCGTCCTCAACACTTACCGTTGACCGCCGAGGCGCGCGTGACTACGCAAGGGTTTGGTCAGCGTGAGGATCGCTCATGGTTGATTGAGTCGATGGTCTATAGCCTAACCAGTGGGGGACTCTCGGTGGCATTTAATTTAGCGACGGATATCAAACCCAAGGCGACAAGCGGTAAGAAAAATAAAGAGAAGAAGGATAAAACCGGCCCCGAATATTTCGGCAAACAGAAAAATTAAACCCGCTTCGGCGGGTTTTTTTATGGAGGTGATATGCAGGGTGTTAACGCCAAGACAGGCAAACGGCTGGCGGGGAATGACCATCTGCGCCAATCCGTTATCGACATTCTCAGTACGCCTAAAAATAGTCGTGTGCTTGTGCGTGATTATGGCAGTGATTTACCTGACCTGATTGATAACCCGCAGGACGAAAACACGCGGGTGCGTATTGTGGGGGCGACGGCCTCCGCGTTGGCTCGTTGGGAACCGCGATTAACCGTCAAGCGCGTACAGGTGGTGCGTGATGGCGATGGTGTGTTTGAGCTGACCATCGAGGGCATTAACAAAGAGACCGGTCAGCCGGTCACGCTTGAAGGGATAACCATTTATGGCAACAAGTCCTAACCTAATCGATCTCTCCGCAATCCCGGTACCGGATGCCATTCTTGTCCCTGATGCGACGACTATTTTTAACAGTTGGCTCGAGAAGCTCCGCGATCTGGATACGGTCTATGACGCGCTGGTGGAGTCTGATCCGGTCTACAAGCAGGGCGAAGCCAATGCGTATCAAACCGTCTTGTTATTGCAGCGTATCAATGATGCGGTGCGTGGCGTGTTGTTGGCCAGTGCGTTGGGCGCGGATTTGGATCAGATTGGCGCCGGATTTAACGTGGCGAGGCAGGTGATAACTCCCGCCCAGCCCGAGGCCATTCCGCCGGTTGAAGCCAAGATGGAGGAGGATGAGGCGTATCGGGGACGCATTCAGCTGTCATGGTCACAGCTCAGCACCGCCGGTGCGCGTAACGCTTACCGGTTTTACGCCAAATCCGCCGATCCCGATGTATTGGATGCGGAAGCCTATGGACCCCAAACCCACAATCGTCCCGGCGAGGTGGATGTGTATGTGCTGTCGCTAACGGGAAGCGGTACCGCGCCCCAAACGCTACTCGATGCGGTCAGTCATGCATTAAACGAAGATGAAGTTCGGCCGTTAACGGATTACGTGACGGTGCAAAGCGCGGTCCTGAGTGAATATGCCGTGGTGGCCACGTTGGATATTCCCGATGGCCCCGACGCGCAGACAGTGTTGGCGAGCGCGAAAACGGCACTCGAAACCTATGTGGCGCAGGTGCATCGCATTGGCGGCGTAGCACCGCTTTCCGGTATTTACCGCGCCCTGCATCAACCGGGCGTGACCCGTGTTCATTTGGCACAGCCCACCGCGGATATTGAAGCCAAAACAGGGGCCGCGCCGTATTGCAGAACGGTCACGTTGACCTTATTGGAGGCGGATGATGTTTAAGTCGTTACTCCCGCCTAATGCTAAGTCCGAAGAGCGCGCGCTCGAGCAGACCAACGGCGAACAAATTCTTGCGCTGCCGGTTCCTATTCGTCATGTCAAAGATCCCGCGACCTGTCCGGCACATTTGCTGCCGTGGCTGGCATGGGAATATGCAGTGGATTACTGGAACCCTGATTGGGACGAGGCACAAAAGCGGCAGGTCATTGCGGACGCGGCCTATGTTCACCAGCACCGAGGAACGGCAGGTGCAGTGCGGCGATCGCTAAGCGCGGTGGGCCTACCCACTACCGTGGTGGAATGGTGGCAAGACCAACCCCGGCAAGACCCGTACACCTTTCGTATTGAGGTCTACAGCACACAGGGGGTGACCGAAGCCTTGTACACGCAGATCCGTAACCTTACCGATCGCGCAAAGAACCTCCGCAGCCACCTGAGCAAAATAGATGTGATCACCGACGTGGGAACCGACGGACTTTTTTATATTTCAGGTGCTGCGACCGCGCACATTGATATCGATATATTTGCAGGGGAGCCCAATGGCTAACTTTTACAGCATTATCACGAACCGCGGCAAAGAGCTGGAAGCCGAAGCGCTGGCGAGTGGGACCAAAATCACGTTGGTGAAATTTGTCGTCGGTGACGGCAACGGGCAGGCCACGCCGCCAAAGCCAACGCAAACCAAGCTAGTGAACGAGAAATACCGCGGCGATATTGGGGATCTCAGCGTTTCTCCCGATCAATCGACCCAGATGATGGCAAAAATAGTCCTCCCGACCGACGTGGGCGGCTTTACCGTGCGTGAAATCGGGATACTGACTGATGCCGGTGAGTTGTATGCCGTGGCGAACTGTGCCGCAATTGAAAAGCCGGTAGGCGGTGTCAGCGTCAATATGCAGTTTCGTCTGGCGGTGTCAGATACGGCCAATATCACGTTAAATGTCGCGACGGGTGATGGGCTGTTTTTGCGAATCGATCAGGATTTATCGGAAATCCGCGGGCGCGGAGCACAGGCACAAAAAACAGCGCGCGAATCACTGGCGGTTGTGGATGCGTCAACAAAGCAAAAAGGGTTAGTTCAACTAAACAGTGCCACTAACAGCACCAGTGAAACACAGGCGGCAACACCGGCTGCGGTGAAAGCGGCGAATGATAATGCCAACGGACGCGCACCGAGCGGGCGCAAGGTTAATGGTAAAGCATTAAGTGCTGACATCAACGTGACATCAACGGATATTTTTGACGTTCAGGCTGTTGGTATTGGCGCTAATCAAAACCTGAATAACTTCAAAACACCGGGTATCTATTATCAAGCGGCAAACGCTAATAGTTCGCTAGCGCTGAACTATCCTGAAGCGCTGGCTGGTACGTTGCTTGTCTACAAGAATGCGGGTATCACACAAGAATATCGCGTGTATAACAGCAGCCGCATTTATACCCGCAGCCAGTATATGGATGGTACGTGGACGCCGTGGGCTAAACAATACAACTCCTTAAATAAGCCGAATGCCAGCGATGTTGATGCATTACCTATTAACGGCGGCACGCTTAATGGCAACTTAATCGTAAAAAACCAAATTCAAGTGGGAGGTGTAGGAAATGGCGTATTAAATATTGGTGACAATGATTCAGGGTTGCGCAGTTCTGTCGATGGGCAAGTAGATCTTTGGGCCAATAGTAAAAAGATGGGGTATTGGAACATCAATATTCTGTCGTTCACTGGGCAAATTATTCCAACAAACTACGCTAACTTTGACGCTAAATATCAGCCTAAAGGTAACTACACCCCTGCTGGAGAAGCTTACACCAAGGCGGTAAGTGATGGGCGATTCCAGCCTAAGGGTAACTATACCCCTGCTGGAGAAGCTTACACCAAGGCGGTAAGTGATGGGCGATTCCAGCCTAAGGGTAACTATACCCCTGCAGGACAAGCTTACACAAAGGCTGAAAGTGACGGTCGATTCCAACCAAAAGGAAGCTATACCCCAGCGGGGCAGGCATATACAAAAGGGGAGTCAGATGGTCGTTATATTCAAAATGTTCGGTTGGGAGCCAGAACTTCGACACCGATAGCAAACAATAACTGGTCAGCTGCTAATGGTGGTGTTATCACCGAATACAATACTCAAGGAGCAGGTATTTATCGATTAGTTCAAAGATATATCAATGGTACTTGGGCGACAATCTCCGTGTTATAAGGGATATAAAATGGAACTGGAAAAAGTAACTCGTTATTACCCAGATGAAATGCCACTAGGTGATGATGTTCAATATTTTGTAGATAAAAATGGGCGTGACTGGTACGAATCTCTTAAATATTTCACTAAGCCTTATGTCATTTCATATGATCCAAGCACAGGTATTATTCATTCAAGTAGTACTGATGCATCAGCAATATATCCAGTCGGCTTAAATGTTATAGATATTGAAAGCCTTCCTGAAGGGTTTGATATTATTGATGGCTGGGTTTATGTAAATGGTGTTGTGTCTGAAAATTATTCGCTCAAAGCTGAGTCATATCGTCAGGGGTTAATTTTAGAGGCAAATGAGCTCATTACTGACTGGCTTATTGATTTACAATTAGGCGTGATATCGGATGAAGATAAAGAGAGTCTTATCATTTGGAGGCTGTACATGAAAAAACTAACATCACTGGATTTAACAGGTGTTACTAGCAAGGATGATTTCAATCAAATTGAGTGGCCACCCAAGCTATAGATTTACATATGGGAGGCTTACGCCTCCTTAATCACTACTACACTTTCTTTTTTAGTATAGAAAATACAATTGCTAGGAATATCTTTGTTTGCGAACGACATAGCCCCAATTGTTACGTTGCTGCCAATGTGAATATTATCCCCGATTATGCAGCTATTTGCGCCGATTTGGACATTATTCCCAATGGTCACATACTTAAAATCTTTGCCTTTTATGCCAATAGTCGTGTTTTGTCTTATAACACAATTTTTCCCAATTTCTACCTGATCAGCTATGACAATTCCGGGGTGGTGCATAAGATACAATCCTGATCCGATTTTTGTAGCCAACCCTATGTCGGTAGCGTAGTTTTTAAGGTTTTTCCTCTGAAGGTATTTTGCGATGAAATGATTTATTTTACCTCCTTTAATATAGAGGTAATGGGCTAATCTCAGGTTGAAATAAAATCGTGTTTTAGGTCTATTAACAAGATTTCTGATGACCCTACGCCATGAGAATGACCTCCTGTTACCAAGTATCTCAGCATATAGGCACTCTTTCAATTCCGCATATGCGACTTTATTCCTGTCCGACATGTTCTAAAACCCAAACGTTTATGTGTATATTCAGATTTTACATTGAAAAAATGAATATTCATACCGATACACATAAAGAAATTTAATGGGTATCCGAGATTACATCTACAAATATTTTCTCTCCATAGGCAAAAGAGGATCCCCAGTAACGTGAAATGGTTTGCGCCGGAGCGTAAGCAAGACTCCGGCGCAGTGACAATACCAGTGAGAGTTTATCGTGGGGACTGTTGATTATCTTGATGATATAGGTTCTAACGCTATAATAAACAGATGTTTTTCTGCCGGGTTCAAAACTAATCTGGTGGATTTATGCTGATCCAATGCATGAAGGATGTGAGAGTGCCTACAGACATTAAAGTATTCCTTGACGATGCGAATCAAGCTTATAGCTCCGGAATATGGTACCTATTAGAGGAAATTTTCACTGAAAATATGGGAATAGTTCTGAAACGAATTAATGGAGTTTCAGCAACAGTTGCATTGCGCAATGCAGATATCTATGTAACACAGTTCACTGCTGGAATGGACCGGATTTGCGTTTCAAACTTTAGTCATTACAAAAAAAATGTCCTTCTTATTGGTATTAGCATTGGACAAAACTTGCCGATTATTGAGAACTTATTACCGTGTTTGCAAGGAAGCATTTTTATCCGAAGAACTGACTCTCTTGAGCAAGTTCGTAATAAGGTATCTCAAGCTTGGACTATGTCAAACGGAAAAAAAGAAGAAAAATGCCGTTCATGCCGTCACTTATTATTAACTGCAAGTGAAAAACGGGTAATCCATTATTTATATATGGGTTTTAGTGTGTCTCAAGTTGGTAATATTCTAGGGATAGGAATGAAAATGGCAAGTCAAAGAAAACGGGAAGTTATGAGGAAGTATAATTTGCACTCTGACGTAGAACTGTGGAATTTTCTTAATAAATGGCGAGAATATTTAACTTCTGTTTAATGATACGATTTTTCCATGCTAACAGCATTCTTTTGTGTGAATTTAATGATAATCTGTCACGATGATGCGTCGGAACCTATGCAAGACTTTGGCGCAGATGAACCGACACGTTCGCGTCACTGAAAGGTAGCACTAGGACATATGGGAAAAAGATTTTCACCATATATCAACAAGCCATTCGCTAACGAAGACTGCGAATAGCAAAGCTATAAGTGCAAATATAGTATTTAACCTCACATATAGTCCTTACGCTAATCTCTGCTTTAAAGCACGTCCTTTGGCCGAAAAGATCACAACCTTACCTACGCGAACTACATTCACATCAACAAAGTTGGAGGAGAGCACCGAGTGTAAGTCTTGCTCAGAATCTTCCCTATTAGAAAAAATCCCCTTTGAGTTATAGATTTTCATCAGCTTATTTCCGAAACGGTTATGAGCGGCAGAATCACCTAAAATTGTTGCACCATAGAGTGTTCCGTCGGGTTTGAGAGCATTGGCCACATTTACAATAACTCGTTCTTTTTCTTTTAATGTACCCGGTAGACAATGCAATAAGTAAAACATAGAGATTGAGTCGAACTTCGCATGGTATTTAATGGGAATCGTCTCAAAGACGTCATGCTGGATACATTCTTTAATTTTGATTGCACTATCTCTACGGCTAGCAGCTGCGAGGCTGCTTGGGTTTAGATCCATGAGAGAGATATTAGTAGTGCTAGGCAGATGGGGTAGGTAAAAACCAGTACCAACGCCAATATCAAGATGCTCCATTCCAGCATGCTTAGTGAAGTGAGGTATTAATTTTTCTTTGGTAGAACACTTCAATGCATACTTATTAGAAATACCATGAACCCACCAATCGTATAACCTTAAAGTAAGTGGTGTATAGGCTTGTGATCCTGCAGACGTTAATTTTTTCATGGTTCTGGTGCGTTATTATTCATCATAGTATTATTAGAGCAGTACACTCTATCGAGATCAAACAGAAAGATTTGATGGAGGGTTAAGGTAGGTGTATGTAAAACCAAGAGTTATCCATCTTTACGGGAAACTCAGAGTAACAAAAAGGTGCTGGAGTAAACAATAGAGCCAGCACCTATGGGAAATTAACGGAATGGATTGTCGAGTGGTATTTCTGCGTCTGGTTCGTGAGTAATTCTATTACGGAGATCACGTCTAATCATTTCAATAGCCCAGAACCAAACGATATGTCCAAATAGCTCAGAAATATATTCATCAGCTGGAAGCATCGACAGTGAAGGCGTTAACCCGAGTAATGGGAAGCTAATCCAATGAACTGCTATTGTAGCCACAATACCCGCTAACGCGCCTTGCCAGAGTTTTACTTTTGGGAATATCTCGGCAACGACACAATAGCCGATAGCGAATACCAACGAGAAGATGATATGAGTAATCATCACGGGGTTGATAATGTGCTCAGAGAAAGTATAGACAGTAGAGGTCGGGTCTATGCCTAAGTAGTCTCTAAGGAAAAGGAATGGTGGATTGAACTCGTCACGGCCACCAGTAAATGTCCTAGGCGGTAATGGTACTTCAGCCCCCCATTTTACAAATGCGGACATGACACCAGCAATGACACCAACAAACACAGCAACTCCATATCTACGGCGATTTGGCTCTGTCCTAATTAATAAATTAGCTATTTTCATTCGTCATCCCTTCATAAGAATTTATAAGTATTTTAGTGCTTGATTAAAGATAAAGCGCTGTCAGCTTAACCGATTTAGCAAGCATTAGTTAATATGTTTATTTTTTCAGTCATGTATATTAATCAGTAATAAGTCGTCACAAAGAAACGCAAGGCACGATGCTAGAGTCATAAATTAAGTTGGTCAGTCAGTCTCACAAGGGCCCTTGGCTAAATATTTGAACTCTAAACTCAGAAATACCTGATCTGCGATTGATTGCATACCCCATAACTTATGTTCGCACCATCATGTTAATGGTTCATATTGGCCGATTTAAGTCTATGACTGGAGGTTGGCAGAGTATGATGATAATCCTTGCATATAGTCGCCGCGGTGAGAGCTAGATTTCTCTTTATTTTTCATGACCGAGCATCACAATAAAGGTAAGTGAAAAGGGGCATAAAAAGGGGCATTTTGGCTAAAAGGGCATAAAAAAGGGCACTATAAATGTAGCTAGTTGTACATATATGTAGCAGTTAGATAATGCCAAGACCCTGTTTTTGAATGATAAGTTACATATTTCAAAGGGTTATGTTCTGTCATGTAACATATAAGTACTAATTATCAGGATGTTGCGGGGTTCGATGTTTAAGGGTAGACTGCGCAGCATCACTTGATTGTGACAGAAAAGCGCATTTAGCATTATCAATGGAATCTCCATGTAGCCCCGCTAAATGCACTTCTCTGAATTAAGGAAGGCCTGCGCAAGCAGGCCTTTTTTATATCCAAAATTTTGCAATAACGTTCTGTTTTAAAATACTTTCTTATACGGTACCACGGTAACCGCCTGATACACGCCAGCCGCGACGTAAGGGTCAGCATCGGCCCATTCTTTGGCATGCTCTAACGATTCAAATTCGGCAATGATGGCTGAACCTAAGAAACCGGCCGCACCGGGATCGTTGGAGTCGATGGCGGGAAGTGGACCGGCGGTCAGCAGACGTCCCTCATCACGTAAGACCTGCAAGCGAGCCAAATGATCAGGGCGTGCGGTCATTCGCTTATCCAGCGCGTCGGGAACATCCTGAGAGAAGATGAGATATAACATAGGGCTATCCTGATTGTTGGAATAAAGAGTGTGATACAAACAACATCACGTTACGGCATCTGTACTCAGGGTGCAATAAGCCTGTTATCTTGCTGTTAAGGAGTTTGCGGGGCTGCTGTTTTAACCGTC
>Ga0308156_1004113_pt1 | contig 10355 bp, 9 predicted proteins | sample PhyAR2_FD_201041 | JGI IMG/M metagenome (GOLD analysis project Ga0308156, IMG submission 201041) | Phyllosphere microbial communities from UC Gill Tract Community Farm, Albany, California, United States - DLSL A.R2 | ecosystem: Host-associated > Plants > Phyllosphere > Unclassified | place: USA... | reverse complement strand
TGACGTCACCGACCTCGCGCATGGAGGCCGATGCTGTCGCGAGGAGGTCGCCGGGCCCGACGAGCCCGGCGTCGACGAGCCGTCCGGCGACGCCGGCCCAGAAGCCCCGGCGGGTGACGTCACGGTCGCCGAGGTCGTACCAGGCGCCGCGCAGGTCCGGGTCTGCCGAGGTCTGGGCCCACTCCGCGAGGAGGACAGTCTTGCCACCGCCCCCGGGACCACGCACGACGACGAGCGCCGAGGCGTCGTCGAGCAGACCCACGAGGTGCGGGCGCGGGACGAGCCACGACGGCAGCCGGGGTGCCCCGTAGACGCGGCGGGTGCCGGTCATGCGTCCACCGGGTCCGTGCGGCCGGGCGCCTCGGCCTCACCTGCTGCAGCGGTGCCGTGCCGCGCGTCGTGGTCGAGGCCCGCAGCTGGGCCGGGAGCTCCGGACGCGCGGGCCCGCCGGACCAGGAGCGCCCCGACGAGGGCGACCACGGCAGCGACCGAGGCCGTGACGAAGAGCGCCGGGTAGCCGCCGAGCCGCGCGATGACCACGGCGGCGACGGCAGGCGCGACGGCCTGCGGGATGTTGGTCGCCATGTTGTAGAGGCCCAGGTCTTTGCCGGCCGAGGCCCCGCCGTCAGGGAGCACCTCGGTCACCAGGGCGCTGCTCGCCGCGAGGTGCGCGCCGAAGGCCAGCCCGCGCAGGGCCGCGAAGACCGCCATCCCGGCGACGGTGGGCGAGCCGAGCGGGACGAAGAACGAGACCGCGAGGAGCCCGCACGCTCCGACGAGGTAGGGGATGCGGTCGCCGGTCCTGTCGCTGAGCCAGCCTGTCACCGTGATGCCCACCAGCACGGACAGCAGGCCGACGACGGTGAGGGCCCCGATCGCGCGGTTCGCCTCGTCCGTGCCGAGCCCGACGTGGTCGGTGAGGATGAACAGCTGGTACGCGAAGACGAGGTGGTAGGCGAAGACGAAGAAGAAGCGCGCGACGAAGGTCCGGGTGAAGGCCTGGGTGCGCCACGGCGCGACCACGAGCCGCACGACGGCAGGGATCGCGCGACCGCCCCGGAGCGCCGGCTTGCCACCCTGTGCAGGACCGTCCGGCGCAGGCCTGCCCGACGCGGGTGCTCTCGATGCAGGGACGGACACCGGGCGGGCGCGGGCACCGACGGCGAAGACCGCCGTCGCGACCAGGACGCAGAGCCCGAGACCGAGGTAGACCGTCCCCGGCTGGTCCGCGCGCGGCCCGGCGAGCACGACCGCCGCACCGCCACCGAGCACCCCTCCGGCGCCGACGACGGCGAGGACCCGGCCCCGCCTGGACGGTGGGACCTCGTCCGGGACGACAGCCGAGGACGCGACGTCGACGGCGTTGAGCGCGAACTGCGCGACGACCCACAGCGCGCCCAGCAGCACGAGGGAGCCGGCCCCACCCATCGCGAAGAGCGCCGCGGCGGAGACGAGCGCACCGCCGACCATCCACGGGACCCGGCGACCGTACCGGCTGCGCGTGCGGTCGCTCAGCGCGCCGACGAGAGGCTGGGACGCGATCGCGACCACGAAGGAGACCGTCGTGACGAGGGCGAGGTTCTCGACCTTGCGCGACGGGTCGATGCCGGCGACCTGGTTGGGCAGCAGCACGACGAGGACAGCCGCATAGCTGGCCGCGAGCGCGAGCGACACCACGGACAGAGAACCCGCGAGCGCTCTCGTCCGCCCCGTCGTCGTCGCCCCGGTCAGCACCGGTCCACCCTAGGCGTCAGATCCGTCTGCGTCGCGCGGCTGTCCGTCGTCCGGACGCGTCGTCGCGTCACCCGGGCGGGGCCACGGGCGCCCCTCGAGGGCCTCGATGCCCCGGTTGAAGCGCTCGAGCATCCGCGCGAAGTCGGCGGCCTCGTCCTCGGTCCAGCCCGTCATGACCCTGCCGAGCGACTCGACGGTCCTGTCGCGCGCGTAGGCGAGCCTGGCGGCGCCCTCGGAGGTCATCGCGAGCTTGCGCGCCATCCCGCCGTCAGGGTCGGGGATCCGTTCGATGAGGTCGGCCTTGAGCATCGCGGCGGTCTGCCGGTTGACGGTCGAGGTGTCGAGGCCGAGTGCGGCGCTCAGCTCGCCGATCGACAGCGGTCCGTCGAGGTCGATCCGGGTCAGCACGACGTAGGCGCTGCGGTCGACCTTCTTGTGCGCGTCAGCCTTCCGGGGTCCGTCGAAGATGCTGTGCCTGTTGAGCAGCACCATCTCGAGCTCGATCCGCCGCGCGGGCTCCACCATGGGACTCGGCCATCCTCTCCTCGGTCCGTGGCGCCGTGCGACGGACCCGCAATATGCATGTTACATGTCGTGTGTATAGTGCACATCGAGCACGGCGACACCCGCCGGGCGCACAGCACCACCCGACGACAGGACCTCACCCGATGAGCGAGACCACCCCGAGCCCGAGCGCACGCCCCGGCATCATCATCGCGACGCTGGCACTGGCTGGCATCGTAGCCGCGCTCATGCAGACGCTCGTCGTCCCGCTGATCGGCGACCTCCCCACCCTGCTCGGGGCGTCGGCCTCGAGCACCACGTGGGTCATCACCGTCACGCTGCTCACGGCGGCCATCGCGACCCCCGTCGCCGGGCGTCTCGGCGACATGTACGGCAAGAAGCGCCTCATCCTCGCCTGCACGGCGCCGCTCGTCCTGGGCTCCGTCGTGTGCGCGCTGTCGTCCTCCGTCGTACCGATGGTCGCCGGTCGTGGGCTCCAGGGGCTCGGCATGGGGATCGTGCCGCTCGGCATCAGCCTGCTCCGCGACGTCCTGCCCGCCCAGCGCGTCGGCTCGGCCATCGCGCTGATGAGCGCGTCCATGGGCGTGGGCGGTGCCCTCGGCCTCCCGTTCTCCGCGGCGATCGCCGAGAACGGCAGCTGGCGCACGCTCTTCTGGGTGGCCGCAGGCCTCTCGCTCGTGGTGGCCGGCATGGTCGTCGCCTTCGTGCCGCAGGGTGTCGCCAGGGTCCGCCCCGGACGCTTCGACCTCGTCGGTGCCGTCGGCCTGGGCGCCGGTCTCGTCGCGCTGCTGCTCGCCATCTCGCGCGGCTCCGACTGGGGCTGGGCGAGCGGCACCACGATCTCGCTCTTCGTCGGCGCAGCCCTCGTGCTCCTCGTGTGGGGCTGGTGGGAGCTGCGTACCCGCGACCCGCTCGTCGACCTCCGCGTGACCGCCCGCCCGCAGGTGCTCATGACCAACCTCGCGTCGGTCCTCGTCGGCTTCGCCATGTACGCGCAGTCCCTCGTGCTGCCGCAGCTGCTCCAGCTCCCCGTCGAGACGGGTTTCGGCCTCGGCCAGTCGATGATCGCGATGGGGCTCTGGATGGCTCCGGCCGGTCTCATGATGATGGCGATCGCCCCCGTGGGAGCGAAGCTGTCTGCGGTCCGCGGACCCAAGACCACGCTCGCCCTCGGCGCCCTGGTCATCGCCCTCGGGTACGCCTCGTCCATGCTGCTGCTCGGCTCGACCTGGGGCGTCCTGGTCGTCACCCTCGTGTGCAACAGCGGTGTCGGCCTCGCCTACGGCGCGATGCCCGCCCTCATCATGTCGGCCGTGCCGCAGGACGAGACCGCGGCGGCCAACAGCTTCAACGCCCTCATGCGCTCGATCGGCTCATCGGTCGCCGCCGCGATCATGGGCATGATCCTCGCCCACATGACGATGGACTTCGGCGGCACGGCCCTCCCGACCGAGACGGGCTTCCGGACAGCGCTGCTCATCGGAGCCGGCGTGGGCCTGGCAGCGTCGGTCGTCGCCTTCCTCATCCCCGTCCGCCGGGCGAGCGCCACCGGCGAGCCCGAGCAGGCCGTCGAGAAGGTCACCCAGGTGGCCTGAGGCGAAGCCTCAGCAGCGCCCTCCTTGCACCCCACACCTCACGTCCCACGGGCACCCCAAGTCGCACCCCGACCCTCGAGGTCGTACGGACACGCCAGATCTTCGCCGAAAGTCAGTCTTTTCGGCGTGTCTGTACGACCTCGCCGCATGGTTGGCGACCTCCACGACGTCCGTCACGTCGCGATGACACGACGTCTCGACGCAGCACGAGGACGCGCCCGCTCAGGACGTCGGCTCGACCAGCCCGCCGTCGCCGGCGACCAGGTCACCGCACGAGACCTCCTGGGCTGTCGTGACGACAGGGTCGGTCGCCGCAGCACCCTGGGCCACGACCTCGACGGCCCCGTTGGTCGCGACCTCGCCCGCAGAGTCCAGGTCGACGAGGGTCCGGGTGACCGTCCAGCCGTCGCCCTCCTCGGTCGCGAGCAGACCGGCGAGGTGGAGCACGCCGTCGACGTCGGTGCACCCGACCCCTGTCCCCTGGTCGCCGAAGCCGCGGTCGAACACGTAGGGCTGCCCCCCCTGGTCGACGGTCTGCGTCACAGCACAGCCGTCGAGGGAGAACAGCTGCGCCTGCCGTCCGAGGTCCACGAGGGCGATCGGCGTGAGGTCGGCGCCCACGGTGTTCACCACGGCCGACGCACCGATCGGGCTGGCAGAGTCGATCGGTGCCGAGAAGGTCGCCCCCGAGGCTGTCGTGATGCCGAAGGTCCGCTCAGCACCGGCGGTGATCCACGCGGTGTCGGCGCGCCCGTCGCCGTCCACGTCGACGACCTCGCTGCTCGAAGCACCGTCCGGGATCCCGCCGTCTGTCGCGGGGCATCCCTCGCCGACACCGGTGCTCGGCGCGGGATCTCCGGTCGCGCTGGCGGACGGGGCCGGGGTCGTCGCGGGGTCTGAGGCAGCGGCGCTCGTGGTCGCCGACGGAGCCGGAGCCGACGACGTCGCGCCGCCCCCGCCGTCGTCGTCAGAGCTGCAGCCTGCGAGGAGCAGACCCGCCGCGGCGAGCGCGGCCGTGACGGCGACTGACCTGCGGCGCACCGCAGTCCCAGGACGCTGACGGACGGGACGGACCGAGGTGATGAGAGAAGTACGCACGTCTTCGGTCTATCACCGCAGCCCAGCCCCCGCACCCGCTGCCGGAGCGCCGGCTCAGCCGATCTCGACCTGCGCCGCCCGCGCAGACGCCTGCACCTTCCTGGCACCGTCGCCGTCCTGACCGCGACGCTCGAGCCCCGTCGCGACCAGGAGCGCGACAAGAGCCACGAGCGTGATCCCGGCCCCCGCCCACAGCGGTGACAGGTACCCCAGACCCGCACCGATCGTCAGGCCGCCGACCCACGCACCGAGGGCGTTGCCGATGTTGAAGGCCGCGATGTTGGCCGCCGACGCCATGGTCGGCGCACCTGCGGCGTGGCCCATGATCCGCAGCTGGAGGCCGGGGACCGTCGCGAAGCCGAAGGCCCCCATGAGGAACAGCGACACGACAGTCACGACCTGGCTGGTCGCCGTGAGCGCGAAGACCGCGAGGACGACTGTGAGCACGGCGAGCAGGACCAGCAGGGTCCGCGTGATCGACCGGTCCGCGGCCTTGCCGCCGAGGTAGTTGCCGACGAACAGCCCGGAGCCGAAGACCACCAGCAACCACGGCACCGTGCTCGAGGCGAATCCGGAGACCTCGGTGAGCGTGTAGGCGATGTAGGTGAAGCCGCCGAACATGCCGCCGAAGCCGAGCACCGTCACGAGGATCGACCACCACACCTGCGGCTCGCGGAAGGCTCGGAGCTCGGCTCGCAGCCGCGGCGGCACGGCGTCGTCGGCGGTCGCGGGGACGAGCGCGACGATCCCGACGAGGGCGACCACGCCGATCACGGTGATGGCCCAGAAGGTCGAGCGCCAGCCGAGCTGCTGCCCGAGGAAGGTCCCGAAGGGGACCCCCAGCACGTTGGCCGAGGTGAGCCCTGCGAACATCATCGCGATCGCCCCCGCACGGCGGTCCGGGGCGACCATGCTGGTCGCCACGACGGCCCCGATGCCGAAGAAGGCCCCGTGGCACAGCGCGGCGAGGATGCGCCCTGCGAGCAGCAGCTCGTAGGTGGGCGCGAGCGCCGAGAGCAGGTTGCCTGCGATGAACAACCCCATCAGCCCGACGAGGACCTTCTTGCGGTCGAGCCGGATCACGGCCGCGGTGAGGCCGATCGCCCCCACGGCGACGGCGATCGCGTAGCCGGAGATGAGATACCCGGCGACGGTCTCGGTGACCGCGAAGTCCGCGGCGACCTCGGGCAGCAGCCCCATGATGACGAACTCGGTGAGCCCGATGCCGAACCCTCCGACGGCGAGCGCGAGCAGACCTAGTGGCACAGGGCCCCTCCTTCAGACGAGGACGAGAGGGGTCCACCAGACGGTGCACGAGGCGATACCCCGCGTCCGCACTAGTTGCAGACGCGTTCTAGATAGTTGCACGCGCGCACATTCGACGCAAGCCTTAGACTGGAGGGGTCGCCCACCCCCCGACTGAGGAGACGCCATGGGAATCGCCGACGACGCCGTCGAGATCCGCGCCGAGGGCTGGCGCACGCTCGCCGCCCTGCACGGCATCATCGAGTCCAGGCTCGAGCGCGCCCTGGCTGAGGAGCACCGCATCTCGGTCGTCGAGTACACGGTCCTCGACGCGCTCTCCCGCCAGCACGGCTGGCACATGCGCATGCAGCAGCTGGCCCGCGCAGCGGCGCTCAGCGCGAGCGCGACGACGCGCCTGGTCAACAGGCTCGAAGAGCGCGGCCTGCTCACGCGGATCCTCTGCCAGGACGACCGTCGCGGCATCTACACAGAGCTCACCCCGGCAGGCGAGGCGCTCCTGCGCCAGGCGCGCCCGACCCACGACGCCGCCCTCGCCGAGGCTCTCGAGACGGCTCAGCAGACCCCCGAGGTCGCGCCGCTCGTCGAGGCCCTCGCCGGGCTCCCGGTCCTCAGCCGCACCTGAGCGCGCGCCACGGCAGGACGCTCCCCGCACGGCTGGGCACGGCCACGCACGCCGGGCGGACCGGGCAGGTCCCCGGAGGGACCCCGCCCCGTCCGCCCTCTCAGACCAGCTGTCGACGCTCGATCGCGTCGAAGGTCGCCAGCCCAGACCCCAGCACCCCGGCACGCTGACCGAGCGAGGCCGTGACGATCTCCGGCACAGCGGCGACGTGCGACAGGACGTCGAGCCGCGACCTCAGCGCGTCGACCAGCACGGCCCCCGACGCCGAGAGCCCCCCGCCGAGCACGACCCGAGCGGGCGAGAGCAGCGTGATCGGCCCGAGCAGCCCGTGCGCGAGCCAGTCCATCGCCTCAGCCCACACGCCGTCTGCCCGCGGGTCGGAGCCGAGCGCTGTGACGACGTCGAGCGACGTCGCGTCAGGGTCCCCGGTGAGCGCGCCGTAGGCCCGACCGATCGCCCGTGCCGAGGCGTACATCTCGAGGCAGCCCGTCTGCCCGCAGGGGCAGGGACGACCGCCCTGCTGGACAGGGATGTGGCCGATCTCGCCGGCCTGGTGCAGACCGCCGGAGACGACCTCACCACCGGCCACGACGAGCGCGGCCATGCCCGTGCCGATGAAGACGGCGAGCAGGTCCGAGGCCCCGGCACCCGCACCGAGCCTGTGCTCGGCCACACCCGCGGCCGTGACGTCGTGGTGCAGGACCACGTCGAGCCCGAGCAGCGCGGAGAGCCTCGCGGCGACGGGCTCGTCGGCCCACCCGAGGTTGCTCGCGAGCCGCACGACACCCGTCGGGCCCTCGATGATCCCGGGGACCGCGAGCCCCACGGCGCACACCCGCGACCTGTCGACGTCCGACAGCCCGGCCAGCAGGAGCCTGCACAGCGAGGCGATGGTCGCGATCGTCGCCTCGCCGTCGCGCTCGGGCGTCGGGAGGTCGGCCCGCACGAGCGGCGCCCCCAGGCGCGCGTCGAGCACCTCACCCCGCGCGTTCGTCCCCCCGATGTCGAGCGCGAGGACGAGCCCCTGGTTCACAGACCCTGCCAGGCAGGCTTGTGCGCGTAGGCGTGACGGTAGTAGTCCGTCAGACGCAGCCCGGCGGCCGCGTCCTCGTCGAGCAGGACCGTGACGTGGGGGTGCATCTGGGTCACGGAACCCGGGCAGCGCTGGCTGACGGGACCCTCGACCATCGCGGCGACGGCCTCGGCCTTGCCCGCGCCGGTCGCGACGAGCACGAGGTGGCGGGCCTCCATGATCGTCCCGAGGCCCTGGGTCAGCACGTGGTACGGCACGTCGTCGACGAGGTCGAAGAACCGCGCGTTGTCCTGTCGGGTCTGCTCCGTGAGGGTCTTGAGACGGGTGCGCGAGGCGAGCGACGAGCCCGGCTCGTTGAAGGCGATGTGCCCGTCCGACCCGATCCCGAGCAGCTGGAGGTCGACGCCGCCGGCCGCGCGGATCGCCTCGTCGTAGCGCGGGCCGGCCGAGGCGATGTCGTCAGACCCGCCGTCCGGGCCCTGCACGCGGGACTCGTCGATGTCGACGAGCCCTGTGAGCTCGCGCCGGATCACCTCGCGGTAGGACTCGGGGTGGCCGTGCGGCAGACCCACGTACTCGTCGAGCAGGAACGCCCGGGCGTGCGCGAGGCTCAGCCCCTCCTCCGTGTGCCGCCGGACGAGCTCGCGGTACACGGGCAGGGGTGACGAGCCTGTCGCCAGGCCGAGGACGGGTGCCTCGTGGGTGCGCAGCAGGTCCTCGATCGCGTCGCCCACCACCGTGGCGATCTCGTCTGCGCTCTTCAGGATGACGATCTCCATGAAGGGTCCTTCCGTCGTGCATCGGTGCGGCGCGTCGGCGTCGCGGTCGGTGGGGGGTGTCTGTGGGGGCTACGACAGCCCGAGCTCTCGGCCGAGCACGTGGGCCGCGGCGCCGGCGAGCACGCCGTCGTGCCCGAGGGCCGACATCCGCAGCCGCACGTGCTGGTCGCCGAAGGGCCGCGTCAGCGCGAGGACCGTGGACTCGGCGGCCTGGAGCAGCGGACCGTTGAGCAGCTCGTCCGGGCCGGAGAGCACGACGTCACGCAGCCCGAGGGCCTGGGTGACGGGTGCGAGGATCTTGCCGAGCTGACGACCGGCAGCCGCCAGGACCCCGGCGGCCTCGGCCTCGCTGAGCCCGTCGATGCGTGCCCGCAGCCGAGGCGCGGAGACGAGGGCCTCGAGGCAGCCGCGGCGTCCGCACGAGCACTCCGGGCCGTCGGCGAGCACGTTGACGTGCCCGATCTCGCCCGCCGTGCCGTCAGGTCCGCGCAGCAGCGCACCGTCGACGAGGATGCCCGCGCCGACACCGTGGCCGATCTCGACCAGCAGCAGCCCGTCGCCCGACCCCTCGCCGAAGGTGTCCTCCGCGAGCGCCGCGGTGTCGGCGTCGTTCGCGACGTAGGTGGGGTGGCCGAGAGCCTCTTCGATCTCGGTCCGCAGGTCGAGGTTGGTCCAGCCGAGGTTGGGCGCACGCCGGACGACCCCGTCGAGGTCGACGACCCCCGGTGTGCCGACGCCGATGCCGAGCACACGACCGGGCGCGGTCTCGACGAGGCGGCGGGCGAGCGCGATCGTCTTGTCGACGGCCGCCTGGCCCACGGCGCCGTCGAGGTCGACCTCGGTCGTCTTGACGCGGGTCCCGGCGAGGTCGACGAGGGCGCCGCGCAGGACGGTGTCGTCGGAGAGGTCCAGGCACACGGCGTAGCCCCCGGCGACGTTGACGCCGACGAGGGTCGCGGGCTTGCCCATGTGGGTCCCGGGGCGGACACCGAGCTCGAGCACGAGACCGGCCTCGAGGAGGTCGCTCACCACGTCGGAGACAGTCACGCGCGCGAGCCCGGTCATCCGTGCGAGGTCTGCCCGGCTGTAGGAGCCGTCCTCGAAGAGGTGCTGGAGGATCAGAGACCTGTGGTGCTTGCGGGCGTCAGACGGCAGGAGCTTGCCGGGCGCCGAGCCCGACCTCGCCGTCGGGCGGCGGGTCTCGGCGGATGCGGGGTTGCGTGCCATAATACTAAGTACACCTTACATACTTAGTCGCTGTCAATCGCTCTCCGGCGACTGGTCCACCAGCCCTCTCGACGTCCTGAGGTGACATCGTGACCCTTCCTCTCATCCCTGCTCCGCAGTCCTCCATCCTCCGGGCCGGGCCCGGCGAACCGCTCACAGCGTCGCACGTCGACGCCCTCGCCGACGCCCTCGCCCCCTGGGCCCCGCGCGCCGCAGCCGCCGCGCGGCGGACCCTCGCCGACCTCCCCCGCACGACAGGCAGCACAGCCGGCGTGACCGTCACCGCGACCCTGGACCCGTCCCTCGCCGACGAGGGCTACACGCTCGACCTCGCGGCAGGTTCCTGGACGCTCACCGCGGCCGACGAGGCCGGGGCCTTCTGGGCGGTCCAGTCGCTCGCCCAGCTGCTCCGGGACGGTGCCGTCCCCGACCTGCAGATCTCCGACGCCCCCGCCTACCCGGTCCGCGGCATGATG
>Ga0308156_1004112_pt1 | contig 10355 bp, 8 predicted proteins | sample PhyAR2_FD_201041 | JGI IMG/M metagenome (GOLD analysis project Ga0308156, IMG submission 201041) | Phyllosphere microbial communities from UC Gill Tract Community Farm, Albany, California, United States - DLSL A.R2 | ecosystem: Host-associated > Plants > Phyllosphere > Unclassified | place: USA... | reverse complement strand
AACCAAAATAAGCTAAAACGCTGTAAACATCAATGTTTACAGCGTTTTTTGTTTTAGCGCTAGTATCAAAAAAAATCAAAATAGGTCACGATTTTTATGACCTATTCCGTGACCCATCCTGAAAATTTGAAAACAGGTCACGAAAAACTCACGGAAACCCGACCAATAGGCAGTCTAACGATTGTACATCTTGCAAAAAGTGGTAACAAAAAGTAAATTATTAAACAATTAAAGTTACCACAAAATGAACAAAACATTCAACCTGTTATTCTTTATCAAAAAGAATAAAATCAGAACAAACGGAACCGCTCCAATCTACTTGCGAATCACGATAGACGGCAAGGCAGCGGACATTGCTGCTAAAAGGTATATCGACCCACAGAAATGGGATGTTAAAGCACATAAAGCAGTTGGCAACTCTCAGGAGGCGAAAACGCTTAATGTCTATCTTAAAACTTTGGAACAACAAGTTTACGATTCTCACTACCAGATGCTGAAAGAAGAAGATTTTGTAACATCTGAAGGTTTAAAATCTAAACTGCTTGGAACTGATGTTTCCACACGAATGCTCATTCCTATTTTTCAAGATCACAATGATAAAGTTGAAGCACTGGTAGGTCAGGATTTTGCCGCCGGAACATTGGAGCGTTATAAAACATCGTTAAAGCATACGCAGGAATTTTTAATCTGGAAATATAAAATTTCTGATATTGACATTACAAAGATCGATCACGCTTTCATAATGGATTATGATTTTTGGCTTCGTAGCGTACGTAAATGTGCTAATAATACTGCAGTAAAGTATATCAAGAATTTCAAAAAGATCATTCGATTATGTATGGCAAATGGATGGCTCTCAAAAGATCCCTTTCTAAGCTACAAAGCAAAGCTTAAGGTAGTGGAACGTCCATATCTTACCAAAGAGGAAATTCAGACGATTTATGAAAAGGAATTTGCATCAGACAGATTGATTCAGGTGCGTGATATTTTTCTTTTTAGTTGCTATACAGGTTTAGCGTATGTTGATGTAAAGAAATTGACGAAATCTAACGTCAATATTGGAATAGATGGCGATCAATGGATATTCACACATCGTCAGAAAACGGATACCTCAACCAGAGTTCCATTATTATCTATAGCACAGGAACTGATTTTAAAATATGAAGACCACCCAGAATGTATAAATTCAAATGTCTTGTTTCCTGTACTCAGTAATCAAAAAATGAATTCATATCTCAAAGAAATTGTTAACGTCTGTGGAATCAATAAAGAGCTGACATTTCACATCGCAAGACATACATTCGCCACGACAGTAACGTTGTCAAATGGTGTTCCCATTGAAAGCGTAAGCAAAATGCTTGGGCATACCAATATAAAGACCACTCAGCATTATGCGAAGATTTTGGATAAGAAAGTGAGTGATGATATGTCAGTTTTAAGGGGGAAACTTCAACTTAGGGAGGAGATAAAACCTTTAGAATAACAACTGGTAATCAAAGATGAGCTGTACTATTGCTATAATCATATTCAAAAAAATAAAAATCCCAACGAAAGTTGGGATTTAAAATAAAATAGACAAAACTTATTTCGAGTCTCCTGGTTTGTGGACGTGAGGTTTCAAAGCTGGATGTTTAGGTTTTGTTTCTGGCGTTACTCGTTGTCTTCTGTCCGGTGTTCCATCTGCTTTATCAGGTTTTGGATGTTATTCTTTTCTTCAAAATATTCATCATATTTGTGGTCGTCTTTAAATATGGTACATACCGCCAGTCTGTGAAAAAACATTCGTTAATTTTCTGCTAAAAAAGTGATATTATTTTATTGTGCTGGCTGAAATTGATTATCTTTAAATATGCATCATATTAGTGGTATTTCGCGTATTCAGCTTAATTTTTCGATTTTGCAATCAGCCCGCCTTACGCAAACCGCAAAAGCAATCATCGAAACCATTAAAACAATAGGAACGATGAGATAAACCCTTGTTGGCGATAGTTTTTTATTTTTTGTAATTTGGTTTTTCAAGTAAAATTGGTGTTGGGTTAAGAACTACCCATTTTGTTGCAAGTTCGCATAAATAATTAAGTTCGTCAGTTTCCGCGTCTCCATTTTTGCGAATATCTTGTACAAGTGAATTTAATTTTTCGAGTTCATCAACCGATAAAGCATTATTTGTAGCTAAATGTATAAGAAATGCGTCCAACATTTTTTTGAAATCAATGTTCCAATTTCCGCCTCCGTTTCTGTATATCTCATCTCTCACTTTCCCCGCAATTCGTACAATCTCTCCTTGAATTGTTTTTGCACTTCCGTTTGATGGAATTAAAAGTTCCCACAATTCTTCAAATTGTTTTTGCCAAGTTGTTCCACTTACCTTAATTGGTGATACACTATCATGCATAAAGCGTTTTTTTACTGGTGGAACTTTATACATTTCATAAAGTTTATTTAACGCTGCGTCTGTTTCTTGCAGATAATCTTTGTTGAAATTTTCACGATGAAATTCAAAATTTTCTCCTATCCGAGTAATTTCAGCTTTCATTTTTTCCGTTATTTCGGTATTTTTTTGTAGTAGTATTTGTGATATTTCAACTAAATGTTTAATGTCAATATTGTTTGCCCTACTTAAAGCTTTCTCAAGAGGTGTTTGCCTATTCGCATTTAGAGCTTTGGTGTCTGCTCCAGATTCAATAAGTTTCTTTACAGATGAAACATTAAAACTACTTCCTGCGGCAAAATGCAAAGGTGTGTCCCCATACTTGTCAACTGCTTTTACATTTGCCCCAAGTTCTAAGAAAATTGCTATTTTACCACTTCGAGCCGATGAGTGTTCGTGAAGAGCCGTACGTTCGTAGGTGTCCACCGCTTCTATATCTGCACCACTTTCTACCAACCAGCGAACAAGCTCATCAGGAACATTGAAAAAACTTAGAGCTGTTGCTTTTCCGTAACCGCCTTTTGCATCTAATTCACAAGTTTCAAATACTTTTTTGAGATTGTCGATGTTACTTTCTTTTATTAGTTCGTCAAAATTTTTCGGAAGTGTTTTTTTCTTTTTTGCCATAAGTTACTCTTTGGTTAGGGTTCGGTAAAATTACCGCCAACGTTTTGGGTATTGCTGAAGGCGGGGATTTTTAGCACAAAAGTTCAATCGAAGAACGAATGTTGAACTTTGCACAAATGTCCAATTGAAGCCGTTCAGCCCCGCTTTTGGCAATACATTGTTGTGCGATGTGCTTTTAACACTATTTTTATTCAATTTTTTCAATTTTGTTCCACACTTCAGGTAGCGAAATTGGATAAAACAATTTTTCTTTGTCAATCAAAATGTCAAAACCATCTCCCGCAGGTTTTCTTTTATTTCCGATTTTTTGGTTTATAGTGTAAATGTTGTAAATATTTATGCCCTCATTTTTCAAAAAATTCACGTTTCCGATTTTCCATTGTCCTGTCTTTTCAATGTCACCGTTTTTACTATAATAAATATTTTTTTCCCGAAGTTCAAATACAATTTCTTCATCTTCTCGAGATTTGGTTATGTATGTTCCTATATATTTATTTTCTTCCTTGGGCGTTTCTTTTTGAGCTATAACAAGTTTATCAAAATGCTGGTCTAAAAATATATCGTTATTAATAGTGGTTTCTTTATCAGTGACAGAACTTGCTATTTGTTTTCTTAGTTCGATAAGGTTGATGCTATTTTGATTGAGCAATATTGTATCTTTAGAATTAGTTAAAGAGGCTGAAAAATAGATTTTTTTGTGGTCTTTAAGTTTTTTTCGGTCAAATTCAATTCGATAGTTTCCCTCATATTTTTTTGAGTAATTTTCTACATAATTACGTTCAATTTTCATTTTTTGTGCAGGAGAAAAATCATCATTATCAAACCTATAATACAAAAATTCATTCTTTTTATCAGCAATTGTATTTCCGAAAAAAGCTACCGTTCCTACATTCTCTGCAAAATGTTTCGCTATATGCCGATAAAGTTCTTCAAAATAAGGAATGAGCTGTTTGTCATCAGTGAAATTTGGATTATCGGTAAAAAGTTTTATGCTTTCGTTTTCGTTGCCTTGAGTTTCTCTCGGAAAGAAAAAATCTATTTTATAATCCGTTTTTTTGTTTAAGTATCCGTAGCCATTTATCTTAATTCTTTTTACTTCATAGGTTTTATCAATCTGCAAATCGGGCTTTACAAGTCGAATGTAAAATAGTTGTTTTCCGTCAAAGTGATATTCAACTTGAAATTCTGACTTGCTTTCAGTAAATCTGTTAATGGTTTTTATCCAATCTTTTGAGTGTTGTACCACTACATTTATATCTTCACTAATAGATAGCTTAAATTCATCGGCAACTTTTGCTTGTCCAAAAGCAAAAATATAGGTAAAAAGTATTATCGTGAGTGTAAGTATTTTTTTCATTTAATTTTTGTCGTTTCAATTTGTACAGAATGTTGGTTTAGCATATCGCAAAACTTGCGGCTTGGCGCAACCCTCATTAGCTAATACTTTGTTTAAAGCAAAGGAACAAACTTTTGCAATTGAACAAGTTACCTTGTATAAACGGGTATAAACGTGTATAAACGTTTATACACATCTATAAATTTAAATTTTTTTTAGCCAAAAAACCAAACTCTGCATTTTATCCTTTATCCGGGAAACCCTAATCTTTTAAAAATATTGGATAACAAATGTTAAGTTTACAATAAGGTGAAATTTTCCTCTTTTCATATTTGTCTGTTTCTCAATTGATTAAATTTATTTTTTATTTCTGTATATCGTTTTTTTGTCTTCACCTTTTTGTAAGCAACGGTTGTTGGCTTGCTTAATGGTGGTGAAATCGAAGTGCAACTGTTGGACTTTGCAGTTTCGCTCCACTATTGCAAAACCCTGTTAACAGTCGTCTTTATTTTTCTTTTTCAAGGTTGATGTTTTTTTCTATTAATGTTGAAATGGATATTTTACTTCCTTCAATAAGTGTAGGATCTATTTTCCCAAACTTTTTTGCCGTAAATTTTAACTCAAAACCGCTGACTGTCCATTTCGGGTCAAAATATTCAGATTTCGGTATCGTGAATTCCCCTGCACTGCTTATTTGTTTTACTATAACATCTTTGCTTGAGTAATTTTTATCATTGCTATTGGGTGTTTTTAATAAAATTGATGTGTAAATGGTAAGTTCGTTGATGTTTTTCAGCTCCCTCCATTTGATGACCGTATTTTTATTTAGATCACCTTGTTCATCGCATTCTATGTTTTCAATTTTTTCTTCACTCAAAGCACTGATACTTCCAAGATGGTATTTTTTTCCATCAGATAGTTTTATTTCAAAATTGTAAATGTTGTTTAAAGGTTTATTTTCTGAATAATACTTTGATTCATCAGTGTAATATAAGCCCTGACGATGTTCTAGTGAGGTCTCGATATCATTCACTATTATTTTTATAGAATCATTTCTTATTCTTTTGTTGTCTTTATCAAATAGATCAATAGTCATCCAACTGTCTTTTCTGTCAGTAGGATTTTGAGTGATCTCGATAGTCGCACCTATCAGTCCAATATCTTCTATCTTTCCTGAAGATAGATCTGAATTACAAGATGTCAATACAAGTAAAAAAAGTAGAAATAATATTAGATGTTTCAAAACTGTTATTTAGTTTTTTTGTTAAGGTCGGTTTTACAAAATTACGGACAATGTCAGTCTTTGAAAGATCTCCGTTTTATTATAACTAAAAATAGCAAAATAATTTCAATAATTGAGAAGGTAAATTCTTACATTTAAAGATATGTTAAATTACAGAGGTTACCTGCAATTAATAGGTTTTCAATAGTTTGAAGCAGAGTATTTCTTTAACACTATAATTACAGCATTTGAAATGACATTAGACAACTTTAAGACAGCCTGCTTGCAGATATTACCAGTTCTTCATCAACATGAATTTGATATAATTACACCCCATTTGTCTATCAAACATTATAATACTAGGATTGCCTATGCATATTCAGTTCGGCTTCTAATATATTAATCTGAATTTTAGAGCTTCTTAAAAAAGTATTACATCCGTGTCCACAGGTATGTGACCGAGAATCCGGGCCATAGTCATCGCTTGGCCTTTATGATGAAACTCGTGGGTAATGACATGGGTGAAAATGCTGTAAGAATCAGTTTCAATATATTTTTCCGGCCATTTATAGCCATTAACCGCCTGAATTGGATCTGTTGAGAAATGTGTGATAAAACGGTCTATGATCTCATCAACCTGCTCAAAAACTTTTTTGATTTGGGATATATTCAAAGGCTCATCCGGATTGTAATGAGTGATTGAGCCTTTCAATGCAAAATTGCCTGCCCAGGCGATATAACAATTTGCGATATGCACATACATATATGATATGGTCTTTTCATTAAAGGCAGGAATTGGTTTAGCCAGATCATCCACGACGTTCTCTTCTAGGAATTTAAAAACGGCATGTCTTGACTGCTGAACCAACGTGTATTGTGTAAAAAGTAATTCCGATAGCATAATAAAAATATCAATAGGCAAACATATGAAAAGCAGAAGAATAATAATTTATTAACTATAGAATCGATTAATTTATACAACAACAATATATAAAAACCAGCATTGCAGCTACCGCTGGATTTAGTTGAATGTTTGGCGATTTACTTTATTGGCCATAAGAGAAACATTTAAGTTGAAACTGTTAAGATTAAAACACAGAATATTTTGATTTGAATTTTGACCAATTCAGTTTTATTATATGATGATTGGCAATCATATTTGATAAACATTTATAACTACACTTAGTCTAATAAAATTTTCAATAATATTGATCAAAATTTAACTTCTATACTGGCGTTGAATATACAATATGTTGAACATTGTTTTTATACTTATGTTCGTAATTACATTATTTTATTAGTACTTTAGCTTGCTTTTGTTTGACAAGTATTAATACCTTAAAATTACCTGCTTAGATTAATTATTAATCAAAAATACTTATTTTGTCATTTAAAATAATAAAAATGTCTACTACCGAAAGCCAGAAATCAAAAGATTTAATTTCGATTTTCAGATTTGAAAATCTTCTTGAAAAATTAGATGTTGATCTAAGGACCACCCAATTTGTAGTGCAAGATTTTACAAGAGAAAATCCTTTCTTAAACATTGGTATCCCGTATAGATTAGATTTTTTTGCTATTATCCTGGTTGAAAAAGGATATCTGTATTTTAGGCAGGATGATAAAAGCTACAAAGTCAAAGAGGGTGATATCGTTTTTGTTCCTATATCGGAAATTTTTTGGGTGGAGGAAATTTCAGATGATTACCAATCGAAAAATATTTTTTTTTCTGTAGAGTTTATTAAGGAAGCCGGCTTCAACTATAAATCAAATGACGTTCTTAAAAGCTTATCAGCAGACCCAACGACTATCATACGTAACGAAACTAACCTTTATAGAAAACTAAATTTCAATTTAGCAGAGCTAAAAGTTTTGAACAATGTAGAGGAAGATAATTATTATTTTAATGAAATGATTTGGCACCATTTTTCACTTGTCATTTATGAAATAGACAATTATTTCAAAAAGTTAGATCGTCTAGGTAGAATCCATGTCACACATCGGGAAGATGAAATTACCACAACATTTTTTACCTTGGTCCGAGAGAATTTTAAGGAGCAACACAGTGTTCAGTATTATGCAGATAAAATGTTTGTGAGTAGAAAATATTTAACAAAAGTAATTACCAAAACAATGCTGAATTCACCACGTGATATTATTCATAAGGTATTAGCTGTGGAAGCAAGGCTTTTGCTAAAAAGTTCTAATTTAAATATAGCAGAAATATCTTCTCATCTCAATTTTCCGGACCAGGCGTCTTTTAGTAAATTTTTCAGAAAACATGCTGGAAGATCACCTATAAATTATAAGAAAGATGATCTTTACTAAAAGGTTTATCCCCGAATTTTATTTTTAAGATTGCAAATTATTTGGCTGATATATATCATACTATTCTTTATACAGTAGTCTTTTTGACAAATTAAAAGGTTTTTTTAATATTTCTGCACAATTTTTTTAGCTTCAATTTTGCCTGATAAATTTAAAAGGAATTATTGTTATGCAGAGATTTTTTATTCAAAAGTCGGCTTTACTTTTCTTCACGCTTATTGTTTTAGCGGGTTGCAGGAAAAATAACCAAGACCAATCTTATCAACAGCAGGTGCCGGAACTTCCGGTAGAAATAGTAAAACAGGGAGACGCTTCTGTTTCCAGAGAATATGCGGCTTCAGTAGAAGGAGTTTCCAATGTGGAGATCAGACCTCAGGTGACAGGATATTTGAGTAAAATTTTTGTGGATGAAGGTGATTATGTGAGCGCCGGTCAGGCTTTATTTAAAATTGAAGACCAGATCTTCCGTGAGCAGTTGAAAAGCGCGCAGGCAGCCTTGATTACAGCTCAGGCAAATCTTTCAACGTCAAAAATTGATGTGGACCGTAAAAAGGAATTATTCAGAAATAAAATGGTTTCGGATATTCAGGTAAAAGAGGCCGAGGCTAATTATAATGCGGCAAGAGGAGCGGTAAGCCAGTCTATGTCTTCTATCGAATCTGCAAAAATCAATCTTAATTTTTCTACGGTTAAGGCTCCGGTAAGTGGTTTTATCGGACGATTCAATTATCGTTTGGGAAGTTTAATGACGCCAACCAATCAGGATCCAATTACACTTTTATCAGATATTCATCAGGTATACAGTTACTTTAGCATGAGTGAAAATGATTTTAATACCTTCCAGAAACAGACGGTTGGAAGCAACATTAATGAGATCATTAAAAATACGCCTGCAGTTTCATTACTGCTTTCAGGTGGAGAAAAATATGCTGAAACAGGACGAATTGATGCTGTGGAAGGTCAGTTTAATAAAACTACGGGTTCTATCACTTTAAGAGCAAAATTCAACAATCCGAATAACGTGTTAAGAAGCGGAAACACCGGAAAAATCGTGATGGAACAGTTTTACAGCAATGTAATTTTACTTCCGATCGCATCTACAAGAACGATTCAGGATAAGACATTTGTATTTACCATCAAGGACGGAAAAGCAGTTCAATTACCGATTGAGGTTAGTGGAAAGACAGGTGACAATTTCATAGTTTCCAAAGGGCTAAAAGCCGGAGATCAGTACATCGTTACCGGTTTCGACAGATTACAGCCGGGAAATCCCGTTGTCGCTCAAAAGCAAAAGAATGCTCAACCGAAAAAATCGTAAAAAAAAATCATGTTAAAGAAAATTATAAAAAGACCCGTACTGGCAACGGTTATCTCTGTATTGCTTGTTATTTTGGGGGTTGTGGGTATGCTCAATCTGCCGATTACAAAATTTCCGGATATAGCGCCGCCCACCGTTATGGTAACTGCAGCGTATCCCGGAGCCAATGCTGAAACGATCGCAAGATCCGTAGCGCCACCGTTGGAGAATGCCATCAACGGAGTTGAGAATATGGATTACATTACCTCTACAGCGAGTAACGACGGTACATTGAGTATTACTGTTATTTTTAAATTAGGAACAGATCCCGATCAGGCGGCAATTAACGTCCAGAATAGAGTAGCTCAGGTTACCAACCAGCTTCCCGCAGAGGTTATTCAGGCCGGGATTACCACATTGAAGAGACAGAACAGTATGATTGCTATGATTTCTTTAACGAGTAAAGATGGCAAAATGGATGATCTTTTCCTTGAAAACTATGCAAAAATAAATATCGTACCGGATCTGAAAAGAGTTAAAGGAGTTGGAGATGCTATGGTTTATGGAAATAAAGATTACTCGATGCGTGTTTGGCTGGATCCAAATAAACTGACTTCATATAATCTAACTCCGGCAGAAGTTTCTCGTGCCATCCAATCTCAGAACTTAGAGGCAGCACCGGGAAGGTTTGGTGAAAGAAGCAAAGAAGCAATGGAATATGTTCTTCGTTATAAAGGCAAATTCACGGAGCCTGAACAATACGAAAATATAACGATCAAAGCCTTGAGCGACGGCTCTGTTTTAAAATTAAAGGATGTTGCAAAAGTAGAATTTGGAGCATACAGTTACAATGTTTCTTCAAATTTCAATAAAAAACCATCGGTAACGATGGCTATTTACCAAATGGCGGGGTCGAATGCCAATGCAGTACAAATCGCACTCCAAAACAGGATGAAAGAACTGGAAAAATCTTTTCCTGAAGGAATGGACTACGAAATTCCTTATGCGACAAAAGATGCATTGGACCAATCAATCGAGCAGGTAATTCATACATTGATTGAAGCATTTATTTTAGTATTCATCGTGGTTTATATCTTTTTGCAAGATTTTCGTT